>Ga0194133_10005976_pt1 | contig 15225 bp, 10 predicted proteins | sample TA2KigOf40mmetaG_FD_155448 | JGI IMG/M metagenome (GOLD analysis project Ga0194133, IMG submission 155448) | Freshwater microbial communities from Lake Tanganyika, Tanzania - TA2015055 Kigoma Offshore 40m | ecosystem: Environmental > Aquatic > Freshwater > Lake | place: Tanzania: Lake...
ATATTTTAATGAAATAAGCAAATAAGTTCTTGATTCACTAAAGTTTTGATCTTCAAATTTATTTCAGTTTAAAGCAAATAATCCAGCTCAAGCCCCTGACAGATTTTTCACAGTCCACAGAAAAATTGAGATTCCAAGAATGGCGCAATGGCAATGTCTGAAGAGAGTTTAATATCTATACACAAAAAGTCTCACTATTTGCATCACAATGGATGAGACCAATAAAAAGCTTTATCGCTCTTTATGCTTTTTTTATCTGTTTGAAAGCTTTTATTTTGTTCCTACTTCCTGAAAAGGCGATGTTATCATTTGTTTGACTGAAATATAACTTTTAATTAAGGATATATATGGAAACCTTTTTGTTTCTGGCTGGAAGGTAATACCCCTGGACATGATTGTCGCACACAAATGTTCATGCAATACAATATAATTGAGAAGGAAACAAAAAATTCTATTCAGAAATCTGTGAGGAATTTAGTAAGAAATATAATTAATTTTGAGGCAATCGCCACATAAAGATCAAGAGTTGCTGAATCAATATTCTGAAGTGGGTTGTAAATATTCAAAAAATCTCAAACTTAAAGTCCATTTAGGGTCTAACTTGTGCAACAGAAATTTCTGCTGACAAAAAGGTTGGCTCATATCCATAAATAAAAGAAAAATATGATTTGTCAACTCAGCAGATTTAAAGAAATGCAATAGAAATGTCTTTTGATTCTAAGTTAGTCACATCATTTCTTTAAAAATAAGCCATCTATGATGCAAAGGAAACGCTACTTTTCCTGATTCGGTAATTTTTTACAAAACCTGAAAATAAATTGGACTTGTGTAAAAATTCGGATCAAAGAATCAAATTAAATATTCAGATTTGAATTTGATATACCAACAAAATTTAAAAAAAAAGTTGTTCTGTTATTGGTATTTTAGTTAAAATTGTTTGTTATCTACACTGCAATAAGGCTCAAAACAAGAATTCCAACAACATCTAGAAAACATTAATGCTTCATTGTAATGTTTGGCTTTCATATTTTTTTTTGTATCTTTGCTTTTTTCCAATGTCAACTTTCCAGATGCTCAAATTGCCTTTCCTTTCCTCTGGAGATAAAAAAATCCTCCCTGTTCACTCAACTATTGTAAAAAACCTCAAAACTTTTAAGCTGTTCGATAATCTCAGTCATCAAAGGTCAAAGATGTTACCTGCTTTTGTAGAAATACAAAAGGAATGTATCAGATAAAGTTTATTTTCCCCAAAACTTTGGATTTCAGGAGATGCAAAAGAATATAAATAGTTTATCATGGAAGAATCATTAGAACTAAAACTGACTTTCTATCAAACAGACAGGTCAAAAGAACTCGAACAATCATTAGGGGCCTTCACTGAAGTCTGAGAAGTTTAAAGGCATGAGCTTAAAAGGAATACTTTTACACATTACACATTGCACTCCAAAAATATTTTTCATTTGATCATTTTGATTTGGTAATAAAAATCATCACTTAAATAGATTTAAACACTAATTTTTGTAAGAGCTGCAATGAATAATTAGGCCACAAAAAGTACTCTTTCAAAATCATAAATAGTTGTAGTCATGGTTTGAAATCAACTCCTTGAAAGTTAGTGCATAAATATCAAAGGAAAGAAGCACTACCAAAATTTTTGAGAAAGGTTTTGTGAGATTGAATTTACTTTGCGATGTGAAAGACAAAAAATTTTCTCTCTCAAAATTACCAAAAAAACAGTAAGGTTTTGCCAAATGACTTAACTCAGTTGGAATCCAAGTTTGTGAGAGACAAATCTTTTGTACATTTTTGAAATTAATCATCAAAGATACACTTTCAAAGACTTCCCCTCAAGTAACTGATTGTAAACTGCATCATTGTCAACTTTGTTAAATAAGTATTATTCAAAACATTTTCCCCAAAAAGGGAAAGGAAGATGTGCTGGTATTGTAGGAATTCTTCAAGTCCACATTGATGGGTGATTTGATTCGAAACAAACTGTTATGTGAGCCTCATATTTAAAGCAAAAAAGCTTCAGATCTCAACTTTTTGACTTTTGACAACTTCTAAAGCAGCTTTTTCTCAGAGATGTCTGACAAGTTTATATGAAATATGCATAAGAAAACTCACGTCCTTTAACATCACTTACCTTCCAGAGGGAACGTTCAAATGATGATTCTTTTACCTGATAAGGTTTCTTTTCAAAGAGTTCTTTGAAAAGCTTGACTTGAGAGGCGCTAGACACAATCTTATTCAAAAGAACATCAGTTATTTTTATATTCAATATCTTGAGGGAATCGAATCCAGTCAAATAATCCACCTAAGGGAATTAAATCTATGAGTTCGACGGGGGTCCGAATCAGTTGAGTATGTTTGGAATATTGAGTTGTGTTGGGTCCGGGTCAAAAATGTTTGACCCGGGTCGGGTCAGCCATTTATGATTTGGGTTTGAATTTGGAAAATATCCCTTAAAACATCAAATTTTTCAATATTTTCCCTTCGGATAAAAAAATCTCATTGGGTCGGATCAAAAAGTACCTGGGTCAAAGGCAGGTCGGTATCTTATTTATTGCAGGTCAAAAGTAAGCTCTGGTCAGGTCAGGGCCCATCTCTAAATTGTTGAGCTTTAATGGACAATTCTAAAGTTGATGTTAAATACTGCCACAACCATGTAATGGACGTTGATGAATGGAAATCTACAAGATTTGCTTTCATGACTTAATATAGATCTCAGTTTTGCAGACAATTTTTCAAATAATGCACTCTTCAATGATTATTCTCCTTTTTTTATTTTTCTTCTTTGGAGAGAAAGCCCTGAACCTTAGTAAAGTGTTGGGATCAGACAGCATATTTTTACCATATCCTTTGAGAAGTGGTCCTTCCTACTCAAACTTTACTTTTTCTTAGCCTTGATTTGTACAATACTTCTCAATCTAATCTTCGTTTTCAAAAAAGATTGGCTGGGGATTTTTAGAGTTGAAAAAAAGACTTACCTTTTGAAGAAAAGAAGCATTTTTCAAAGGCTGATCAGATCCTTTGAACAACTAAATTGCTCTCCCCATCCATTTATAAAACTCCCTTTTTTAACAATTTTCCTCAAACCAAAGTATGTTTTTTGCGCTCAACTCCTTGTTTGGATCCCTTCGCACTTGTTGAAAAGCATGCAAGAGAGTAAAACAAAACATCCTTAACGAGGCAGAACGTGACTTGATAAGAAGTCAAAAAATTGTTTCAAACCATGAACAAAAGCTTTATCCAGGATATTTTGGGTGAGGAGAAAACTTAATGAATATACTTTTAGAACAAAAATGGAATACTAGCTTTTTCTTGTTTTATGCATTAGGTGTAAACTACATCCAAGACTACCCAGAGTTTACTGAAACTTCAGTTTTCACAGAGCATGTAGAGTTTGTGTTTGGCATTGTCATCATATGTTTGGCCATTTTTGGTTTCGTTGTCAACAGTTGTGCTTTGGTAATTTTGCACCGGAAAAATTCCAACACTGCTTTTCACCAGGCAAGTTTCATTTAAAACCCCTATAAGACATACCTTTTGCCAACTTTTGTAAAAAATATTTTTTGGTCACAGCATCCAATAATAATCATGGATAAAAATGTTTCCCTTCATTTTAGTAGAGGTGAAACATTCTGGTCTTCACTCTGAAAATATGTTTGAAAATTACTAAAATATTATCCCTACCTAGAGAGCAATCAAAGCAAAACCAAGGGAGGATGTTTAGAAATCTATTAGGGATGTTGGAAAAATAAAATTTTGTGTGTCTGTCAACACTATCTCCTCCTACAGTTTTAAAGCTAGAGAATTGAAATTTGGCATGAAGATTCATTTAATTGATGTAGTGAAACCAGTTGCTCAAATTTTTGAATTTTTATCTAGGAGCTGAGATAATTAAGCATAAGCACAATTAGCTATGGTCCGTCTAAGAGATGTTTTGCCTAAAGTATTTTTATAAATGTTTCTTTGAGAATCAAAGGTGTCATGTATAGGAGATTTTTGCTTAAGAACAGCAGGGACACTGCATCCTGAAACCCTGGGATTTCGCCCCAATATTTGTCTAGGAGATGTGATATTTAACCCCTAAGGACAATGAGCTAATGTACAGAAGGGCTCAGTTTGTGAGTTTCAAACAGATTTTGGTTATTTGAGAAATAAGTGATTTGAAAAGAAGATTTTTGCTCAGGAACATTAGGAACACTTTCATGGAATCTTGAGATATTTTTTTTCAACCCACATTGCCCTCCCATTTTTGGATTCATTTGTGGACCGCAGGATTCACCCTGAGGGTCTTGGAATTGTGATGGACAAAAAAATTGCTAAATAATTTATGTTTGGAGGATTAGATGAAGCAGAATAAAATAAAATTTGATCAAATTAGTTCTTGCATCTCAAAATATGCAATAAAGTAGCTTGACAAAATTTAAGGTTAATGAGTAGATTGCTCATCAGTTTGTGAGTTTTAAACAGATTCATTGGTTATTTGAGAACTAAGTGACTTGAAAGTGGATTTTTGCTTAGGAACATCAGGGACACTGTATCCTGAAACCCTGGGAAGCTTTTTTCATATCACATTGACCTCCCATTTTTGAACAAGTTTTAGACCATAGAATCCACCCTGAGGGTCTTGGAATTGCGATGGACAAAAAGTTGCAAAATATTTTATGTTTGGAGGATTAGATGAAGCAGAATTCAATAAAATTTGATGAAGTTAGTTGTTGCATCTCAAAATAAATTTCTTGACTTGGTTGGGTCAGGTTAAGTTAGCAATAAATGCCCTGGGTAAAAAAAATGGGCTTTAATTTTAGGGTATGAGGTTATCGGTTGCTCTAGAGTGTTTGGATAAAAATTAACCGTCTATTTAATTTTCTTTCTTGGAGTATTTTCAATCCCAGAAAGCTTAACTTTGTTATTTTTATTTAATTATACTTAAAATTAAACAAGATAGTTGTTTTTTAAACTTATAGAGCTTTATCAAAGATAATTTGTATCTTAATTACACTGTATTCGTATTTTTTTTTATAGTAAAAAGAGCCTTTATAACAATCTTTTTAAAGCCAAGATTATTTGCGGTTATGAGACAATAATTGGTACTTAATTGTTTTTAAGAACAATACTTGCAAGTTATGAAACTTTATCAATATCTAAATTGGTTCATCTTGATCAGCTTCTCAGGTTTCTCTCTGTTTATGATATCTTGGTGTGTCTTTGTGGATGTCTTACTTACGGCCTTCCTCCTGTTTCCAACCTGTACAAAGAGGAAGTTTTGACGCGTATTGGACCCTGGATTGCCCCAATTACGCATGCAGCTCTGGTAACAACCTTTAATCATAACTTTCTTTGCTGTTTATTATCCAAGTTGAGAGCAAACATCTTTTTTGTTTTGACTTTTCAGATGACTTCTGTTTATTGCACTGTTATTCTAAGCCTTGAACGTTACATACGTATTTGCTTTTTGTGCCAACTTCGAGAATGGTCATATCCTAGCATCACAGGCAAAAATGTGACATGCTATAAGGTGGGACTCACCGTAATCCCAGTCATTTTCTACCTGCCAAAGTTTTTTGAACTTAGATGGGTGAATCACAAGGTAAATAAAACCATTTTTTTGTTGGAAAAAGATGTTTCTTTTATTTCTCTTTCATGAAGGTTGATGTGAATATAACGATTGATTGTGAGAAGACCCTTTCCGAGGCAATGCAATCAATCCCAAGTAATTTTACAGACGTATTCGGTGAACCAGAATCTTTATCATCAGTCATTGCAGCTATGACTTTTATGAAAGAATATCAATTGGGAAAAACCTTTATGGAGTGCTTGAACTTGGTAATAAGAAATATTGACTAAAAAGTTATTTGTACATGAATATTCAGGGGATTTCTAATTTGATAAAAGATTTGTGAAAAAAAATTGAAAATAGATAAAACCGATAGAAGATGTTATAGGAAGAAGAATATATCAACTAATTGCTTTTTAATTTGTAGAAGTCCCAAGGCCTTCATAGCTACATTGTCGTTGAAACTAGAGAAGTGTTAGAGCTGATGCCAACTGATCTCAGGATGAATTCTTTTTACTACAAAATCTACTGTGTTTTTATCAACTCAGCTCTGGCATCATTTCTTCCCCTGGCAGCACTTCTTTACTTGAACATCAGCACTGTGAAAGCATTGAAGAACATGTCATTCAGTAGACCCTTTATTCCATCACAGTCTCTAGGGCAGAAAAAATCATTCCAGTTGGAAACTCGAAAAATCATTGAAGAACAGAAGGTGATTCTTCATGAGGATCCGCCTTATCTTATGAAAATCCAAGATGAAGCTACACTTCAGAAGCATAAAAGGTAAAGGCAAATTTTAAGTTACAAAAAGTCAACAAAAGTTTGCCACCCAGAATGTTCAATCAATATTTTTGTCTGGTTTTTATTTTGAAGACACTGATAAGATCATTTCGTGCTCTGTTTTAATGAACATTACCAAATCATCAACATGAAACTCGGATAAAAATTTATTCATTTGACCTTTTCTAATTATGGTCTATTTCCATTACCAACTTTATGACAGTTTCAATGTCAAAATAACAATTAATTTCTTTCAGAAGAAGTGTGACAACGGCAAAAAGAAGCTTTTCAATCTCCAGCATTTACCCCAAAGACAACGAGGCAAAAGTTTTAAATAGAAACTTTAAAACCAACAATGTCTTTAGTCTTCAACCTGAACGACTAGAGTGGAACTCTACAGGGTTTAATGAAGAAAAAACTGATCCAGAAAAGAGTATTTTTACTTCACTCAATTCATGCCATTTATCTATCGATGATTACTACGTTGGAAGTGTCAGAAGTTGTCCAGAAATAGAAAAGGTCGATATCAACCAACATCAAATGCCAACCATCTTCAACAGGCCTCAATCTATGATGAACTTGAGCATGAACAACCACAATATTCTTTCTAACAGTAATGCTTCTCCTGTCTTGACAACTCCCAACAGTAAAATCCAAGAACAAAGTTCACCCAAAATAATGGAGCTAAATGCTCTGAACCACAATGTGGAACACAGCAATGCACAAGAGCAAAGGTTGGCTAGAATTTCCACCTCTATAGTTTGGCTGTTTATCTTGTGTCACGTCTGGAGAATGATTCCAACCATTTATGAATGCTTGAATAGTGACAATGGGCTTGAAGTTGCTGTGTGGCCCACAGCTCTGGATGTCATTGAACACATTTCACACTCATTAATATTGACAAACTCTGCTATAAATTTTTTGATTTATGTTTTTATGTAGCCATCATGCATTTCTTATTTCTAAAAAGGAATGTGATTTTCAATTTGCTGAATATATAGTTTCTTATTTTTGCCCCTTTGATTCAAAATAAATTGTTTATTGATGTACTGAATTCGTTTGAAGGTCTAAATTGTTTTCTCAACCATATTTAAATTTTAAGAATTCTTTAGCTGATAAGAATGGTCCTAATATAGAGAAAATGAAAAGACATATTTGAAACGTTTGATCCAGTAAAAAAAGCAGATCAATCTAAGTACTCTTAATAAAAAGGATATATTTATTGTATATTAGAAAAGTTATTTATATGTCAACTCCAAAGATAAAGGATGAAACATATCATTTCTATGTTTCTTGTTCTGTCACTAATCTCACCATACTTGAAATAATACCAAACAATAGCCCATTTTTAGGAAAACAGAAAAATTCCTTTGATAGAATTGAGATTTTCTGAAATATAAGGAAGCTAATAGTCGTCCAATGACTTAAATGATGCTATACTTATAAACAAAAACATAAGCTTATTTCATTATTTCATTGGTGAAAAAAGTACCAAACTGGTCTAAATAAATTATTGGGACTCTGACACTGGGCGGAAAATTTTCAGGCTCAGTCAGTACAGCTTATGGAACAAAAATCTGCAAATTTAACTATCCTTGATTGAGATGGACTTTGAGCCAACCCAAGTATACTTCTGACACGCAGTAAAAAAGGGGCTGACCCAGCTTTAACCTGCCAAGACAAAATTTGAAAAAACTAGCTTTTTTATGAAGAAAATTCTCCAGACTCGGAGGTGGCTGACCCGACTCAAACTGACCCGAGGAGCAAAAAGTTAAAAAAAAATTTCAGGTCTTATTAAGATGAAAAACTACGTGAGGACAAAGTTAGATCCATCTTTAGATATTTACCATAGTCGAATTTTTTTACTTATCATGAAAGTATAATCAAACGTTTTAAAAGAAGTAAAATAATAGAAAGTCCTCATGAGACCACTGAAAAAGATCCTTAAAGTATTGGTAAATGGTATGCTAATATGTTGATTAAAGTCGACACCTTTCTGATTTACTTTCTGTGTTTGGTGTTAATGCGTTTTCGTCAAAATATATCTTTTTCTTCCCACCTTGTGAGAAAAATTATTGAGACGTCATCACTAGTTGCTGATATAATGGAAAATCCATGTTCTTAAGCTATCAATCAGAAGCCACTAATATATATATATATATCCTATGATTAGGTGTCTCAGATTAAGCAATCTGTTATATGTTGTATATTTTATTCCATATATAATTCATTATATATATATGTAAGGTTTTTTGAGAAGTTTTCTCAAGACAAACAACTTATCAAAGCCAAAAGCAGAGCTGCTGTTTAGACTTACTATACTTCAAAAGACTCTCTCATTTTTTATGTCGAGATAAATTTTCATAATCTTCAATCAGGTGTGAATAACACATAATTCTTAGGAATAAGTTACATAATTTGATTTACTTTTTCCTCGCTTCTCATCTTCAAAGATATCACTCGATATGGCCTAATGTTTTGTGTATCTTTTCAAATGTTTGTTAGGTAATTAGCTTTTTCAAGGGAGCAATATTTGATAGATGTTACCAATTCAATATTGAATATCCTAACTTGTTTCTGGTTTTCTAAGTCTCTGGATACAAAATGTAGTTTGATCTTAACAAACTTTTGACAACGACAACATATCTTGTCTTTGGACATATTAAATCAACATTAAGATCCCAGCTACAAGCCTGGGGTCCCAAACTCCTTAAAGAGGGAGAATAGCTTAGATGATTTCCTGGGAAACTTTTTTTCCAAGCATTATCTTTTTAACATTGTTTGTCAGTGAAATGATTTTATCAAGATTCAAATCTGAGCTTCACTAAGTATATGCATTGTTTAAAAAACTAAGAAATCTTCACTAGTGTGGTCAAAAAGCCAAGATTTTGGTGTTGTCTGAAGCTGGTATCATCTTTTTAATTCGATATTAATGTAGATACCCTAATAAAAATTTCCTGCAGAAATGTCAGATGTCTGTTCCCCTTTTTTTACACTCATATTTTTTCTGCATAAATAGCAGAAATTCCTCAAAAAGGTGCTAGGTTGCGTGATTTTACAGTCTTAAAATTATTAGCAGAATTAATATGACTGTATGTTTCCCAGATAACTGAGAAGGTTTGGTGATTTTACAGTCACAAAAATAATAGCAGAATTAAAATGACTATATTTTTCCCAAGCATAATTAAAATGATAACATTTTTTACAGATAACTGACAAGGTTTGGGGATTTCACAGTCACCAAAATATAAGCAGAATTAAAATGACTGTATTTTTTCCAGGCAGAATTAAAATGACTATATTTTTCCCAGATAACTGAGTAAGTTGGGTGATTTTACAGTCACAAAAATATTAGCAGAATTAAAATGACTATATTTTTCCCAGGGGGATCAAACGTGGAAAGGAAGGTTGTGCAATCAAAAAATGGCAAGAATCACAACACCACAAGAACTTGCATTGATAGAGATTAGAGGTCGAGGCTCATATCTACTCTTATGAAGAAACCTAGAAACGAAAAGTCGACTTTTATAAACGAAGAAATAAAAGCAATTTTTAAATGTTGATATATTTAACTCATGAATAAATATTCCAAAACAAAGAAATTTTTTTTAGCCAAAAATAAGAAATTTTTTGTTACAATTCAGATTACTCTAGATATTTTTGATGATAAGGATGATTTTTTGTTCTGTCCAGATAACTCAATTTTATATTCCAATGACCATTAGGTTGGTTGGTTGTAGAAAGCGATAGAAAATAATTATCTTCATACCATTGCTTTCATATCACTGTTTCATATAATCTCATACTCAGTCACTGAAGAATTGAATTAGAGGTCAAAAACAAAGTTTGATTTTTATCCCTCCCAAAGTTTTGAAGCTAGAGGGTTGAAATTTGGCATGAAGATTCATTTAATTAATGTGGTGAAACCGGTTGGTCCAATCTAGCTTAAGTGAGCAGCTAGAGCTAATATGTCCAGAATGGATATTTTGCCTAACTTATTTTTATAAATGTTTCTTTGAGAATCATGTGACTCATGAAAGCAGATTTTGCTTAGGACCATCCGGGACACGGTATCCTGAAATCCTGGGATTTTTTTTCAATTTTTGTCTTAGAGCTGAGATATTTTAGCTCAAAGTGTAAAGAGCTGATGTCCAGAAGGGGTTATTTTGTGTGTTTTAAGCAGATTATTCGGTTGTTTGAGAACCAAGTGACCTGAAATGCAGATTTTTGCTCAGGATCATCAGGAACACTGTATCCTGAAACCCTGGGTAGGCTTTTTTGAACCAACATTGTTTTCCCATTTTTGGACTGTGGCATCACCACTGGAATTGTGATGGACAAACAATTGCTAAACACTTTATGTTGGGAGAATTAGATGGAGCAGATTTCAATGATTTAGTTGTTGCATCTCAAAATATGCAATAAAGTAGCTTGACAAAATTTTAGGTAAAAGAGTGGATGGCTTAGTTTGTGAGTTTTGAACAGATTCATTGGTTAGCTGAGACCCACATTGCCTTCCCATTTTTTGACCACGGGGTCCACCCTAATTGTCTTGGAATTGCGATGGACATAAAATTGCTAAATACTTTTCTTATAACAATTCTTTGCTATCCACTATTTTTGTAGATTGTTAAACTTCGTTGTTTACAGGGGATATGCCTTTTACCCCTTGATAGGTTGTATGATCTAAAAATGATGAAAATATACTGCTGAACAATTAAGACACCAAGAAATGTAATAAAGGTGTTTTGCTAAGTCTTTTATAATTGCAAAGCTAAATAAAGTACATAGATCCTTGCAAGTCTTTGTGGGTTTTAAGAAGAGCTTGTACCTCGGCCGGTATTTCCTGAGTCATATCTTCAAGCATTTCTCGAGTTTGTGGATCTCGAACCAAGTTTAGCGACTCTATGGCTCTGTAAAAATAATTCATACTTTATAAATTTACTAAAATTACTGAAAATATTGTTAATTACCTTTTAGTAATTAGTTTGGCATAATGAGCTGGAGCTGGGGTTGCACTGGTGTTCGTACAAGTTGGTATTGTAAAAGTCAACTAATATGTGAATGATTAAATTTTTATTTTCAGTGATTGAGTGATGCCAGAATCAATTTACCATGTAAGTAATTTTTTCCAAAATTTCAATGGGAAACTCATTATCATCATGGTAAATGCGGTACAAAGGGGGAATAGTGGTCCCCTTTCAAAGATAAAAAATATACTTTCAAATTTTGCCAACTTGAAAAAAGTCTCAACTTAATTTCAGTTGAATTTAAAAAAAATAGGGGCTAATTAAGAGTGATTAAACCTGCTTTGGCATTTGAGATGCTAAAAGAAATTCTTTTGAGCCCTTAGTTGTGATTTCTTTGTCAACAACAGTCCCAGCTTCCACATTTCCAATATTTTCATTTTCCAGGTATAATCTGGTTGAATGGTTGACCTATTTTCAAAGAAATATATTTCAAGCATGATTTCAGTTAGTTCTTTCAAGAGTTACTATCGTACTGCTAGTCCGATGTAAGTTAGTTTTGGACGGTAACCCTTTTGAACTCTCTCACAACCGTGAAAAATTTCCTGAACCTCCCAAGAGCAAACCTTATTTTTAAAAGGTAAATAAAATACATGAAGAAAGAGCAAAAAATTTTCACAAACCTTCTCCAAATACTTTGACTTTATTGGCATGTGACGATAAAAAAGTAGAGAATTTGGCAACACATCTTTGCCACCTTCTCTAATACGAATCTCTAATAATTCTTTGACCATATTAGAAAGCTCCTAGAATCCGAATTTTTTATCTGTGTATCTTTCAAAAACATTTTGTCTCTACTCAAGTTTTTAAAGTTTGCCTCTAGGAATTTTTCCTTTCTTTGAAATCTCATTGTAGGAACACAAAGACTGTCAATCCATTTTCTCAGACTGCCTGGATTTTTTTTTGAATAAGAAATATTTTCAAAGTCAAAAATTCATCTGAAAAGATTGAAGTACGTACTTGTCACACATCCAACTCTGATTGGAAAATCAGGTGACTTCGGAGAAAGAAATCCAGCCATGACAATCATATTTAAAGGATCAAGATGAAAATCTTCACAAATCTTGACAACATGGTTTTTGGCATTAAGCTTCGCATTGATCTTCTTGCAGAGGTTTTTGAAAACAATTTTGTTTTTGCTTTTAGCATTGCAAGCCTAAAATATGATTCCTTTTTTATTAGATAATTTGTTTTCAATCGTCTCAAAAATTAGGCAGGTTTGATTTTGCTTACAAGCAAAAGATAGAAAGAAAATTTATAGATTGGCTTACTTTTATGCATTGAGTAAAAACTCCAAAATCTGAATTCCCATACTTCTTGACCATTTGATAGTCTGAATTGTGATCTTTTAAAATGACCAAATAAAAAGGTTTTCCATTGTACTAAAAAAGGCTTTTTAAAGCATTTTCTATGCTTGGAAGAAAAGACAATTGACAAACCTGAGTCCCAGGTGAAGTAAAAGTAAGTCTGGACTGATTTTCCAGAAATTTTTCCATCTCCTCTGGGTTTTCCAAATCTGCTATGACAAATGGTTGACGAGAAAACGTGATTCCTTTAAAAACTTCTATTGATAAGTCTTAAACCTGTAAAGAAATTTGAAGATTGAGTGCCATACCAATTTTCTCTCCAACCTCCAAAAGCTGTTTTTTTAAATTGATAATGTCTTTAGATTCTCTTGAATTTTTGTAGGTTAAAAATTCTCCTGGAGCCGAATTGACGATTCCCCAGCTCTGAATCTTGGCATCTTCAAAGCATTTTTGTGATTCCATTTTCCATTTCCCATTCAAAGGGTTAGTTTCACCATTCTCGTATCTGATTGATAAATAATAAGCAATATTTTCTTTTGTTTCTGGAAATTGACTTGTGTTTTTTCTTGTCTCGGGTCTAGATGTGTAACACTTACTGAATTTTTGGAGGCATCAATACCTTCCCCTGAACTTGAATCATCTTAGGATCAACTTTTATGCCACAGAATATTGAACCATGTCCTGCCTCACGAACTTTTTCCATTGTCATTGACAGCCTTTCATACGGAGAAAGATTGGCCTTTCTAAAAAGTTAGGTGTTTGAATCAATTGCAGTTTCTCTCTTGGATTTAGGAAAACAATCCGTAACCGAAAAATGTTTGCTGATTCTTCTTTGAAAACCTTCATTTTTGCTGGCTGGCCTGGACATATGAAGCAAACTTCCATTGGTAAGTAGGACTCTGTGCCGGGGTTACCCACTACGATAGTTGGACGTTTCTCTAATATCTTTTCGTACTCATCCAAAAAGTGTTTTGCCACCGAAACTTTTTCGAGAGCTGGCGGGCATTTTCGACACTATAAAGAGCAATTATCTTGTATTATTTTAAGTTCATAAAGACCTTTAATGTAAATTTTTTAACCCTTTTTTGAAAATAAGTTTCATGGGGACTGGCTTCTGTTATTCCTAATATTCGGTAAATTCTCCTCGATCCGGTGTGAAGAGTATAAACTTTCAAATTCTCTACCAATTTTTGAAACTCTTTCAAGCATGGACCTTTTATTTTAGTGAAATATTCGTGCAACGATGCAACAGTCTAAGAATGAATAAAGTCCTATTATAGATTAAACCACCAAACATTCTGCTTATCAAAATATACTTGCTCCTCATCCTCAGACAAAACAATAGATGCTTGCAAATCGACTTCTAGTTGCATTCCATTCTCACAAACTTTGATCTAAAATAGTTGAATTTGATTTTTAATATGATTTTTGAAAGGATTGTCTGTCATAGTACCTCTTGAGTAAAGCCCAGAGCAACTTTTTTCACCTTATTCAAACTTTCAAAGGACTTGCTGTCAGCATAACTTTTCCCAACTGAAAAGTATTTCTTAATTATTCTAATAGAAATTAAGACTTTCAAAGTCACTTGCATTATTCTTACCCCTAATTTGATTTTCTTTCAATTTTCCGTTTATCACTGCAGATATGAACTGAAAGAAGGTGCAGTCAATATCTTTACCCGGGCTATTTATTATCTTTTTTTTGAATTCGATCAAAATATCGATGGATTTTCTCTTCGGAAATTTCACATTGTGTGATCTTTTTTCAGACTTGAGAATCCTTTTAGAATTGTAAACTGTGTGTTTTTGGTCATAAAAGGGAGAACACCCGTTGAATACGTCAGTCTATAAATATATTTCAAATATATTAGCTTAAGAAAAGTTGATTCTGCTTATATGTGAATTACCTCGATGAATTCTTTGACAAATAACTTCCTTACTTCACCAGGCAACACTGGAATTGTTGTGATGATATAAGAAAAAATTTCTATTTCAGCTTCCACGGTCACATTCAATCTATTTGTGATGAGGCTGACAGACTTGATAGGGTTAACCAGTGTCCTCTCGTCACTGAAACTTTATTTCTTTATTTTTCTTTAGTGCTTTGTATTTTATTTAAAATATTGTACCTCTTTTTGGTGATATTGGTCTCAGTTAAGTTCAAAGCTTCCTATAAAATGATCAATAATTGTTCAAGATTAAGTAGACGGGTATTGGGCATTTTTGTGTGGGGAAAAATGTTAAACCCTCTCAAGTGACCCTTCCCACCCACCCCCTAACCCCGATTAACAAAATAATTCTACTAAAAAGGAGGTTATTGCTAACTTAGCCTAAACTAACCAGACCCAACCAACCCCTCAAAGCATGTTCCCCCATCTGTCCCAACCAAACCCCCTCCTTTTAACCAAAAGTGACTGTATTGCTAACCAAACCTGTCCCAACCAACCTCCCAAAGCATGTTTCCCCCTCATCTGTCCCAACCCAACCCCTCTGCTCATAATCAAAAGGGAAAAGGGTATTTATTACTAACCTAACCTTAACTCAAC
>Ga0194133_10005977_pt1 | contig 15224 bp, 6 predicted proteins | sample TA2KigOf40mmetaG_FD_155448 | JGI IMG/M metagenome (GOLD analysis project Ga0194133, IMG submission 155448) | Freshwater microbial communities from Lake Tanganyika, Tanzania - TA2015055 Kigoma Offshore 40m | ecosystem: Environmental > Aquatic > Freshwater > Lake | place: Tanzania: Lake Tanganyika...
GGCCAGCATTTTGGAAGACTATAAGGTTCTGACATCCTGACACACTAACACACTTTAAATTTTATTTATATAGATTATATTGATGTAGGTGAGTAGCAAAGGATTAATCCTTTTAAATACAGAAACAAGTTTTAACTTTCTAAAAAAAAGGAAATTTCTCATGTGGTGATGTTGGAATATTTAAAACAAAGAGTTGATTTAATATTATTTGAAAATAGGAATTAAGTTACTTTGTAATCAAACTTATGATTTGAAAACTTCATTTCAGAGGATTTACAATGGCAAGAATGGCAAGCATGGTCTTCCTGTAGTGCAACGTGTGGTAAGGGCACCAGAATTAGAAGGAGAGCATGCTTTCCACCCAAAAATGGAGGAAAAGATTGTCCTTCATACGATCATAAGTCCTATACTGTTATTGGAAAATGTACACTGCGAAACTGTGTTGGTAAAATGAGGTTTAATTTGAATTCAGTTTTCACAAAATGGGTATAAAAATCTCATGAAATAGATGCACAATGGACCCCTTGGACATCATGGTCTGCATGCTCTGTGTCCTGTGGACTTGGAACTAAAACAAGGAGAAGATCTTGTGTTGATATTGCGAATGGAAAAACTCCAATTCCTAGTGGCAGTCCTGATATGTGTTTAGGACCACCTATCCATCAGGTATGAAATTATGACTCTTACATAATAGCATGTTCGATGCTTCGGTGTCAGAACGGAGGTGGAGAACGGAATGGAAATGGGAGGAGACGTGAACGTTAAGCTAAAATCCCAGTAAAGACCTTCCCAATCCCAATCAAGCAAAGAATCAATACTGAACTGTTTATTCATGGGGAAGAGAAGTTTTATATACAAAAGTAAAGGAGGGATCGGATCAAGGTGATCGGATCAAGAAATATCTGACCTCTTGGAAGAGGGTAGAGTATTGGCGGTAAATAAATACGCGGAAGTGAGAACAGTAGCAGCCTGTTTAGGTGAACTTACGTTTACTTGGAAGGGAAGCTAAACAAAGGCAGCCTGTTTGAAATGACTTTGAACTGTTAGTAAAGTGAAAAATATTGTAACAGGGTAACTGAGCGTGTGCTACGATAACAATAATAATATATATAGTGTCTTGCTTCCAGAATGACTGCCTCGAAAAGAAGTGTCCAGGTAAAAGTTTTTAGGGGGTTATCTTTTGCACCCTGTGTGTCCATAGGTAAAGGTTTCATGGAATTTGATTAACTTTTGTTTTCAGTTGATGGAGGACTAACATTGTGGCAGAATTGGGGCGAATGTAGTTTGGCATGTGGTCCAGGTCAGTTACAAAACCAGTTTTTATCGATTGAACTGAAGAATTATCAGGGCAGTATTTCGAATGGAACCTTTAAAATCAACTAATTTGTCAATTATAGAGGGTTATAGGAAACGAATGAGGTATTGTACAAATCCGTTTCCCATGCATGGAGGCAAAGACTGTAGAGGAAATCTGGAAGAAAAAGGACCCTGTAAAATTATGCCTGAATGTCCAAGTATGTCAAAAAGTGTAGATTATTTTTGTTATATCCCGATCAGAAAGTTTTCCAACATTTTCTCAGTTATCCAAAAGCTATAAAATAGACTCTTTTGAAGAAGTGAATATGCATTTTAACAAACTTTGTAATAAACACCTCCAATTAAATATAGAAACAAAAATAAAGTAAAAGTGAATATGCTGAAAAAATTTCTGGTCGGTATACCTTATTTAATCATAGGTTGTTGTAACAAATATAGGTCATATTTATTTTTTGAAAACTCAAACTGAGAACTTATATCTTTATCAGAGAAAGTCAAGGAGAACTGACAGAAGTTTTATTTTCCACTGGAATATCAGTCTCCAAGTTGTGAAAAATATTTAAAAGGTTTGAATGGCCATTGAAAGTCATTTTCTAAGCAATCTTGGTGATTGTTAAAAATCTGACAAATTCAAAATATTTTTACTTCAAAACTGGACAAAATCTGGAAGAAAACTACACATGAAGATTTGTTGAAGACTAACAAAGTCCTCTGATTGAGGCTATCAAGGAAAATCATAAAGACAACACTTGACTCAAGTTTTAAAATCTACAGCCCATTGCATGATTATGATTAGACCTGCCTAATTCATTCTCATATTAAACCTTTACATAAAAATGATAATTTATGCACTCTCTTTTGGAGTTTTGTTCTTAATGGAAATTAGTTTGAAAAAATTTTTTTTAGTTCATTGTTTCTTCTCTGAGTGGGGTTCATGGTCAAAGTGTAGCCATTCTTGTGGAAACAGCCAAGGTGCAGGAACCCGAATCCGAAATAGATACATTGCAGTTGAGGCAAAACATGGAGGCATGAAATGCTATGGAAACTTAAAAGAGCTTGATTCTTGTATTCACTGTGCAAAAAAACCAAAGGGTTATGATGGCCCTTGTATCAATTTTTGCCCAGGTAAAATTCTTCTCTTGGCTAAATGCATCTACAGATCTAAAGATTGTTCAGACAAAGTACTTTTGTGAATAGTTGATTGTGTTTGGTCTAAATGGACCAGTTGGACAGGAACTTGTAGAAGTTGTTACCATAAAGGACAAGAGAAACAAGCAGAACTTCTGTCTAGGTAATATAATCATACAAAAAATGGGCTTCAACTTATTAGGAATAGTGATAAGATTCAAATAAGAAGTAGGATTTGAGGTTTAATTTCTGTACCTATTCCTAGTTTGCAAAAATTAATCAAAAAAACACCAAGACAAACTCTGGGTCTTTTACAGATTTTTAATTCTCATAATTAATGTAATGACTGTTTTCAAGAACTCGACAGAGATTTGTGGAGCGTGATGCTGAATATGGAGGAAAGGAATGTCATACTGAGAGCGGAAAAATACACAAAGTTAATGATGGGCTTGAAACTCAGAAGGTAACTTTACAATCACAAATGTAAAATAACTGTGCTTAATAATGCTAAATGTTCATGCAAGAATAAATGGGAGTATTGATGTAGACTTAAATACTATCCTGAGCGATCATGAAGGTGAACGCAGAGACTAGGAAGGCGAAGGTGAAATACCCTAACCCATACTTTATGAACACTAACCTCCTCTCATGAAAAAAAATACGGTGATAAAATATATGCTCATAATACTTTAGTGTGGGTTAGTACTTTAAACACATACTACTGAAATACACTTATAAAATAAGGGTACTAAAGATAGGAGTCTAACAACTCTAAGTAACTTAAGTCTAAGCACATAGAGAATAACTAGCTCGAAATCTAAAGGCGCGCAGGCCTTTTATTGACGTGTGAGACAGGAGCGCGCTGATCAGGGGCTCTCGGGAATCAGATGTGGGTAAAAGGTTGCGTGATGGAGAGTAAGATGTAACATAACTTAAATCTAAAGACTGAGATCCGTGTGTGCTGTCTACATTGATTCTAAATGCTTGGGTATACTCCCATTCTTAAAATCAAGTCAAAGACAGGGGAAAATAAATTCATTACAAGGACAACACATAAGGGGAGCATTTTATGAACAGAGCATGGCTTGCAATAATCCAATTTTTAAAACATGACAATTAAGCCAATGAATGATTTATTTCCTAACATGCTCCATTAGATTCTGTTTGGTTTATCTATACTTGAATCTTTTGTAACATGAGTATTTTTTTTCCTCAACTTAATATATTACAGCATCAGTGTAGGCTTCAAATAGATACACCACCTTGCCCTGAAAAGGAAGAAGAACCTTATTGGAGTGCCTGGGAATCTTGGGCTGACTGCACTTCACTTTGTGGAAAAAAGGGTGAGAGAACTTCAGTCACATTATTACCTAAACAAGGCTTCAGACTAAAAATGAGAGCATAAATAAAATCCCTCATAGTTCTCAGTCGAATTGATGAAAGTTGGTGATTGAAAGGATTTCTTTTAAGAAAGTCTTGATGTTAAATTTTCTTTCACATTTAATGAACTTTTTTTAGGCTATGAAGTACGAAAAAGAAAATGTATAAGTGGACAGCAGAGTAAGGGAAAAACTTCCTGCCCAGGAAAAAGTGAAGAGTCCAGATTGTGTATATCCCCATGTCCATCTGGTAACTATAAAAAAAATGAAATTTCACAAAGTCTACTTTACTTTGTTTACAAACTTTCATGCAGAGGGTTGGACTGAATGGGATATGTGGTCTCCTTGTCAAGTCACATGTGGTGTAGGTCAATCTGCCAGGAGAAGAACTTGTCAAGAGGACAACAAAGTACTCAAACATCTTTTCCCTTTATAGAAATGTCATTATTTTTCCTAATTCTTTTTTAAATTTATCTAGAAAGATATACCAGAAGATAAAAAAACCTGCAAGGGCATAGAAAGAGCTGTGAGACCTTGTGACTCTGGATCATGCACCAAATATGAATCATTTGAAACAGCTGGAAAAGATGTTACAGGTGATTTCTAACATCAATATTAGATATTTAATAATTTTTTATTTATGTTTTGAATGCTAGGACTTGTAACTGGGTGGAGAGACACATCCTCTAAATTCAGACCTCGAAAAAACTTCAATAGCACTGGTAAGTATTATTTTTAGGACATTTAAAATTATTAAGAATTGATGATATTGGGTATTTTCAAACAGAGATCACAACCCCTAGACAAAACTTGGCAACACAATATGAGCAAAACCAAACCAAAGAGAGCGATGAAAAATCTGAAACCAAAGAAACCACTAAAAAATATGAAAAAAATAAAGATGAGGGTGAAAATTATGAAAAAACAGTAGATGGCAGTGAAAAATATGAAAGCAAAGAGAAAATTGGAACACCCAGACTTGAACTAAAAGAGGATTCAGCTACAGGAAATTCAAATGAAACTGACACCAACAAAAAAGAAGGTTCTACCAAGGAGGAACCCAAAACTGATGGTCCATATATTAAGGATGATTCAGGAAAAGAAGAATCCAAAAAGTCAGAGCCAGATAAGAAAGATGAACCAGAAAAGGAAGAGCCCAAAAAACTTGACCATGACAAAAAAGATTCCACCAAGGAGGAGCCCAAAACTGGTGGTTCATATGTTAAGGATGATTCAGGAAAAGAAGAATCCAAAAAGTCAGAGCCAGAAAAGAAAGATGAACCAGAAAAGGAGGAGCCCAAAAAATCTGATACATTAAAAAAAGACGATTCTGCTAAAGAAGAGCCTAAAAATGATGATGATGCTAAGCAGGAGCCTAAAGCAGCAGGCTTGGATGAGAAGGAATCCAAAACAGATGGCAAGTCTGATCCTGCCAAAGAGGAGCTAAAGAAATCTGTTCCTGATGTAAAGGACACTTCATCCAAAAAAGATTCTAAAGAGCTAAGCTCAGATGACAAAGAAAATGAAGCTCAAGAGAAGCGAGTGGAAATCCCAGAGGAACAAAAAGATTCTGATGATTCAACCAAAGCAACCAAAGAAACTGAAAATGTCAAAGAAAGCCCTGATGGAAAGGAGGATTCCAAACCAAAGCCAAGGAGTACTTTAAATGAGACAAAGAATACTGAAGAACCTACAGAAGGCTCCAAAGATTCCAATTCTGGAGCCAAAGATGACTCAAGTGATCCAAAAGGTGGAGAAAATCAGAAGGATGAAACTACATTAGCACCTCAGGAAGCCAAAGATGTTCAAGCAAAAAATGAAAGTTTAGTAGAAAAGCAAGAAAAAGCTCGGATGAGTGATGATGATTCCAAAGACCAAACATCTTCCAACAAAACTGATGAAACCTCAAATGAAAAGCAAAGCCCAGAAGAATCTTCAAATAGTACAAAAACTGGAAGTGTAGAAAGCAAAATCTCAAATGAGACAGTTGAAAACAATGCCACAAAAACTGAGGAGATTGCAAAACAAAGTAGTAATGATACTCAAGAAAGCAATAATACCACCATGACTGATTCAGGATCTATTAAGAATCAGGATCTGGGTGAACAAGTGATGGAGACAAGAGAAAAGGGGATTGGTGTCAAAGAAAATGAACCTGTTGAGAATGACGAAAAAGATGAAAGTCATTTAAAAACTTTACCTGAAACAAAAGTTTCTGACAGAGGAAGGGGCAGAAAATCAAAAGATGATGATGAAGGCGATGCCAAAGCTCCAAGGATAAATGCTGATCCTGAAGTAGTAGGTAAAAGCCAAAAGGATAGAGACAATGGGAAAAAATATGAAAATGGCATTGAAAAGCAAGATCAGGAAGAAGCTCTAAAAGAAAGATATGAAAATAAGGATTATGACTATGAAGATGAAAGAAAATCTCAAATGAATGACGAAAAAGACTATCCTAAATTAAGATCTGAAGATTTCGAAAATTCCACTGGTCCTCACAGAAATAAGTATGGGAAACAAGACAAGGAAAAAGCAGAGGATGACTCTGAGAAAAGGAATCAATTGAAGAAGAAAATGGATGTGGATGCCAGCGAGGCATACCAAGTGACAAATCCAAATGATTTGGAGAGTTAGTTTTTTTAACATATTGCAGAAAAAATGTTTCAACAAATTATGTACTTAAAAGGCAAAAGGGAAATAAAATGCTTTCAATAAAAACTAATTATTGCACCAAATCAATGTCAAATGTGAATGCTTTTCAAAAAGCATACAAGATAATGTCCACAATCCACCCGGTCAAATTAGGATTATATGTTGTTCTATCTACTGAAATTATTCAAGGCCTAATATTTTGTACCCAAGTAACGCTGCTCTTCTTTATAATTTTCAAAACTGGAGAAGTGGAAATCCCTCACAAGTGTCTCAACTTCCTCAGCCCAGTTGATTAGTAAAATTTTTTACCATTATATATATCTTAATGATGGTAAAATCTAGCCATTATTTGCCATTCATATAAAGGCAGAAATAACAATAAGGCTTACATTAGTTAGGCCTGTTGAAGGTCTCACATGTCAAGAAAGTTTAAGGGAGACCAGATGATGCAGATTACAATAAAATCTGATCAAATTAGTCTTTGCATCTCAAATTATGAGATAAAGTTACTTGAACAAATTTAAGGCAAATGAGTGGATACCCAGCCAGCTTTTGATTTCCAGACAAAATCATTTGAGTACCAAGTGTGCTGAAAAGCAGATTTTTGCTTAACAACATCAGATACACTGCACCCTGAAACCCTGGGATGTTTCTTTTCAACCTGTACTGCCATTCCATTATTTGACCACAGGGTCCAAATGAGGGTCTTGGAATTGTGGTGGACAAAAAATTGCTAAATGTTAGGAGGACTAGATGGTGCAGATTTCAATAAAATATGAGCAAATTAGTCTTTGCATCTCAAAATAACTTTCATGACTTTTTGGGTAAGTTAGGTTAGGAATAAATGCCTTTGTGTTTCGTAAAAGGGTGGGGTTTTTTTTGGGACAGAAGAGTGAGAACTTTGATGCATAGTTTTGATTAGTTTGGAGGGGGGACATCGGTCGCTTGGAAGGGTTTGGTATTTTTCCCAGAGCAAAAGACACCCGTCTACTTAATTATCAAGAGAAACGATGGGAGTTGTCATGGCTGAGTGGTCATATTCATATGACTGAGACCTAACATCTAAAGGTTGTGGGGTTTAACTCGCAGCTATGCCAGCAACTTATCATCCATGAATTTTAAAAAATGAACAAGGCATCCTTATAGTCTGGGTAATAGTAATCTCAATTGACCATTAACATGTTTGAATGACTATGGCAAGACTCCTGTAAAGATTTTAATTTCCATTAACCTAGCCTGAGTCTATAATGCAGCAAATTATTATAATCTGTCTTTGTAATATTCAAAATTGAGACTAAAAAAGGTATTTGTCCTACCTGATTTACAATATTTTGGTTCATATTCAAGTTATTCTGTTTTTGCTGTATGAAGTTGATGTTGTTGTCATTATTGTTGTTGTTGTTATTGTTCAAATTATTTGCTATGCTAAAAACAAATTAAGTTTATTTTCAAAACCCAAAAAAGTGGAAATAGTTTATTAACCTTGCCACAACACTAAAGATGGAAACTGTCATTGAAAGAAATGCCATTTGTGATAAACTTACAGCACTGGAATCTGCAATAGAGGGACAGGCCTCACCTCCACCTCCACCGTCCAGGTTCATGTATAATACAGCATCTCCTTGAATATTCATTGATAGTGTGAAAGACAATCTTTCAAAAACACCCTTTCAAAATTCACCTTTTTGATTACTCCTTTTCAGTCGTTTTGGATCAAAAGTTCTTGGTAAGTCCACCAGGTATCTTTTTTCATATTCACTTGCAAAAAGTTCTTGAACAGTCTGGACCCCAAACAACTGGGGTGTAACATGTGGCTCAAGTGCTTTGTACAAATGATGATGTTCAACAAATGACATCTTGATGATAAAGGAATGAAAATGAAATTCTCCTTGGAAAACAAAAATCTTCTATGTTAGTTTAACAAGATATAAACCCATATTTTAGGATTATTTTCAAACTTGAAACATGTTAAAATTTCCTCCTTCTTTGCTTTTAATGTAAATTTATTCATAGTCATATCATAAATTGGGATAATGAGGAAATCAATTAGTCACCAACTGTTACTTTAGGAATAGGAGAGCTTATATACATTCAACATGGATCCTTGAATTTGGCGGTCTGGAAGTTCTGTCTGAGTTGGTGGTCTAGCTTCATATTAATATTTACTGTTAGATTGAAAGGAATGTAAGTTAGTTGCATCTTCGCTGGCAATAAAAATTCAACAAACAAAGATCCCTGAAAAAATATATGGGGAAATCTTCAAGAATACATACACGTTGAATAGAAAAGAAGGGTGACTATTTGGCTTCGACTCTTCCAAGACAGTGCAAGGCAGAGCCATGACCAAGAACTGGATCGGCTCCACATTGGGAGCAATCAAAATACCTTGGACAGACACGGAAATGAGCAATGACCAAATACGCAGACTGCTAAAGCGTTCATTTTGAAATGAAAAACAAAAAGTGCAGTGATCTAGTGTCTCTGTAATTCTATATTATATTTCAATAATTTTGGCTTCTTACAGTGCATTTCTTTTGGGTGTGTATTGATAAGCAGTGTCAACCTTGAGGTTCTTTTTGTAACCCCTCTGACCTTGTGCTCAACTTTATGAGAAACTGGCATGTGCAACTGTAAAGTATTTCTTGAGTCCTTAATGAAATAGTTGCATTGAAACAAATGTGTCTTTAACTTTAAACAGGATGTTAAGATTATCATATGGGTTTGCTGTAACTAAGAAGTAAGGTACTTGGCTGGAGACTAAATCTGACTGAGTATATCATAGCATACGCACAATGATAGTAATTCACTCCATTTCACTTAATGATATTTTAACATTCTTAAAATGTTAAAGTCATTTCAAACAAGCCGCCGTTAATAATTTTTCTTTGACACCTAAAGTTGTTCATTTCAAACAGGCTCCTGTTGTTGGTTTTCATTCCCAACAATTTTGGCATCTGAGCCAATTTCCGTTGCCTCCCAGAGGTCCGATCAATTTCCTTGATCCGTCCCATGTGTATATAAAGCTCCTATTTACCATCAATAAACAGTTCAGTATTGATTATTTTCTTGATTGGGAAGGTCATTATTGGGTTTTCGCTCAGCTCTATCAGTTATTGGTGGTTTGAACCATCCTTTGGTTCGATATTGTGATAAAAATTTCTTACCTTTCAGTAAATTTTTGCTTTGAAAACAAAGGATCCCTTAACACCACAGGTTTGTTTTTCACCCAAGTAGTTTCAAATTTTCCAAATGTTTAGAAGAAGAATCATGACTGAATTTTCTTGATACTTTTTCACATTACAGTTACAGAGTCAGCTTGTGTGTTGAACACAACTCACAAAGCCATGTACCGTAATTACTTCAGATTTCAGTGGGTGAACCTGGCAAAATTGATCAGATTTCTAAGCAACACCTTTCAATTGAATTTAAATAGAATCAATATAATTTTCTTTTCATGGTGTGTGCAAAAAAATATTAAAAACAGATTAAGGATTTGAAAAAAATTTGTCCTTCTTCCAAGTAAAAATACTTATTTCATCAAAAGAGAGGTTCCTAAAGATTTTCAGCAAAAATCACCTTGAATACAAATCTAGCCTTTGGTTTAATTTATCCCAACTTTTCAGTAGCATCTTATCAATCAACAAATATAATAATTGTGTTCAGTATATATCAATTCGATGTTTATGACTGATCAACACCTTTTTAAGATCCCGCAAAAAAGTTCATTGCCACTGCAGATTACTATTACCCTGACTGAGGGGGGCCTTAGTGATTTTTTTTGCCATACGGAGTTGAAAAATTGCTGGTATGGCTGGGGATTGAACCCACGACCTGAGATCTTGGTTCTCATAGTCAGGTGTTTTTGACCTCTCAGCCACGGTGACTTAACGCAATAGTCAAGAGTTGACTTTTTATCCCTCTCAAGTGAAGCAAGAGAGGGAGTTTAACAAAAATCCGTAATAAAAATTTTTGTTACATAAGGGGCTGTGTGAAATTTTACAATTCATTTGTCCGTCAACCTATATCTTTTCCCTCAGTTTTAAAGCAAGAGAGCTGAGACTTCTCATATTAATGCCAAAAAAGTTGCTTACCAGATTTTTAAATTTTTATCTAGGAGCTGAGAAATGATTGAAAAGTAGCCGAAATTTTATTAATGATAGCTGACTTTTGTCACCTTTCTTTAATAGCTCCTACCATATTAAAGCGCTAGTGAACTTATATTTTGCAAGGACACAGCTTAAACCAAAACCTAAATATTACTTTTAATACACTTTTCTCTAAAATTAAGCACAAAGCCATCATAGGGGTTTTTCTAGACACCCAAGCTGAAAAAAATGAAAAATTGTTTTTGACTTAGAAGCCTGTCAATTGTCATCCATCCATCACAAAACCTTACTTGAGAGGATTTGGCATTTTTCCCAAAAGTAAAAAATGCCCGCCTACTTATTTGAAATATAATATTTTGTGCAGAGAATATACTCTTTAAAAGATTCACTGCAATGAATTACTCTGTCTGAGATGCCTGATAATTTTGTAACCCATGGTGAAAGGTTGTTGGCAGGGATAGGCAGGTTGTCAAGCTTCAACCCCCAGGAATATTTTATTTCTCAGCCAGTTCCTTTAACCATTAAGTTATGGCAATCTCCTTTCTTGGACAAATTGGCTTACTGAGAGTCAAAGGCTCAATCACTAGATGTGCCAGAAATTTTTACACCAGACAAAAAAAGTCAAGTCAAAGTAATATTCTGAATTGACATTGATAAGGGTTTGAGCATTTCTGTTTGTATTTTAAACTTGTCATATACTTAGTAGTTTTATCATCTGAATATCTTGTGATTTGACTGTCAAAAATAAGACCAATGAGACATCAACTGTTTATTTGAGGAAGAGATGGCTTATCTATATTAAACACAGATCAATAATTATGGCAGTTCTGGTGTTCAGAATAGGCGGTCAAGCTTATTTCAATATTTACGGTTGGAAAGGAAAGGCATGTGGCTAGTACCTGAAGAGAAAAGTGAGCGGTATTATTAAAGTATAATACCAGATTAAAGTTGGCCATATGCTGGTGACTTAAAACTCTATAACTCCACTAAAAAATATCTTTGCAACAAAATTCCTTGGCAAAAATGGTTGCTTTTGTCTTAGTAACTCTGTTCAAGAAATAAGTCTGCTTAAGAAATTAGTGTCAGACAGTCAAGAATGACTTAGATAGACTGAATTGTGTGCTTCAATATAAACTTGATTTGACTGTCAGATAACACTATTTTCAATATTCCAATAATGCATGTACTATATGTATACACTTATTCATCAAACATACTGGATGACAGACATGTTTCGGACAAAAGTGTTTCCAATATATTGAACCTAACCATTAAGGGGATAAATTTATTGTTAAGAAAATGGACTAGGGATCCCTCTTACCCTCTTAGTTACACTTTAACTATTATAATAATTGTATTTTGATCTAAGTCGACTCCGAAATAGATTTTGATTGAATCAGGCAGGATATTTCATTTGGTTTGGAGTACATATCCAATTTTTCAGTTCTTAAAATAATTAATTTCAAATTTTTAGTCTCCATTTGCTTTTCCCATTTCTTTCCCTTCAGATAGTAATCAAAGATCTAAGGAAGTTTGATTTTTCATTATCATTTGTGGTCTTATCCCTTCCATGTTAGTGTATATGATTTATTCGTTAAAGGCTCATCATGAAAGTAAATGAGATGAGATTGCCTTAAATTAATATTTTCCCTTTTCTTAAAATAAACACATTTTTGAGAAAAAAATATTTTTAGCCCTCTACAATGAATGAGAAACATGTTAATTCCAACAATTATCAAGAAGTTGTTCAAAACTTAGAGTAGCTATAATTTTTTAATTGGAAGTAGATATTGAAGACTTGGACTTGATTGGAATGATAACAAGATTATGATAAACCTGAAGAAAACCTTCTTCAATTCACACATTGAACAAAATTGACTACTACAAATTTTGACGAATTTAATGTTTTACTTTTTGACATTATCTTGAATCAATGTGAAACTTCTCTCTTAAAAAGCTTTACGTATTGTTGTAAAAAGCATTAGGGAAATAAAAGTGTTCGAATGAAAATGAATGAATGATGTTGCGATAGTTGATAATTAGAGTCTCAGAATATGTCAGCAATAATTAATGTCTCCTCAAATAATCCTTTCTGGGCCATAAGATGTGACAATGCTTTGATTTGTTCTACTTCTTGTTAGTTCACAATAAGGTTGATGTTGGACTGGCCCATTCAGACAATGGTGATGACCACACCCATGATGGAGAGGATAGATGCTATCAGAAGGGCTATAAAAACATCAAAATATTTTCAGTACAACCTAAAGTGAATACTAACAGATAAATCAATTAGTTTTGCATTGAATTTTTTGGATATCCAATAGGCCTTTAGATCAAAGGTAACTAACTGAGATCCAAGATTGTAAAAATGATTCGTCTAATATACAGGAATATTAGACTTTACAACAATTCCTTACAGTGTCTTATAGTCATCTGAACTATCCCTGAACAAATAGTGGGAATGGCATTTTCTGATGTAATTATTTTTTATATTTAAATCAGGTTTTTTGTTCATGTGATCTGAACAGCCATCAATCCTTACTGAGGTAGCCATTATGTTAAATGATTATTATAAGACAAAACCTGGGGTCAAAGATTTGCCCTGACCGGGGATGGAACCCCAGTCTCCCAGTCCTCAGCCAGTTGTCATAGCAATGAACTATAACGACCTGAGATCTGAGGTTGTGGGAATCCCAGGCCATGCCAGTAATTTTTCACCTTGTATTGTAAAAAAATATTGAGATACCACAAGTCATCTAAATTATCATCTTATTTCCAAGACCTGATAGTCATCTTCAGAGGCTTTTTTTAATTCTAGGAATCTATAAATATTGATTTTGCAATAGTACCCGACTGGTAGTGGGTTTGAGCTCATGGATCTACCGGCAACCCTTGCCAAAAATTTACAAAATAATAATAGAAAAAAGATTCCTAGAAAGAAAAAAGCGTTTTTATGCCCCACCTTTCAATTGACACTTCAACAAAAAATAAAGAACAAAGATTTCCCAAAGACAATTTTCCAACTGCATCTTTACCAAAAGTCATGGGTTAGGTTAGGTTAGGCTAGCCAGTTTCTTTAGCATTTTGACTAACCTAACCTTTCCTAACCTAACCATACCCTGCTGAGATTTCCCAAAGACAATTTTCCGAATCCATCTTTTCCAAAAGTCAGGGGTTAGGTTAGGCTAGGTTAGGTCAGGTTAGCTTAGGCTAAGTTAGGTTAGGTTAGGTTAGGTTAGGTTTGGTTAGGTTAGGTTAGGCTAGGTTAGCCAATAGTTTCTTTAGGATTATTGACTAACCTATCTTTACCTAACCTTACCCTACTGAGATGACACTGACCCCAATCAGGAAAATAAAAATCTGGAAGATGTTTTAGAAAAACCTTGTTTTTCTTATTTTGGGAAATCTTCGTTCGTGAAAAACTCATAGCATCAAAAAAAATAAACTATGAATCTCACCCAAGGTTCATCTTTAATACAGCACATTCATAACAGGATATTTTTCTGACTGTGAACCTCCTGAGATCATGGTGTCATTCCATTTAACTGGGTACCCAAGGGTCAAAGAATTGACTTGTGTTTGATAAAAGAATCCATCATGGATCACAAGAAAAAAGGGGACTTTAATACTAAGATGCTCAAGCCCCCATTCTATAAATAATTTACATACATGGCCAGTTTTGAGTCCTCCTAACCTCTGATATTATTTACTTGTAAAAGCTTGTTTTATATGTGAAGTGGATAGAAGAATGTCGTACTAAATTTACTGGCAGGCAAAAAAGTCAAACTGGTTAATAGAAAGTCAAATCTCTTAGTAAATTAGACAAGAATACAGCAATTGAAAAAAAGATTATTCTAGATTAGTCGAAGTACATACCTCAAGGTTTCTTGCAATCTATCATCTAAAGCCGAATTACTAGCAACAGATTCACCACCTCGAATGGAGAAGTCTAAAAAATAAATTGATCTTTCATAGATATATTGAAAAAGTGCCAACATCTAGTTTGGTAAAACATCAACATTTTAACTTTTTTTTACTGTCAAAATTTAGAATAATATACCTTCTGAGTCAGTGTCTGAATAAGAAGTCTTAAAAATGCCACCAAAACAATGATACACAATTTCCGCTGCAGAAATCAATGAAAATCCCATGCAGAGTCCAAGGATACCACCTGAAAATCCACTTTTGATATAAAAAAGTATTTTTTCAGAAAATTGATAAATTTTATGTACCTGAGTTGGCAACATAGGAGGTCTTCGTTGTTTTGGCATCTTTTAAGTACCTTTTTGCATATGGGTCCTTTAAAAAAGAGTCAACTTTAGTTTTGGACCAATAACAAATGTACTCAAATAATTTTGAATAGTAATAATAGTAATCTGTGGTGCAGTATACACTCAATGTTGAATTACTCACGGTAATCACCTTTATCAGAGTCACTGGAGATCAGTATTACCCTGAATGTGGGTACCTTTATGATCTGTTTTGCAATCTAGTGTGAAAAATTGCTGGCATGGCCGGGGGTTGAACCCACAACTTTAGACCAATCTTAGTTCTCAGTGAGGTGCCTATGACCTCTCAGCCAAGCCAACCTAACAACATCATTGTCAACCTTGTACCTAACTGAGAACTTTCATTCCCAAAC
>Ga0194133_10005981_pt1 | contig 15218 bp, 6 predicted proteins | sample TA2KigOf40mmetaG_FD_155448 | JGI IMG/M metagenome (GOLD analysis project Ga0194133, IMG submission 155448) | Freshwater microbial communities from Lake Tanganyika, Tanzania - TA2015055 Kigoma Offshore 40m | ecosystem: Environmental > Aquatic > Freshwater > Lake | place: Tanzania: Lake Tanganyika...
AAATTTATTTGTTGTCATTTTCACTACCCGTTGAAGCAAATTGAAGGAAACAGAAAGAGGCTATACTTTTGAGGCTTAGAAAGCTTAGCTTGCTTTAGATCACTCTTGAGTTCCCAAACTCCAAATTTGCCATGGCAAAAATTTATTTGTTGTCATTTTCACTACCCGTTGAAGCAAATTGAAGGAAACAGAAAGAGGCTATACTTTTGAGGCTTAGAAAGCTTAGCTTGCTTTAGATCACTCTTGAGTTCCCAAACTCCAAATTAGCATCTGTAAAAGTTTGTCCTTTCTGCCATAATCCAATTAGATGCTCATCGACCTTTATGGAGCATTTACCATTTACTTCAATCTAACGTGGTTTGTTTGTTTGTGCCAGGAACACATCGGCTAATTCGCCTCGAAATCCATCTTCCCAATAAGGAAGGCACTAGAGAGTGATTTTTAATTACAAAATTTGTTCAATTCTAGAAAGTTGCTTGATAACTTAATTTCCACTTGAATAACATTCTTCGGCGTGTGAATGACTTTCTTGTCTAAAAGCGAGCTTAATCCAATTAAAAAATGCTTCACGAACAAACAAAAACTTTTTTTCTGCTCGCAATTATAAAAACTAGTCAAGCAAGAATTAATTAAATTTATTTCCCCCTTTAATTTTTACCTGAAGCCAAAATGTGACGGAATATTAGCTATTCAAAGAATTCGAGAAGAACAGCGGAGCGGAAGGGTACATTTTTTAATTGAAAATGAAAGGATCTGGGAGGCCTTTCATAATCAAAGGTTAATTTGAAGTATTGAAATTGGTTAAGCAAGAAACTCCCAATGAAACATGGTTATGGGTTTTGAGGCTAAGATATCCATATGCATATTATCTTTCCTGTCTCTTTAAGTGGAAAATCTAAAGAAGCTCCCCTCTTCGACTTGATATTCTTATTGAGAATGTTTCATGTGGGGAAAATCTCAATACTAGAAATTGTTTTGGATTTTCTGCTCACTGAAAATCGATTTCTCATCGTAAAAGGTTCAAAGTATACGCTAAGATTCTTTCCTGTTGGTTTGATTCACAATCTGCATTTGCCTAAGGATACTTTCCCCCAGGGGTTAGTGTTTTCAAACAAAAAAAATGCTTACCCAAGAAAAAAAGAAGTTTTTTCTACATTCTCCTATTTGAAAAAGGAGAGGAAGAGGGTTCTCAATAGTATCCAAAGTCAACATACTTTTTTGACCACATTTCCTACAATAAGATGAAATATTTCTTGCGGTACAAACGATGTCTATTGCTTGTTAGTTTGTCATTTATTATCCATCATATCCTGACAAACAATTACTCAAATAAACAACTCTGATTTTGATCTGCTATCATTTGCTACCTCCATTCACAGCTGTTTCCATGCTCGAGAAAAAATATTTTTGAGAAATGTAAAATGCTCAAAAACCCCACTTTATTGATGATAGACATCAAAAGCTCTTGAATTCAGGCAACCAAGAAAATTTAAGTTATAAATCATGAACATTCTCATTTGCAACAGGGGAAAACAAAAAACAGCCCAAGAAAGCCAATATTTAAAAACAAGGTGCAGAATTCAAAGCAGGTTTAACGTTTTTAAATTGACAAAGTTTTTGGTTGAAAAAAAGGCAAGAAAACAGCATAATGTGCTGCTCACTCAGTATGACTGCCTTCTCTTTCTTTCCTTGCCTAACTTTTGTCATAATGATGTTTTCGTGGGTGTGGTCCAACTGCAGAATTCAACTTCCTTTCTTGTCCCAAAGTTTTTTGTAACACATTTTTTCATGCGACGATTGTCAAAGGAATGAGATGGAACAAATGGCTCAACGGCCCCAATTTTGCTCTTTACATTGAAAAACAACTAAAGTTGGAAAGCAACTTACAGGCAAAGACGCTTGATGGAAAATAAGATTATCCCAGATGGGCAAGATTGTCATTTTTGTTGGAAGACGACATACATACTATATCTGCAATTTAATTTAATAAATGTGATTGCTGTTACGAATGGCACATTTCAGCGGGTGTAGAAGGTTAGAGTTAAACGAACCAGAAGCTATTTACAAAATCAGTGTAATTGAGCTTCTTTGAAAGAAGCCATTTTCCTTACATTGAAATGTCTCCAGATTCTCGGGAGGCGTTCCGTTTGAAGAAAAACGTGGGTTTTTTGGTCAAACATTCGTTCTGCTTTTTATATCAAAGATTTCCAGGCACATTTTCTATTTTTCTTTTTTTGGGGGGGGAAGTAAAAAAAAAGCTTTGATCTGGCGATTGAGTGGAAGTAAATGTGATGAATAAATTTCACTAGTCTGAAGATTAATGAGCGGTCAGTTCTGTTCAATTTAGCAGCATAAGGCCATTTCATCAAAAAAAAAATACCCACCAACCGACTTGCCCTCTAAAATAGTAGCTCATTGAGTCTGTCAGTGTGCAATATATTTATACCAAAAGTCATTGAAACAATATTGTTCTAGATTTGAATATTTCACTGCAGACAATTTAAAGCTCGATTATTTGATCAACTTGACGAAGCTGAAGGCTCACCCATGCAAAAATTGCTTTTGGATAGGTTGTATAAACAGTGAGAAAAAGCTTCATTTGTTAAAGGAAGTACATTGCTTTTATCCAGCAAGAGAACCTGATATCGAAACAACTTTTAAGGGGAAAAGTCTAGCAGAAAATTGAAAAACTCTTCAAAAACAATAAAAATCTTGGTTTTGGCCGAATAAGGAGAAACTTTGATTTGAGCATTAGCGGCCAGCATAAAATAAATGGCTATGAAAAAAGATCAAGTTCTGTTCTTAATGGTGAGAGCCAGTCTAGAAAAAGTCAATATGGGTGTAAAAATTTCAAATAAAAACTCACTCTTGAAGCACTTCTTTTCAAGCTAATTTGTTGATGAAACAAAATAAGTATGGATTTTATTTTTGAATATTTTTGTTGATGTGGCCAACCTATTGATCGCTTCTCTTCAGCTGAACCTTTAAGAGAAGGACTTTGATGATATTTGAGACCACTCAACTGTGAAAAAGCTTTAGCTTCAAGGATGGAAAAAGGTAGGCGTAGTTGAGGTCGATTGTGAAAAAGAAAGAAAGAAAGAAAAAGTTTGTGTGACTTATCTAAAAGAAAGATGATTGAAAATATTGGGCAATTTTTCCTTTACAAGTCATTCGTTTTTCAAAAAAACAAACTTGGACACTTAATCATCTTTGCTCCCATTTTTTAATCTACATGTTATTTATTGTTTCTTGAGACTTGGTTTCTTACCTTCATGGCCAAGTGGCCACCTTCTTTGCTTTCAAAATTAATGTGAAGCTTTCACCGTGGCGATATTAATTCAGACATTCAGTATCAAAAAAACATCCATCAATGTCTGAATGTACTTACATGTTGGTGTATTTATGACGTTGCTGGTTTTTTTTTGTAGACCAAAATTAATGCTGCTGGGCGAAAGAAAATAAAGCAAAAAGGAAAAGGAATCCTGACATTGGTTTGTTGCCTGTCTACTTTTGGGCAACAACCGTTTGCTTGGACAGATTATTTTTCACTGGGGGTTTCATGTCACAAAATCAATACTTTTTCTCCACGGTAGAGCAAAGCAGATAATCATGGTATTGTTGGTAAACTCTGTTTGAGAAAGTATTGTACGATAGGAAGCTGGTGCACATGATACAATTGGAGATGAGGTGAACAACATCTTTATGCTAAGGCCGAGGAATCACAAGGTGGCCATGAAGGAAATCGACTTCCAAAAGTAATTTTCCTCACGCAATTTCCTCCCCTCTTCCTTTCTTTTTCACCCAAGAGAACTTTTTTTTGATAAACGATCTTCAATTGGGAAGGAGTTTTCGGTGCTTTGTAACATTTTCAGCCTTTGATCCCCTTAGGAAAGGGACCAAACAAATTTCCCATAATCACTGCCAGTATTTTTCACTTTTTAATTCAAGGTAAATAGACTCGATCAAATCTCTTTAGTTGCAATTCATTCACTCAGCAACAGTTTATGAAGATATTTGACCAAAAAAAGATCTACATTAAGAAACTTTTAATTGTTCTGACTTAATGCCAAAGCTTTAAAACTTAATTTGAAAGTACCTTTTCATTTGACACCTATCCCTCACTCAGATCTGCACAAAACAAGCATTGAAAAGAAATCTTTTTGCTAAAAAGGATTATTTTATCTTAACCAAGTAACAAGGTTATTTTTGGGAAGAAAAGTTGATACCACAAAGCTTTCATGCAGATATTAACAATTCTCTATCTTTCTTGTTTACACAAAGAAATCTAGATTGTTTTTGCTATGCTTTGACTTTTGCGCATTTGTAACCATCATTTAATGAAATTGGATATTCTGTACAAATATTGACCTAAAATAGTGAAATTGTTACAAAACTTTCATAAAAAAGGGGGTTTGAATTTTAAACTCTTATAAGGAATAAAGCAAGCAGAAGTTCATTTTCAATTCCTCAAGAAATCTTAAAGTTTCGATTTAAGTTTTTAATTCTAAAAAGACAACTCTTGACAACTTACAAACAAGAATTTTTTTCAGCACTGTCCAATACAAAATGGAATCTTATAGGCCCTTAAGGATGCATTTATGCTTGTAAAAAGTCAATTCTATGAGAAAGGCAACAATGATCGATGCATTTTCGGAAGGGAGAAATGAAACTCTAAAGCATCTCAACATAAACAAACACAAACAGCTTCAGATTATTGTAATGGAAAAGCAGTGCATTCATTATCCCAATACCAGCCCCCCTATCGATATAAATACTACAGAGGAAACTGTTGGCTTTTATTTGCTTCAAATGGGATCGCAGAACAAATTCTTTTTTCAGACTGCATCATGGTTGCCCTAAGGAAAAAGAAGCTGAATAAAGTAACTATTTTACTTGCTTGTCTAAACATTGCTGGGAAAAAGTAAATTAGGAGTATGGTCTTGCCTAAAGAGAGTGTTTGTAGTTCGTTCCAGCCCATTTGGAAATATGAGAACTTACCATGAGAGAAACGCCTAGGAATACTAAACGAGCAGCTGTGACTATTTTAGGACACTCATCCTCCATCAATTTTGATTCACAAGGCCTAAAGGAAATATCAAGCATTCTCAAACATACTAAACTTGAATAAAACATTTTTCATATATCCACAAGTGCAAACCAGAATAGGAAAAATTGTTAAAGTCATATCAGATATTAATACTTTTGAAGACTTAAAGTAGGTTTTACAGTGCCTGGAGGCTCTTTCTCGATCTTTGATACAACTAACTGATGCAGAATTTTTCCGTTGCAGATTTGCACCAAGTATTTTTATATAAGTTGTTGCAAAAAAAAGTCATCTTGGTTGCTCAAAGAAAATGTTAACTATGCCTGCAACAGAATTTCAAGCTAGAACTTTTTTGCCATTCCAAGCCCTTCGGAATGCCTGCTTTGCAATCAAAGGTTTTGTTATTATATCCAGCTGAAAATTAGGACATAAAATGATGCTGTTTTATTTGACCGAATTTGCTTTTTTCCTCCTTCAAGGGAAAAATTTTACCTAAACCTGTCAAGTTTCATAAAGTGAATAAGTCTCAGATTATCTCGTCTCCGCAGCTTTTACAAGGTTTATTTGAGCAATTAAGTCCCACTGATCCAGCTTCCGTGCTTTTACAGATGATGAATGTGGAAAGTCATTGGAGTGCACCAGCCAAGGCCATAATTAATGATAAGGATTCTAAGTCATCTCATATTCCCTTTCCAATTGAGTTCTCGGGGTTTTTTTCAGTTGAATAAGAAAAGAAGACATTAAAGATGTTATTGAAAAGGCTCTCACGTCACATTGCTGGTTTTTATCAAGTTTCATATGCGAACAGATCTCAGAGCAAGTCAAGCCAAAAGGTCAATTGCTCGTTCACTTTCATAGAATCAATATCTTTTTTGAGCTTGATGGTTGGAAACAAAAACTGTGGACAGGCTTGAAATGGTCATGTCATGCAGAAGGCAAACTAATTTTCCAGGTTGTTGTTTTTTCTCATACTATTTTCCATGTTTGAATTTGAGTTTTATTAACATCCCCTCCCTTTTTTTGCCAATAGCTGGAAAATGCCAGAGAGAGCAAACAAACAATTCTTTTTATGATGGCAATATATAAACTAGATGTAATGGCAAAACTATGGCCTATATAAGGCATAAAAGAAAAAAAACTCTTTTTGTGACGCTCAATCAAAATAGTAATTTTTTATTCTGCACACTATGGTTTAATAGATAATATCTGTTAAATCTCTTTCATATATTACTATATGCTAGGAAATTCTCCCTCTCCACATTTGGGTGAACATTTTTTTTCATAAAAGTCCAAATCTTTTGTGCTGAGGAAAGCTTAAGAGATTAAATACGATTACATCCATACCAAAACAATGTTGACAACTGAGTTTTTCCACGTCCTCTCCTTCAGGCTTCTGTAAGTTTGATGGTCTTAAAATTCAATTTCTAGATCTATGGGTTAGTTTTCTGGAAAAGACAACCTACCACATAATGTGATGCATAGATCAGCTGACAATTCAAAGTAACCACATTATCTAGTACCTTTCTGCCCTCCTGTTATCTCAGGGCACTCTTTGTTAATATCTTTCGATAAAAAATCTTTCTGGGAAGATTTTCCCAAGTGTATGTTTCAATTTATTGATTCTAAATTTCACAGCCATCAATTCTTCAGGTATTTTGAAAGAACCCAGTACTGAAACAAATTTTCTCGAACAGCTTTTGAGACTTGATTTTTAACAAAAAGGAAATAGTATTTACATCAGTGAATGGAATTTCCACTGAAAGCTTCGTGACTAAAAGAGAAATACTTTCTTTCTTTGAGCCTTTCTATATATGGTCCGAAAGATCCAATGAAAGCCTAATAGTTTTCCATTTGTATAGACTTGTAGGATTTCGATTCAACTTCAAATTTCCCTTGGGGCTATGTCCTCACCCTCTTTTGAAAGCTTTATGGCATTGAACATGGAAAATAAACACAAAAAGACAAATTTCCCATTTCTTAAAGAAAGTAAACATATCTGCTGATTGGCATTACATTCCTGGAAGATATATCTTATCTCAAAAAATATTACAATTAAAGGAAGTGTACCTCACAGAAAATAAAATACCAGATTATGAGAAAAAAAAGTAGTCGTGCTATATACATATATTGACAAACTTTTCGAGGAGCGAACGCCTTGTGAATTTGATTAAGCGAAAAATGATTCTAGCAATGGAACAAAGCCTCACACAAATGAGATCTGGCATCAGTACGCATTGGACTTAGGCGACATTAAAAGAAGTAATCAGCCTTTTGTTCGCTTGCCATTCACCCTAATCAGAGTCACAAGGCGAAGCCTAAAACTTTCCCATTCATATTTCACGTTAGTCGTATAGCTGGAAAAGTTTCAGAAACTTTTTTTTGGCCTTGTCCTTGTTACAGGTCATATCTACGTTTTTGGATTGATAAAGAAAGAATACCTCCATTGTTCCCTGACAAACACCAAGTTGCTCAGCCAACAATAACCTGGGTGTTTTGTTTACTTTTTACTATAAACAATATCCTTTTATGTTCCTGATTACCAAACCTATTGTTTCAAAGCACCCTCAAAAGTAAATGGGCAAAAAAAAGATTTTTGGGGCAAGCCACAAATTTTCATTTCTAAGGCCTCAATCACAAACCATCATTCTTCAAAGGCCCTCGAACCTTTTTCGATGAAGTGAGGCAAAGGCAACTCGTTCCAGGGTCTTAAAACTAAAGCCAGAGAAAAGAAAAAGGTGGGGAAGTTTGCCCAATGCAGTAATACTAATAAATATTGGTTTTCTCACGAGTGTTTGATGCAATGCGGTATTGCAGAAGGTAAAACTAGGATAGGGAGGTCTCCTGCAAGCAAAAAAAGAATACACATTATCTGACATTTTGTGTATCGGCAAGAAATTATGACGAATCTAAATCCAATCCAAGACGGTGCATTGGTTTGCCATGAAAGGGAAGATGGAGATTATTCATATACATTTATCAAAGTAGCAGAACGAAAAGGTAAAACTGTCAAAAACTGTTCAAAGCCTTCTCTGATCATAAATAAAAAATTTCATTTTTGAACAGTTTTAGCATATTCTAAAGACAAGAAATTAAAAAAACCCTTTTTCTCACATTTTTGCTTTTCAATCGTGTAAACAAGTAATGATTACCTGCCAATAAAAAAAGATTCATCTTTCAAGTTTGGGCTTCTTTTTCTGAGAGTTCTGCCAGTGTCATGTTTTCGCTCCATCTTTAACAGATTGTGCTTAATTATTGGCTCAATGTGGTCATTAGCTCTTTCATCTTCATTTTTCTTCGACCAATGAATAGTCTCGTCATTATGGGTCCGTTCTTAATGATTTAACTGGGAAACAATTAAGATAAATTGTGTGCAGAGATTGAGACGAGCCATAAATGTACAATGAACAAAAGATGAAATTTTTTTCAAACTTTTTCTTAGGAATACTCGAAAAAAGAAATGTCTTAAGATTGAACATAGATATTCATTTTGTATACATTTTTTAAAAAACCGTTAAGAAGAAGAATACCTTTAATCAGAATGAATTGTAAATATTAATAATAGAGCTGTAAATCTGAGACTGCATCAAATGTTATTCAGAATGGGATAACCCAAGAGAGGTTAAGATTTCATGTAATTTTCGTGATCCCTTAAATAATAGAAAGTGGCTGTTAAATATTACATCATGCCATCAGTTTTAGCACTTACATTGCCATTACAAAGTATCTATAAATTCTAACTTGGTCAGGATGTAAAGTTATCAAAGAACTGAAATTTCGAAAGAAAATGAGTTACAAACTAAACTTTAATATCAAAATGATTAGAAAAAAGAAGGTTGAATTGTGATTAAAAACTGCAAATACAAGAGTTGCCCTGTGTAAGGGCCAAGTCATTTAAACAAAAGATGAAATAAAGAAGCTCATGTGGTGAAGAATCAACGTGTGGAGAACAGTAACCACTATAAAGTCTGTAATGATTGAAGTATTTTTCCCCTTTGTTAAAGATCCCAGTTTTGTGTGAAAACAAGAGCCTTTTTAAGTTCTTTTCTTTAGATAAGGTCAAAGTTTGGTCTAGACTTTTCTAGTTTATATCCACTCTGACAAAAATGTTCAAACATTCACTGAAGATCAAAGAACTCCTTATGAAACTTGATTAGAGTGAAATTTCCAGACAGAAAGTTGATGAAATTTTGTTACTTGTCCAAAATACCATTGACAAAGTAGTCCATCTGTGTTCATTAGAACAACTTGGAAGCCTTTTCTTTGTCAAATTTAAGCTTTGAGCTGATGTGTAGGTTTGATCTTTGTTCAGCTCCCACACTTCAAAACTTTTTTATGATTTAAATGGTTTGTTGACTCTAAAAAAGTTGCTTTATAGTCTGCTGCTGTTGTTGATGTTGATGTTTTTATTCTTCAGACAGAAAAAAAGTTTAAACAAAGAAAAAATACTTTTTCCTCGTAAGGTGTTGGTAAAAAAATAAAAATTTCCTAACCTTATCTTCACTGGAGAGAATTTTTCTTTCTTTTTAGAAATGGACACATTTTGAAGCAAATTTGTTTGCTAATAATACAAACAAGTCACTGACTCTGTTGGAGACATAAATTTTTTCGAATTTCAAACATAAACATCTGCAAAAACATTGTGAAAACTCGAGAAAAGTAATTTTTTTCAGAATAATTCTGTAAAGCTGGCATGGTTGTTTTAAAAGGAAAGAAAAATTATCTTTACTCTATTTTGTTGAAGTAAAAGAAATTTCGAATTTATTGGAGCCCTGAAAGTTGTGTTTATACGTGCAAAAAAGTTTTTAAGAGAGAAAAAAAGTTCATATCAGAGAACTAGACTGAAGCTTTTTCAGAACTCAGCTTAAGGATTCTGCTGAGGTTGCACCTCAACGTGGTTAATCATAAAACTATTCCCTCTTTTCTAGCCTTACAACATCAAGATTCTTTATTCTTATATAGAAATGTGAAAAAAAGGTTTTCACATTTCATTCTCCTATTGGCCTTTGTAAATAATCTCCAAATATAAATTCTATCCTTTTGGATATTTTGCCTTCCTTCCAAAGCGGTCGGCCAATATAAAAAAATGACATTCTAACTGACTATGCTCACAATCTTCATATTAGAATGAGTTTTTGTTTGTGGGCCAGGAAGTTTTTTTCGCTGCTGGTGAGCCCATTCTACGTTATGGGTAGTTAAAAATTTAGAGACGTAGTAAAAAAAAACTAACCACAAAATTAAATGAGAGCACTAAAAAAATGTGATCCTGATATGGCTTTGTACTCTTCTCAGTTTTGATTAGGGGTGTATGGCTGGCTGGGATCGAGTGAAAGCTTGAAGTTAGTCGTGGAATGGGAAAGTCCAAGGGAACAAACTCGTGCAAAGAATTCATTCTGGCAAAAAAAAATATCTTAGTCCCAAAGGATGCTTTAGCTTTTTTTCTGGCCAGGTATATTTGTTTGTGTTCTAAAGCATATTTTTTTACTTAATATCTTAAGGGTTTCAAAATGGCACTATTCTTATTTGTAACTTTGTTATTTTCTTTAAAGTGGAAAAGAAATAGTGGTAAATTTTTTCTCATATTCCACTGAAACTGTTGATGTAGCGGGGCTTTTCCAAGCCAAGCAGTTATCTTAAATGACATGCTCAGTATTCAACGACTATCCTCCCGCTTCTTGGAAATGGATACCTTCAACACAGTTGGAAAAAAAATATTTACTTTGAATGGAAGGCTAGAATTTGGGATAATTTAAATCTTCCAATAAATACAACAACGGGTGTTTAAAAATAGGTAGATGGTATAAAGGTTTGCTTGTTCATTCACTTAAAGCCACACAATTGCAGTAAAAGAACCTTCTTGTAAATTGGGTGGCGATTCAAAATATTTCAAGGTTTTAGAAATTCTTCTCACATTATCAAAGAGAATTTTCCTTAAAAATATTTGTACAAATATGCAAATGGGCTTGTTTTAAGATATTCTCCTTTTCATCTTGCAGAAAATTTTATTGCAGAAAAGGATCTTGGATTGGTTTCTTTAAGTTTTGAGAAAAGTCTTTCCTACAATTTCCATGATTATGCAAAGAGTTAAGCTTTCTTTTGAAAAAACTTTTCTTGTCCTTCCCTGTTGAGAATGATCAATCATTCCTTTAATCTCCATTTTAATCGTTTTCAAACAAATTTTTAAAATAAACTTTCTTAAAAGATATATTTCTTCTCTCTCTCCTTCTTGAGAGTAATCAATTACATACCCTGGGCACAGGTTCTTACAAAAGAAAATGCTTGAAGTTTATTTATTTTCCTTTCTTTTCTTACTTGAAAAATGATGCTTGTTCTGAAGATATCATTTTTTGAATTCCAGCAGCCAATGTGTTTTATTTAGGAAAAGAGAAATTCAAGTTTTTTCTAGCCCAAGACAGACACATCCTGAAAGATTCTACTGCACTTTATGTCTTTTGTATATGATGCTATCCTTTTCTAATTGCCTTATCCAATATGCTAAAACAAACTTTTTTGTCGGTGAGTGTTTGTGTGTTTTATCAAATATGGTTTAAGTCTTAACCTATCTGCAATGCAGATTCTCAACAAGGCATTAACTGGCATGAATATTGAGGATGAAAATGAAGGAACAAATTAAGAGATTTCTAGGCAAACAAGAGCTCTTTAGGTTTATGAGTACGAAATAGAGCCGAAAAATATTCTAAATGCTTACTTTTCTTTGAGATAAGAAATTACAATTTGACCGCAAACCAGTGCGCAACGGACGGTTAAGTCAAAAATTTTCTCTGCGAAAGAAAAAGATTCTTTAGAGGGAAGGTTTCGTGTCCGTGAAAAAATGTTCCCAAAATCCAAAATAAATATTCTCATCTTTTTATTATAGGTGTGCTTAGTGGTCCACATGAGAGAAGGCTCATCAATGACTTGATGGACAAATACAACAACCTCGAGAGGCCCGTTTTCAACGAGTCAGAGCCCCTTACACTAACGTTTGGACTTACACTCCAACAAATTATCGACGTTGTAAGTAATTTTTTCATTAGCAATAATATAGTGTTAAGAAACATGGTATCAAATCATGTATAATAAGTTTCCGAACCATAATCAATTGAGATGAGCGACTACAAACAAGTGTGTTGTGATTGCTGAGGGGGGGTAAAACTATATGTATCCTTTATAATTTTATGATGAAAGAAACTGATTGTTGAAGAATCTTAAAGAAAGAAGTTTGAAAAATCGTTTAACAAACAGCAAGCAAACTTACTCACCCATAAAATCTTATTCGAACAACAGTGAACTGGAACAGCTTTGTATTTGATAATGTTTATAGGACGAAAAGAATCAAATCCTAACAACAAATATTTGGTTAAATTTGGTAAGTGAAGGTGGTGTGAAGAAACAACCGGGGACCCTTATAACTTAAAGTATGAGAAAGTTTTTGTCAGTTGATCTCCGAAACTCTTAAGTCGAAATGAAATCCTTTGTGAACTTAAAGTAAATCAAAAACAGAAATCAGAAAGTCTTATCCAGGTTTTCAATCAAATATGATCAACTTCGGATGAAGTTTTTTTTTGAGTTCAACCCTCCAACCAGCAATTGCTAAACTTTACGGGGGCAAACTTTTTTTTTCATCAAACTTTTTTTCAATGCGCAAATAAAGCCAACAGCCGTTGATGAAACTTGAAAATTTGCTTAAGATCTACGGACTTCGATTGTCAATCCTTTCACGTCACTTACTCATAAGACCCCCGTAATTGCACGTGTGGTATACATTTATTTGGAATGCAGACAATAAAAATGCATGAAAAGTTTTTGCAAAAAAATTATGCTGCTTGATAAGTGTGATATTCCTTCTCATATACACAAATCTTCTTTTCCCTACTTCAATTCCAATAGGTATAATGAATACCAAAAAACAAAAGAAACTAGGATAGAAAATTAAAAAAAAAACTGAAAACAATTTAGCTGCATAATTATTGTAGAAAGCTCTTTAGACATCTGCTCTGTCACAAACTTCAGAAGCTCTACAGTTAAACTTCACAAAAGATATGAAATTTTCTTCACATTCTATATTCTAAAAAAGCATTTGAGAGAGGGGTATACCCACAGGAAAGGTCTTTTGACTAACTTTGTGTTGTGTGTTGTGTAATTCATACTGAATATAAAAAAAGATGTCAGTCTTTAAGCATTCATTAAACGCTTTCCGTGTTTTCTTTTTTTAATTTTTGAAACAATGTTTCTGAATATGAGAGACTGGCGTTGGAATTTCTGAAAAATGCCAGGGTATCATCATTCTAGAGTGGAAAAATATTTTTTTAAATGATCAAAACACTTTGATTAACTACTTAAATGCAGCATGTCTTGTTTCACTCATTCAAAGATTATGTTTTAAAAACTTATGTCAAGAGAAATGGCAAAAACATAACTTGAACTCACGTTTAGCATTTTTACTGCATGTTAAAAACAACTCATTTTGGTCACAGATTTTTGCTTCGAAATGAAAATTATTCACACGATTGGGAAATAAAAAAAAGTTGGAGATGATAAAATCTTGCCTCTCTGAAATTTTTTCAGTTCAATGCAATATCTCAACCAAAATACTCATGAAAACACAATTTTTCCACACGGTTCACTAACTTAAAAACTAATTTAATCAGACTTTTAAATATCAAGAGCCATGCTCGCTGCTGGTTACACGTGTTAAAGTGTAAACTTATTATAATCTAACTTCCCCCTTAACCTTTTGCTGTTTCTTAAAACGACTAAATTGATTATGTCATACACTATTGGCAGAATCAAAAAAAACCATATTAAACAAAACCATTGTTGTTATGTTCATGTCATAAAATGGGTGTTTGAGTGTTCTGTTTCCGTCTTAAATGCTACAACTTTTTTACTAAAAAAACTCCAGTCACTTCACTTTGTTTTAAGTTTATGATGAACAAGTTTAACAGATCCAGGCTATTCCTTTCATTTTTTGTGCCCACCTTAGGACGAAAAAAACCAGCTACTTACCACAAATGTTTGGCTTAATCTGGTGAGTATTCTATGCCAACCAATGATGGTAATATAACTTAAAGTCAGAAAATACCAAAAAACAATATCCATTATTTGTTTGACACTCTTGTACTACAAGGATGTACAAACTTTTACTTTACATTTAATTTAGTCAATATATGTATATACAGTTTTACAAAAACAGTGCATGACTTTGATTTTAAAGTAGCTTTAAAACCTAGATAGATATCTTGCATTCATCAACTTTTGTTTTTACAAAAATCCAGCTAAAACAAATTACTTCACATTTTTGTTATTTAGGGCTTAAATTATTTGCCTCACTGGATATTGAATGATTTTTATATTTTTAAGCTTTTAATTGCCAACACTTTCTTTTAAAATTGTGTTTTGCGTTTAGTTTTTTTTTTGGTAGATTTTCATAATGCTCAAAGCAAGTTAAAGTTAGAACTTTGAAGGTAAGTATTTTCCTAATCAAGACATCAAAAATTAACGAATTCACTTTTGGACTTGTAAAAAGTTGAAGCTTGAGCTCGTTTTTCGACTTGAAAAGTAGCAAATGACCAAAAAGTTATCATTTTTTATTGAAAAGTTTTGTGATTAGAAGACACTTGCAAACTTAAAATTTAGCCTATATAGAATTATATGTCAAATATTAGCAATCAATATCTTTTCTTTCAAAAAAGCATATTTCATTTCTGTACATAAAAATGTTCTTTGTTGAGTCATCTACTTTTTTTGGGTTTGTTTGTTTGATGTCAAGATAAACTGAAATCTAGAGCAATGTGGTTAGACCCTTATGAATATTTTGATCTGTCGTGTAGGAATGGAATGACGTAAACATGAGGTGGAATAAAAGCGAATATGGTGGCATAGAGGATATTCGGATGCCACCACATAAACTTTGGAAACCTGATGTCCTCATGTATAATAGGTAAAACAACAGTTTTGTGCAGAATGTCTATGAAGAAAAAGGGTGACCAAGAAGTAAACAACCCACTATTTCATAGTGCTGACGAGGCTTTCGATGGTACGTATCCTACCAATGTTGTGGTGACCAACACCGGTAAATGTACCTACATCCCACCTGGGATTTTTAAATCCACTTGCAAAATTGACATCACCTGGTTCCCATTTGATGATCAAGACTGCAATATGAAATTTGGTA
>Ga0194133_10005985_pt1 | contig 15210 bp, 12 predicted proteins | sample TA2KigOf40mmetaG_FD_155448 | JGI IMG/M metagenome (GOLD analysis project Ga0194133, IMG submission 155448) | Freshwater microbial communities from Lake Tanganyika, Tanzania - TA2015055 Kigoma Offshore 40m | ecosystem: Environmental > Aquatic > Freshwater > Lake | place: Tanzania: Lake...
ACTTTTTATTTAATGGAGTAGGGAGTACGATGCTTCAGAAATCGTAGTCGGAGAACGGAATGGAAACGGCGGAGTTGCGAGCGTTGGCTAAAATCCCAGTGAAGACCTTCCCAATAAAGAAAAGAATCAATACTGAACTGTTTATTGATGGGGAAGTGAAGCTTTATATACAAAACTAAAGGAGGGATCAGATCAAGGTGATCGGACCTCTTGGAAGAGGGTAGAATATTGACTGGAAAGAAATACGCGGGAGTGAGAACAGCGGCAGCCTATTTAGGTGAACTTGATACTAAAGGGGAAAAGGAGGCTAAGCAACGGCAGCCTGTTTGAAACAACTTTGAGCTTGAAAAGTGAAAAATATCGTAGCACAAAAAGGAGGGTAAATGTACTACGATAAGAGTTTCCCATAAATACGAATAGTATGAAGAATGTATAGTATCTTCTTTGGTGTAAGACGAAGTAACAACTAGGAAATCACACAGATCAAACAAAATATGTCTTTCATTCCAATGTTTTAATCATTTTGAATCGATCACATACTCGTGGAATACAAAACGTCAATCATGGCAACAGTTTTCATTTCATTTTCCCAATCGACAACAAATTGATTACAATCAATGGAAAAATAATTGCGTCATTCATAAATTAAGAAAAAGTATGTCTGGTCAAGCGTAACACAAAAACTGTGAGAAAAAGAAACAGGTTAAGTGAGATTCGTTTGTCCAATCAGTATCCCTTATTATTTTCAATTGTTTGATTTCTTTGCCACGAAAACATTGTAAAAAATTGGCACCTTTCCACAATATGAAGAAGTTCTGTGTGTGAAGAAAACTGTTTTTCCTGAGAGAAAATCGATCCAATTTTTTTGAAAGAAAAGATATAATGTCTTCTTAGAGGCAATATTGTGATTTCCAATCAAAGTTTTATAACGACATTGTAAAATGAGATGGAAAATATCTTCTTTTTTTTCTTGTTTTTGTTGCATTTTAGTTGGATATAATTTCTTGAAATTCGAGGGGACCACCTGGCTATATGGATTGTTAAGATGGGAGAAGAACCTCTTTGGAATTTTGTTGGCTTGATGAAAAAACATGCAAACAAATATACAAACCATTTGACAAAAATTCTGTTTGTTTGTCTTGTCACTTTGGTGCACTAATCAAGACCCCATGTCTTTATAATATCTTGATAGATTCAAAAGTTCTTTGGAAATAATTACTTTTGTTGTGAGCAAACAATTTTGAACTTTTTTTTTCTCATGGGTGTTGGAAAGATTGCAAGTATCCATCATTCTGTTCAAATGACAAGTCCTCGCCCACAAATACTTGACCTGATGAAAAAAAGAATTTGCACCATATAAGATGCATTTCTAGATTAAATAACCAAGTATATAGTTGGAATGAAAGTAACATTTTTGTCAAAAATAAAAGTTTCGAATCGGAAACGAAGAAAACATTTGGAACAAAAAAAAAGGATTCATGAGAACAGAAGTTTTACCTTCACTCCCATCTAAAACAATGACTTCGACCACAAAACCAGATCCATGGAATCAAATTGATCATGCGTAACAAAAATAAGATGAAAATTTGTAACTTTGAACCTCAAAAACAGAGGAAAATAATACATAAATGAAGCTGTAATTTTTTCATTTTTAGAGCCATTTACCATGAAAAATATGTCTCTCCTGAGTAGAATTCACAACAACTTTGCTTTTAAAGTATCTATAAGCTTTTTTGTGAGCCAGTCTGGCAAAACTGTATTTCCCATTGAGTAAATACTTAAATTCACACTTCACACTCTTATTTGGTATTATTTGGAAAATACGCTTTGTTGATAGTGTGATGGTGATCAAATAGGAAATACATTGGGGTACTGGATTGTAAAGAGGAATTTTTAAAACATTTTTTTAAGTATAAGCCTTGCGACTTGCGGTCGTTGAGGGCACACTAGGTAGTTTTTGATTTTTTTGTGGTTTTACCTGGGTGGAAGTTGAACCCAGGTTGCTGGGATAGAATTCCAGCTTTCTACAACTTGACCACCCTGACTCAATGTGGGGGAGTTTGTGTGGCCCTGTTGAATTAGTGAGTGAGCAGAGAAGGGCAGACGAGTAGAGATGGCCTTGACCCGACCAAGCTTACTTTGGACCCGCAGTAAATAAGAGCCCAACCCGCCTTTGACCCGGGTACTTTCTGACCCAAACCTAAGAGATTTTTTTGACCCGAAGGTAAAAAAATTGAAAAATTTGATGTTTTTAGGGGAAATTTTCCAAACCCAAACCATGGATGGCTGACCTGACCTGACCCAACCCGAGCCACAAAAAATAGACCCGACTCAACCCACGCCAAAATTTTTTGCCCACACCCATCACTACAGACAAGTGATAGTCAGAGAGCAAAAGTAGTGCTGAGGAGTTTAGGGGAGTGTGAGAAAAGGGGGAGAGTGCATGAAGGAGAGTGATATGAAGTGGGTGAATGGGAAGAAAGGGAGGATAGCAAAGTGGATGGAGGAAGAAAAACCAGCAAGTACAAAGAATGGTCCAGTTTCCTTCCCAAAGCCACCTCACAAGCTTAAACCCCTTTTTCTAACACACTTAAGCACATTCCAAACTCCCCTTCACCCCCTTCACCCCCTCCCCCATCTCTCCTAAACTCACTTAAATCTCTGTGCCCTCCAACACTCTCCCTTGCACTCATCCGCACTTCCCCCACGCATCCACTTTGCTGGAATTTTTCCACCCTGGCACTAATCACACTTCCTTGCTCCCCCAGCTCTCCCCAGCATTGCCCCACACTTAACAGCACTCAAACCACCGTCTCATTACCCTGTAGGCATCCAGTTTACCTTGGGCATTTTTTCCCTCCCCCACACTTCCTCGCAGTACTCCATGCTCCTCTGGACTTTCCATGCCACCTTACACTCTATTGCCCCCCTCAAATTTCTACATTACCCTCACTTCACTCCATCTCATCCCCAGCATTCTCCAGCAATGCTCTCAGCTCCCCTACACTCTTTGGCACTACACAGCATTTGCCACAAATTCGGGTAGAGGGTGGGGGTTATAAAATTAAACGCTAAAGGGAAATTGATGTGTGTACAAAATTTCATCTAGATTGTTCCATCATTGAATATTTGTTTAAAGGCTCAACACACCCAACAAATAAACAAATTGATAATTTTAATTACAAGATTCATGAATGTAGAAAAAAGAGAAGATTGCTCAAGTTTAGGTTGTGCTCACTTTGAAATTTTGCTTCCACTTTTGGCATGTGTTTCATTGTCAGGATCAAATTTCGCTGTTGTTTTGAAAACGGGTGTGGAAAATATTTTGTTGGGTTGACCCTTTGTGTGTTCATTCCACAACACAATCCTATTTCTTTTAAAAAATGTTCCTTCCAATAGAATTTTAATGTCATAACTGTACCGTTCAAAATTTGTTTTATTTACCTCCAAAAGTCATTAATTTTGCATTTTGGTTTGAAAAATAATTTTAGCTAACATTGTATAGTTCAATAGGGATGGATGGACAAGGGTCAGTGTGAGAGTTGAGGGCAAAATGCTAAATGAATTGAGCAGCTGCTGCTCAACCTTTTTTTCTGTTTCGATTTTGATTCATAGAAATGCAAGAAGTGCTATCTGTGTTTGGGCAAGATTAATAGTAAACAACAAACAAAAATATTAAATCAATTCCATGTTGAAAAAAGTTTATGTTGAAAAAAACTAATTGTTTGGACCTTTTTTTCTTGCCATGAAACAATAGAATGGTTCAAGCTTGTTTAGTTTGCGTAATTGCAATCCTTTCTCTACGAGAATTGTTGTCTCTTCAAGTATATGTCTTATGTAGTGTGCGACATGTCCAAGATCTTCATGTGGGTGTAAAATGTGGGTGTGGGTGTGAAAAAAGTATTGGCAGAACCCCAGCTGAGCTGAACACAAGACTGACACGCGTTGCATGAAGTTGAAAAAAAAATGGGAAAATGGACTTCTTGAAATTTCGACGACTGAATAAATCAAAACCAATGTGAAAAGTCGAAATGAAAAAGAGTGAACTTAACATTTCAGTACTGTTTTGTCAATTGTTAATGTCATTTTTTTATGTTGAGCAAAATATTCTTGAGATTATATGAAATTCTCCAGCAAGTATTTAGACAAAAACCTGTTGATTTTGACAGAAGAGACTCCTTGCTTTTGATGAACAATTCAATTTTTCAATCAGAAAATCCATTACAGCCGTATCAAATAATGTCTTATTCTTCCCTCAATCCATTGGAAAGTTGAAACTAATTTTCTAAGTTTAATGAATGAATCCATACGAATTTCAGTAATGAAGAGATTGTTTTTGTCAGTCAAGAAGCAGATTAAAAGATGAAATATTTTTGGGTGTCTCGATCAGTAGGTCAAGATAGAGAAATGTTTTTGGAGATAAGACATCATCATGTCCCTCTAGAAGATAATTATGGTCGTAAAAATAAAGCTAATGATGCCAAAATCAATTAAAGATTTACATTTTTCGAACTTTTATTTGACATTTTTTCTTTTAACAAATCACCTCTATTCATTCGGAATCTGCTCTGTCCTTTTGATCCCATTCAATGAAAAAAGGGTCAACAATTGTTAGAAGATAGACATTTTTTTCTGTTATTCTAAATGGCACAGAATCAAAATCAATTCAGAATTAGACAACCAAGCAGCCGGTGCAGTGAAATTACGCTTCTGAACCAAAATGACAAACCACCTTTGTAGTCAAAATTTGTTAAAGTAACAAAACAACAACCTAAACTAAAAATATCCAAAAATTCTATTTTAACTGGTATTTCGGTGAAAGCATGGTTTTTTAAAGTTTTTCAAGGTTCTATAATTTGCTCTAAAAATTCTTTGTTTCACAACAAATTCATTTTGTAAAGTACCTCCTTTGAAAAAAAGAGAATTTTGCTTTGTAGTTTGTAAGTTTCCGGATTGAAAGTGATTTTAATGAGATCACCTTGTCAGCCATTTTTTTGTGAAAGCAAAACTTTTGTTCTGGTTCTTAGCATGAGGTCATCAATGTGATTGAATGGAAAAAGAATTATCTATTTTTGGAGCATTCCTACATTGGCAAAAATGTTACAAAATATTTGCACAGATGTTGTTTTATATACAGTTATATGAAATGGAAAGCTTTTCCAAGATAGGAATTCTGACAAGTTCACAAATATGTGAATTATTCTGGACCAACAAAACAAATGATAATGATTGACTTTTTAGGAATTGGTAAGTGTGAATTATACAATATTTGTGTTTGTCATTGACTCTTACTGAAGCATTTTCCACTGTTTTTCAGCCCTTCTAATCATTCAAACTTCATCAAGCAGAAAGAAGTGACAATTTTTCCCCGGAAACAGTTTGACGATATGTATGCGAGAGTCCCAGCGTGAAACTTGTTATGACCTGACTAAAAGCATTTCCTTCCTTGTTCAAACATTCAAAAGCATCAAAATGTAGGAAGTGTTATAGTTCATAACATATTGTGGTGGTATGAACTAAAAAAACAACAACCACAAAAGACTACAAAAAGCTTTTTCACATGCTTATAAAGAGCCTTTGGAAAAGCATCAAGTCCAAATGATTTAGCAAAAATATTTAACTTTATTCTCAATGTTTGTAGTCTAAATGAAACTTATCATTAGGCAGAGGAAACACCAGCCTTACTTATTTATTTATTGTTATCTGTTTCCATAAAATTCCTTGCCAAAACCAGAAAAGTTTACATTTTGAATCAAAATTTATCATTTATCATCACATTAGTGAAACATCATTGCTCAAATAGCTGATCTGGAATGGATAATTTTTTCCTCTCATTCAGAAGCATTTTAGAGGAAGGAAAAGAGTTAAGTTGAAATATCATTAGAGGAAGTGAATTTTGCAAATTGAATATGGAAGTTATCAAAATAAAAGTTCATATTCAGGTGTGAAAGTTAAATATCTTAGAAATGAGGATCCTTTTTTGCACAACAAGACAGTTTTTTGCATTCTTGCTCAATCTGTGGGCAATTACAATTAAGATTTTTGTTGTGAATGTAGACCATTTAAGTATTTGATTTACAACACCTGTCTAAACTATACTTTAATGCTAATATGCACTCCCCCAAAAAAATCTTTTGGCTGGAAGGACTCTTTGAGTGAGTTTTTCTGTTGGGTTGGAGAAAAAGAAAATGTTTTTGCAAAAAAAGCAGAAGCATAAAACTTGTCATGGCATATTTTACGCCCAAGATTATCTCTTAATTATAGCCATTCAACTTCTTGGACCACACTAACCTGTCCAACTCGTGCTAAAGGCAGGTTTCTTTTTTTTACTATTTTTAAACGAGGCTGTAGCCACGTGTGCAAGAAAATAAGAAATCAGACAGATTTGGGGCCATCTAAGGGCTAGAATATATTTTTACAGAGATCATAAATGTAAAGATTGATCAATATGAGTTGATGTGATAGAAAAATAACAAGTCAATTAGGAATTGTCATTAACACATCTGCTTCCGTGTATAAAGTCTTTACAAAAAAAATATTCACAATCACAAACAACAGCTTTTTTTCCATCAAAACACAGTCAGATTGAAAAAGTTTCTTTCTTTCTGCCATCATCAAAGTTCACTTAAGTCTTCTTTATCATTAAAAATGTTTATTTACTTATGTAATAATCTTGAAACAAGATTAAAGTTTTTAATTTTAGGACTAAATGCAGATGTTTTTTTTTTATTTGATGATTGACCAGCAGCTCTAATCTCGTGACAATTCGAAATCAACCATTTGAAAAATTGTAACTCCTTTCACTCTTGAATCAATGAGATGGAAAGTGTCCAGATGAGTGAATGAATGAATATATTTACCAAAATAGAAAAAGTCCAGCTTTATTTTATTTGAAAATTATATTTGGATATTTTTTTCGTAAAATATAAAAACAATTGGTTGTAAATATCACAGAATTGATTTAAATGTTTTTGGTATATTACTTTCAATTCGAGAATTCGACAAGCTTTGGATTTTTGGTGGGACTTTCATAGTGTGTTTTACATAATCATGCCAATAAATGGATCATGAATTTTTTGAAAAATTGAATTGAGAACACAGTTTTGAACTGGGGGCATGAAATGGAATATAGTATATATGTAAAACTTGTAAAAAGCTCCATGCAAAAAAAAAATTCACAGCCAACTCTATTGGTTTGACAAAATATTCAATTTTCATGATTTGCATTTTTGTTTGACAGATATACCACTGACTTTTTATCACCGAGGTGTGCGAGCAAAAAAAGATATAAGCTTAATTCATTGATTAAAAAAAGATGATCTAATCATCCTGTGACAATGAGGATCAAGAAACTTGCAATAAGTAATGATTTTGTTGCAAATTTAAAGGATGGTGTTGATCCACTGTCTATCTCGTTGCTCATTTCTCGCTCACGCCACCTCGGTAGTGCAGTGATCTTCTTTGGTCTAGTGGATGAAGATGAAGAGGAAGGTGTCAATAATGGATGGGTAGACCCAGACTGCCAATGCATTCGAGGGTGATAAGTTCCAAAACATTTTGATACTTGAGTTAATCTCATTCCATCTCGCAAAGGATCCTTAAAAAGTGTTTATTTTTTGTTATTAAATAGTTCAGCATTATTATTAAAAAAAAACACCAACCTGTCCTCTTTCGCAATTATGGCCAGCTTCTCTGAGGTATATGTCACCTTTGGCAGTAATCATTCCAACAAAACACTCATAACCTATCATGTCACGACGTTCTGTGTAGGTATAAATCAAGCCATCCTCTTTCCACTGACCAACACATTGATATTCACGTTCTGTAAATTTAAACTAAAATGAAAAAAGAAAGCTTTTTTGCGGATGTGTATGGTTTGCTTACCTTCAAACACTTCAGATCTGTTGAAGCAGTTGAAAATGGTGTAGAACATGATTTCTGGATTGTTGCAGTCTGAGTAAAGCTTAGCACAAAGACCTTCGGTGTCAGGGATGACCCCTGTATATTCTCCATCAATTGGGTAAGGCGTGGACTCTGTCACATCTATACGACCTTGGGTAGTCCAGGTACGATCCTGGAAGTTTTCATCATCGCAAAGTGTTTCGTTGTACGATGCAGAGGTGTATAATCCTAATTAAGGTGAAAAAATTATGTTTTTTGTTCGCTTATTTCAAATTTGGAGTGAAAAGATCCTAATGGATTGTGGCAACATATATATCTCATTGCAAACTTACCAATTTGGAATTCCAAAGTGTTGTCACCTCTGCTTTTGAGCCAAACACATCTATAATGTTCATCACCACAATGAGTTCTTGAGTAGAGTAGGAACCTCTCCTGATGAACCCAGTTTTTCGGGTTCACACATTTTGCAGAGTAAGTCTTAAAGTTTCTGTGGTCTTTGAGCAACAAAGTGCCACCTTGAATGTGAAGGTGCTCCCATTTCCCTTGTGACCATTCTGGTAAGATGCAACTCTTTCCCTCCTCCTGAACTTGTAAAGGCCAGGATTTGTGTGGCTTAGGTTTTAGAGCTAAGGTCTCATAACCCTTTGTTGCTGACCTCAAGTGATTAGTGCAGGTAGAGTCAGATGACAAAGCCAAGTGAATTTCTCCACTATTTTCATTTTCCTCGTAGAGCTAAGAGTAATTTATGACTCAATATAATTGACAGATTTATATTTCTTTTTGTTCAACTTACTGCACATCTATATCTAGGTCTTGTGTCATCTCCATTCTGAGAAGTCGCTTGAGTATCCATAAGGGCTACATAACGCTGACCATTTGGCCCTTCCCAGTCTCCAAGACAATGGAAAGCCATTTCTATAAATTCAGGGTCTTACACAAGATTCTGAGATAGTTTTTATTTCACTTAAACTTACCCATATTACCAAAAGAGCATTCCCTAAACTTCAGGTTGAATCCGAATCCATAAGGACAGTCAGAGATCTCGGATGATTTGCCTGAACATTCCAGACTGTTTTCAGTTCCATCATTAACTGAATAGGTGAATGTGTAGGCACCATTGATAGGACAATAAGTTGGACTCACAGCCGGTTCACCCATAAAACCTTTAGTTCCTAGAGAAAGTAAAAATTATTGCTAATTGTGAGAACCACGTTGAAAAAATCTTCCAATCAATTTTTTAAACTCCTATTGGTAAGTTGACCTCTTCTAACATCCATTCGCCATTGTATTTTTGACACTGGATGTTGATCTTACAAAAATAAGACTCTTGTTTACAAGATTGACCTTTCGTGAAATCTTTTAATGTCAGCAACATTTCTTTTTTGACAAATAAATAATTAGGTGGACGAAAAAACCTCCTAAATTTTTCATTAAATCTTTGATCATTTCACATGTGGACACATGTATGAACGAATTTCAAAATGACTGGAACATGTGAGTGATTGTTCTCTCTCCATCCCCTTTTTTTCAAAAATGAATGCCATAGGGGTGTGTTACACACATCCAAAAAAGATTTAAAGACATAACTTTTGCAAGTATTTTATAAGCCTACAGCAAAAAAAATTGAAAATTTCTTGAAAAAGGAGTCATTGTCGAAAAAGTGTGTGTAACATTGTTTTCACGAAAATGACAAAAGAAGAAAAACTCTCTGATTTTTGAAATACTTTTCATTGTTATTACATTTTGAACAAGGCAAGGATTGCATTTCATGAAGAGTCAAAAATTTCTCTTGTTCAGCAAAAACTTTTCCTTTCTTTGCCATTCATTGACAGTTGGTTGTCTAATTAAAGTGAAATTCAGTTCTAATAGATTTTTTTGTTGGGAATTCAAACGTCCTTCTCCTCCCCCTCATTGTTTTTAGCTTGACCATCAATATCAAACAGAAAAGTGAGAATTTATCCAGATTGCAATTATCCTGCTACAAAAGGGTGTTAAAATTAAACCTAATTTGAAAGTTAATCGTGGGAAGTGTAGTGTTTGAAACAGACCAGGACAACTATTTTTATGTGAGAAAATAAACTACATCCAGAGAAGGTCTGTCTCTGGAATGGGGTTGGCTGAAACTTCAAAATTATTCCAACACTATCTGTAATTTTCTGTTTAGCTTTCCCTCTGTGAGGAAAAAAAACAAAAGCATTCAACTTTGCAATTAGACTGAAATTTTTTCACACAATGCCTTTTTAAACATATGTGCCTTGACTAGAGTGCTGCTGGTGGTGATCAAAAGTAGCCAACAGCAATCAGTTTCATATTTTGCCAGGAAAAAGTATTTTCTTGCAAGACAATATTTTTTTTTCTAGGTCAGATATCAATTGCAAAAATTTGTGTTGGAATGTCATATTTGAACTTGCTTGAAGTGTTTTTCAAGTAGAAATCTGTTCTGCTTGATTGTTTCATCAAAAGAAATTAATAGATTTAAGTAAACTTACTGTAGAGCATAATTTCTCTTGCACGTTTCTCCCTGATTGTCATGTCAGAGGGACAGTCGGCCACAGCGCGCTCGTCTGTGGTGTAACACTTATCAAGAGCTGATGTATGAATCTATCCAAAAAAAAAGTTTTCAATTAGTCTTTGATTCAACCTTGACAAATTTCATTATTTCATCAAAGCACCTGTAGAACATTTGAAGACCTCAATACAATGTTAAAGCATTTGAAGCAAGTCAGTCCTCCAGTATCATCCATTAAGATAACATTGTTTCCAATCCTAGAGATTTATTCCATTCAAACAAATTCTCTCTATCTATGTTTGATCTTTACCTTTTGTGGCAAACACCCCAAACTGGAACTGAATCGAAAAGGATGGACAAAGATGAGTAAGAGATGGTAGGCACCCCTGACATGATTGCTTGGGTGACATATTCGCCTTGAAAAGCTGCAGGAAAGTAGCAACTACCCAAAGATTCTGAAAAAGAAAAGAAAATTACTTATTATACAGATGTGCAAAAAATAATGTTATGCCTCTCAATAAAAACATTGAGATATTTTTGCCAAAGTTCAGACTCATTCATAAATGCAGTTATTTTTGCTTTTCACTTTTCTCCACAAAGACAAAAGCATAATAAAAGTCCAGAATTTATTGTATCAAGCAGCCCTTGTAGCTTCGCAATTTTCTCTATTTTTTTCAACTCCCTCCACATCTAAATACTAGATTTTTTGCAAGTCGAGACACACACAACACACAGTCTGCGTCCTATAATTTTTTAAGAGAAAAAAAAATTAACTCATGTAAATGGACCCCTTACGTTAGTTCATAGTCATAAACAATGTTTATACTAGACAGCTTTATTGCCTCAGTTTCACTTGCAAAAAAGGCACACACACATATTGAAACAAATATAAGAAAACAAGGGATTTGTATATAGAGCTGCTGCTGATAGAATCTAATTTTGTTTTTGCCAAAGCACTTTCTACTAGATATTATAATGAGAGCAAAAAAAGTTGAGCATGGCCAGTCAAGTGAGTTGACACACAATACTGAAAAAAAGCTATATTTTCTACTTTAATTCAAGGTTGAAATTGGCATCATTTTCTAACCAGCTAGACTTTTTTCATCTTGATAAGAAGGTTCTAATAGTGCCGCTCACTAGTTTATTTTCCAACATAACAAACATCATCGAGTTTGTAGGAAGCATTGGAGGACAAAAATTTTTTGGTTGAAATATGATACCAAAAAGGTTTTACAGCGACACGTAATGATGAGGAAATATGTTAGACAACGGATAGTTTAACCTGCCATAAATCATCAAACAGAATATTTTTGATCTTTTAGATTATTATAAATAACAATAAAAATTTTACATTTGCAATAATGAAATAACAGGTGCAGTTTATTAAGAATGAATCACACTCAGTCAGTTTTCATCTTTGCAAATATCATGGGGATTGGACCCCTAGACCCTGGGTCTCTGTCTTAATTAGACCACTTTCAGATTGAAATTTTTTATTCAATTTTTGATGCTGAAAATAGCTCACTTGAGTCTAATGGACAAACTGTTATATGGCTAACAAAGGATTAGGAAAAGAGAGAGATTTTGCGGAAGTGTTTGTCTGAATTGAAAATTTTGTCACTCAATTTTTGCATTGTCGTCGGTTCGGTCATCTGCTTCTGCCCAACTCGTGTCGCTGATTCCACAGGAATGGCCGGACAGATTCTAAATATATATCAGAACCACAACTTGTTTTTTTTGTTGTTAAATTGAGGTTTCCTGGAAAGGTGGGTGACATATGGTATCCTACTAAACAGCAGTAAATCCATGATGGGGTCAATTTGGTTGCAGTGTCGAACCCCTTGATAACATTGTTTGGACAGCAGGCTATGGGGAGGGGGGTGGAGGAGATCGAGGGAGAAAGGGTCAAACGGAGTGTCGAAATGGAAGATGTTTTCCATTCACTCACTGTAGGTATAAGTAAAAACTGAAAGTGCAGACAACCCACAGAGAGAATTAGACAAGTTTTGAATAATTTAGTCACAAAATGGACAAGAAGTAAATCCCTCCCAAATGGAACCAGATTGAGTTGTTGGCTTGCTATATATTATAACTTTAGATAACGATTTTGTTATCTGTTACTTAAATTGTAGATGGAAAATGTAAAAAAAGTTAGCCATTTATTTTCAGAAATTTAATAACTTTTCTAGAAGTTTTCACTTCCTAAACACAGGTCTGTTTGAATATGTCCATTCTGAGCAATTATATGTTCAAAGGGGACTTTCAAGAAAAGTTTAACTGTTGGTTCATGTTATGGGCAAAGTGGTGGTTTGAAATCGAGGCTGGTACAACCTGACCGGAAGCTAGCAGGTGGTCGTGACAAAAACACTGCTGCCGAAAACCGGATGCAATGAGATCTGTGAGCTTTGCTCTTAAAAAGTCATCCAACGAACAAAGATCATTAAAACGTGATATTTTTTTTACAGTTTTTCCTCATGCTCGATGCACTACTTATTTTTTCACATTTTGTATTTGGGGAAATATTGATCCAACTTTTTTTGATTGAATGATGATGACCTTTTTCTGTGTTTATGGATTAAACAACAGTTTTTTTTGCAACAAACCTGCTGCCCGTTTGGCTTCGGGTCTCGTAATTGCAACTTAACCACAGCTGGAAAGATCAACTAGCAGGTGAGACATTGAAACAAATGAGCTGCCCATTTCTGTCAATATCATAAAGACTATAATTTTGTAGAAGATATTCTTCAAGCAAAATCTGGGTTTTTTTAATCCTTAGAATAGCATGATTATGAATCAATTTTAGTGAATCTCCAACAGGTTTTGGTTGTCGTCCGCCATATGGCACGTGGCTCAAATTTGATCTGCCCTGTTATGACCCAAAGTTGGAAAAATAGGGATGAAAACAAAAAGGAAGTTTTTTGAGCTGTACCTTGATCACAATCAATAAAAACAGTATATAGTAACAAAATCAAAATATTGTATAAATAAAATTTAAGTTAGTTTTTCTCACAACAAGCCCCAAAAAAGTGAATTGGACATTTTTTCAGTTTTCTTGAGTGTCTGTGGGGCCTGAACAGGTGTTGTAAATATCCCCTTTTTATTTTAACCCCTTGTCAAATTTGTCGAACCATGGGTTGAAAAGTGTTCAAGCAGAAAACCCTTTTGAAAAAATCAATTTGTTTAACAATAATTCGATTTGGTTTCAAGTCACAAATGGAAATCAAAAATAAACTTCCAAACAGCTTAGCAGCCACCCTCCAATTCTTTAAGCTGGCTGAACAGGAGAAAAAAAACTTTTTGAAATCATTCATTTTGAAATAGAATAGCACCTGTTCCTTAATTTACGTAACAAACTCTTTGTTAGACATTGAATTTTTTTTTTAAAGAGTTATAATTAGTCAATAAATTCTACTCAAATCTGGAGAGACTGAAAAAATATTTCAACATTTTTTTTTATCATCATAGCCCAAATTGAATATTTAGGCATGACTTTTTCAATAGAAATCCAATCAATATTCATGTTAGTATAAAATATCTAAATCATCTTTTGTTCAAGTCGGTAATCTCCACACAAAAAAAAGTCTGGCTGAAAAAAATTCGCTCATCCATTTCAAAATGCAGTGAAGGTAAAACTAACATTTTTATTTACTCATCTGATGTATATTTACTGTTGGCAAAACATTTGAACATGCAACCAACCACTTTACTTAATCCAGCATCTGTACAGTTCAAACCATATAAATAGTTTGTCAACAAAATACTTGAATTACAATCTCCAGACAAGCTGGCCATCAATGAAAAAATATGCATATCTTTCATAAATTACATTTTATAATAATAATAAAGTTTTCGAATGAACTTACCTTTTATTAAAGCAAGCATTAAAAAGATTCCAGACAGAATGTTTGAAATTTTGAAATCCATTTTATTTTCTTCAACTTAAGATAATAAGGAACATAATCTTATTGATTAGCTTTGAAATATGCTGATAAACAATCCAATTTTGAACATTTTCGAATGACTTTTTTCCCCACTAATAATGTTCACTTGGTCACTGTCACTGAACAACTAAAACTGGTGGGGAAATGAAGTGTTTGGCAAAAAGTCATTGAGTTAGCTGGGAAGCCATCCATCCATCCACCCCGTCCACACCCTTGGCTACCTTCATCAATGAATGGACGGACAGACGCCGAACCGTGGTCTGTCGAGCAACCAGCCAAACGAAAATTTATGAAAAAAAGTAAAAATGTAACAAGTTTATGGGATTTCACACTTAACTGCAATCCGATAAAAAAAAGCCAAAAAGTTTTTAGGGTGGGTTTGAAATCATCCAACTACTCAATCAGGTTTCTGAAAACTTTTATAATATATATTATAAAAAGATATGGATTTGTTTTTTCAGATATTTTATTGCAGGACTTGACTGATCATTTTCTATTGGATTTTGTCTGAAGTAGAGCATGTCGATTTTACAATTGCATTTAAGGAAAAGGTTCAATCTGACAAAGCAAATCAATCTCTGAAATTTTTAATAGCCTATTTTTGTAAAGTGAATTTGTCTCTGACTGAGTTTCTGGAGGACCAATTCACAAATCAGCACTGTGAGGCAATTCAGCAACATTTATCCAATTGAGGTTTTTGGCACTATACTTCTCCTGGGTGGGCCTTGGTGGCCTCAAAACCCTATAATAAGCCAAAGGAAATATTTTTTATAATTGTTTAAATAAAAATTGTTTAGTTGGGCATAGCAAATTTTATACAGCTTTTTGACCTTGAGTTACCTATAACCCCAAGGCTGT
>Ga0194133_10005987_pt1 | contig 15207 bp, 5 predicted proteins | sample TA2KigOf40mmetaG_FD_155448 | JGI IMG/M metagenome (GOLD analysis project Ga0194133, IMG submission 155448) | Freshwater microbial communities from Lake Tanganyika, Tanzania - TA2015055 Kigoma Offshore 40m | ecosystem: Environmental > Aquatic > Freshwater > Lake | place: Tanzania: Lake Tanganyika...
CCCTCTTCTTACTCACCTCCTTAAACCCACTTTAAACTAGAGATGGGCCTTGACCCGACCCGAGGTTACTTTTGGCCCACAGTAAATAAGAGGCTGACCCGCCTTAGACACGGGTACTTTTTGACCAAACCTGAAGATTTTTTTTGACCCGAAGGGAAAAAATTTGACATTTTTAGGGGAAATTTTCCAAACCCAAACCCAAAGCATAAATGGCTGACCCGACTCGAGCCACAAAAAATTGACCCGTCCTGACCCGAATCAAAAAATTTTAAAGGCCCAAATCTCAAATTTCAGTCCAATCTGTTTTGAACCTCTCGAATTATGAGAGTAAACCTTCTACCACCCTGAATTCACAATATAAATGTTTCTACTAGATTTTCAATTTGAGTTTAAAAGCCTGCATTGTTGTTCAAGAAGAGAAAACTAATTTACAAAAATTCTTAAGCATCAACTGATAAATATAGAACATACGTAATTAATCTTGCTAGCATTAAATCAATCTTAATTATCTGAACTTTTAATATGACATTTGCATCAGGGTCAGGTATGCGTGTCCTAAGTGTAATATGGCCAGGTGGAAAAAGGGGGAGAGGTAGTAAATAAAGGGAGGAAAATCAGGAGGGGAATGGGAGGACAAAACAGAAGGTGGGTTTCAAAATAGTTCCAGTTTTTCCTTTTTTGCAGATTTAATTGATTTTAGAATTCAAATAAGTCACATTTTGAAATGGGTAATTCCAAAATTACCATTATTGGTAAATGGAAAAAAGTGTATTTCATGCATCAAAAATTTTAGTCCATAATGTCAAAGATCTTATTGACTATATTAAGCAGGTAAATTATCATAGAAATAAGCTTTTTGGCAAAATAATGTTCATATTTTCTGAGAAAAAATTTATTATAAGACTTTCCACATTTAATATAAGGGAATCTAAATTATTTTAAGCTCCTTTTTTTATCAAAGTGGTCATTTGTTTGGTGAAAATAAGCATTTTAGCTTCAAAGTCTTGGTCCTTAAGTTTTTTTCCGAATTCATGGTGTTTGTGGCAGAGTTCTGGTCGTTTTGAAGCGCATTGTGCGCCTCACCCCACCGCTTATAGTTTTCAGTCTCAACTTGACAGTATGGAATGAGAAATGCACCAACGTAGACACACGATTGTTGAGTGAAACGTCTCAGAACATTTGATAACAAAAAACATTAACTATATTGGGTGAAAAAAAGTGAACAAAATGTAAATGTTAAGTGAAAGAAAAGTGACAAAATGTGGAAAAATGCAAGAACATATATGTGTGACAATAAGAGTGAAAAAAACTTTGCAAGAACTGAAATTTTTGTTGATACTGTGAGCTTTAACAAAACCCCAAATGAGTATTACATCTTGGGGACTCCACCCTCAAAGATCCTTAGAGCTTATGCTACAACTGCTGTGGATCATAAACCTCTGGGTAACACCAGCAGCAGCAACCTCCATCCCAGTGTCATCTGTCACTGACCCTACCAATTGTTCATACGATGTTTTGACAGAAACACTACAATGTTTCTTGGGAACATTGGGAAATCACAACAGCTCTGCCATACAGTCATCGAGCAGGGCTGGAAAGATGAGGGTGGAGTGTATAGGGTATGGTGGAGACATCGGATATCCTAATGAAGAGGAGTCTGTTTTAAGAACCAACCATTTTGGTTACCTTCCGAGCTTGAGAAAACTTGATCTTGTGAGCTGCAAGATAAGAAAAATTCCTTCTTTGGCATTCAGCGGGTTGTCAGGTCTCAGAGAGATGTCAGTACAGACTTTCAACAACATGGTGTCTGCTGCAATTATCCTTGAAGTGGAAGAGGATGCCTTCACTGGGTTGAACGACCTGAGGAAGCTAAACTTCACACACAACAACCTCTGGACTTTACCAAAGGGTGTCTTCTGTGGTTTGTCCGGCCTCACTGCTTTAAATCTGTCTGTCAACTACCTACAAGACCTGAACGACCTAGGATTTTCATCCTCTGAGTTGAGGGCCTGTCGCATACCATTGAGAAGTCTAGACTTGTCATTCAATAGTCTCTCAAAACTTCCATCAAAATCATTGGGTCAACTCAGAAAGTTGGAAAAACTCAACCTGGCTTCAAATAATCTGAATGTTGTTGAAGATGGAGCGCTGGATGAGCTTTCAGCACTCATCTCATTGGACATCAGTGGAAATAAATTGGTTGCTCTTCCTCCAGACCTTCTGAGCCAAACAAAATATTTACAAGAACTTTACTTGAGCAATAACTCTTTAAGTGTTCTTGCCCCAGGGCTATTTGATGGACTTCAGCATTTGCTCGTGCTGAATCTTTCCCAAAACGACATAGGCAATGACTGGCTTACTCAGGAGACCTTTTCAAGTTGTGTTAGGCTTGTGGCCTTGGACATTTCACACAACAGACTGAGCAGGATGGATCCAAATGTCTTGAGCAGCCTCACTTCATTACAAGTTCTAGATTTGAGTCACAACCAGTTGCACACAGTTCAGGGCAACACATTTCTATCCCAGCACAATCTTCACATTTTGAGACTATCCCACAACAGTCTTGACCATCTCCACCCTCAATCATTTGCTGGACTGAGTGTCCTCAGCTCACTTACTTTAGAGAAAAACAGTTTGACAAATCTCCCTAAAGACCTATTACAAAATTGTAGCATTGCCCTTGTGGATCTGAGTTTGGCAAGCAATCTCTTCTCTCTAATCCCTGAAGCAGTGAGGGTTTTGAACAAACTGAAAACTCTTGACATGGGTGACAATCAGCTGGTAACTTTGAGCAATGAATCCTTCACAGGTCTCAGCAACCTCTATGGACTCAGACTGGCTGGAAATCAGATTGAAAAATTCAAATCAAGCTCCTTTGCTCCCATCCCTGATTTGCAAGCTCTCAATTTGGCCAACAACAAATTGTCTCAATTAGATCAAGGCGTTTTCAATTCCATCACAAAACTAAGGATGCTCAGGCTCGATGAAAACAATCTCGAGGACATCAATGGCCTCCTTGCTGGTCAGACTGAACTCAGATGGTTAAATGTGTCATCAAACAGACTGCAGTGGTTTGACTATGCTTTCATTCCCAAAAACCTCGAGTGGCTCGATTTACATGACAACCAAATTGAAGAGCTATTAAACTATTACAAGTTAGGAGAAGGATTCAATCTGAGAACTCTTGATGCAAGCTACAACAAAATCAAAAAGCTAGAACAACTTTCTTTGCTTCCAAGTCTCCAAACAGTGCTGCTGAAAAATAACAAAATTTCCACGATAATGCCTTCAACATTCAGGTCAAAGACTAACCTCAAAAAGGTTGACCTCTCTGCCAACCGCATCCAAAGTCTACCATTGTCTGCTCTCACGATTGACATGCAAAATAAGCAAGGTAATTCATTTATTTGTCTTTAATAAAATCAGAAAAGCTTACACTTTTAGGGTCAGTTTGAAAATAGTATTATTTTGCTTTTTACCCTATCAATATCCATACTGTTCATCTTTTTGCTGTTGAATTTTTTTTCATCAAATACTTGACAGAAAATCTTGTTTTTGAGTTCAAAAGTTGAGATTGGAGGCACCCAACAATCTTTCAATTTGTCATTAAGTGCTTCATTTACATTGACAAATGTCAGAAGAACTTGATGAAAAGACTTTTCATAAATATGATATGAGAGGGGTTGTTTTTTGCTCATGTTCTTTAAACAGATGAAAATTTAGCAATTCAAAGTTTTTTTGTTCTAAAAACTTTCTCTTATTTATGCTAAACACTTTCAGCAAGCTTTCTGTGTTTCCTATATTTATACATTGCAGACTTTTCTCAATCATGAAAAACTGCGATGCAAATATTGAGAACCGCGTTCAACGCCCAGGAAAAGAGTTTCATTTTCAATTTGAAACAATTTGTATCGGTTGCACCATTTCAAGGAAAATAAATGCTCGGCCATTGAAAAATATAATTCTATTTTTCAACTTTTAAAATGAACAAAAACCTCTTTTTTTAGTAGGAAAACTTCCTATCTTTTAATTATTCTCATAGTGGAAAATGAATTTGATGATTCTCATGCATGCAGCCTGATGGCATTCATATTGGAATTGTTCAACTTCTTTTTTTTATCACTTCTCATCATATATGAATGATCAAGTGGTACTTAACACTTTTACAATCACGACTGATCAGCCCAAAATTATGTGTTCAGTATTTTCAAAGATTACAATCAAGGTGTCGCTGACAATAGGCAAACAAAGTGTTAACGCCCAACTTTCCCTGCTGAGCATCCGAAGATTTTCCTACATGAAGCCAGGGCTGTTTCAGTTATTTCAAACTCACTTCCGCTGCAGAATAACTACCACCACCTGTCCAACCCATTCATGACAGTTCCAGGGAAAACAAACACAATGAGATTTCAAAATGCCAATGTTGATAATGATGAAAATACTTTTTTCCCCTTTCAAAAGTAACTCTTTTATAAAACTGACTGTTATATTATACTAATGCATGTACAATTATGTAAAATCAATGGAACAAAACCCAATCAATTTTAAATATTGAGAGAATGTATAAAGGCTGGTTTTAGTCTCACACATACCTTGAACACTTTTTTATTACAGAGAGATGATATATTACACTAGCATTTTAAGAGCGGCTAAGCCACCCTCCCCCTTCCCTCCTGCTACACTCACATCCTCGCTCCTTCCACGCCTGCATGACGGGACAGATGTTAGGGTTTTCTATATATTATTAGTAGGTTTTTGTGCGGCAAGCCACCCCCTTTAGCGACATTTTTAGTCGCATTGTTTTTTTGTCATGCTACCTCCCCACCTGTGTGACGGTACAGACGTTAGGGTTTTATATACATATTAATTATTGATGATATTCTGGCTAATGATGTAATTTTTGATGGAGCTTGTTTAAAAATATAGGGTGCACATGTAGAGATACTTCTGGTGTCCCCTTCTTACCCTACCAATTATTATTTTTTGTTTATTTTTGAAGGACAAGTGAAACCCAGTATTATAAAATAAATCTATCATTTCTCTGTTTTATCATTGGAAACACCAAGGGCTAGTGCTTAGGTTCTTTAAGTTGGAATTAGAATTCTTTATTTGACTTATTTGTCATATCAAAAAAATAAATTTTTGTTCAATCGCTAAGCAAGAGCCTGATGTCACCTGTTAAATATCTTAAGTATTTGTATTAATAAAGTTTTCTATCTTCTTTCATCGTCAAATTGTTGATATTAAAAGATATCAGACTAGCATGGCTAGGGGTCTTTGAAGAACCTACCTATCTTTCTATCAGAAAAAACTGGGGGGTTGAAGAGTGAGTTTGCCCCTACCCTGTGGAAAAAACCTCCTGCCTATTCAGGGTTGCCATACTACTAAATAGATTTTGTAACCTAATTCTAATAAGGTCCAGTTTGATCCCATTCAGGTTCATTTGAGCATTGTCATAAAACTGGGGCCCCTCCAGTGCGTCTTCTTTCTCTATAAATGTGGCTCTTTAAACTCTGTGGCTTAAAAAAGTTGGAAGTGCTTTCTCCCTCTTTTTTTATTTTTGTGACAATTCTCCATCGACAAATCTTTAAAGTCAAGTCAATTACGGTCTGAGAGTCTGAATAGTTTATAAAGTCGTTTAAATTCCTCATTTAATTCCAAGTTATTGCAAATGAATTCTCTTCAACTGTGTGTAGGCTGAGTGTGCAATCTAGAATTCTTTGAATGTTGAGATTCTTTTTCAAGAAAAAAAAGGGCAAAACGCTTCGAACTAATTTAAAGTTTTTTTTCTTTTTGTGCTCGTGGCCATTTGAACTTTACTCTCAATCCATGCTTAAACAGATTATAAAAGCCTCTCATATATTCTTATAGAGTATTATCTTGAATACATTTATTTTCAAGTTAAACTAATTATCTTTAAACTTAATTAAAAATCCAGTGAATTTAATTATTTGACCTCATGCAAAATTAAAGCATTTAACATATTCAATTACATTCCCCTTGAATGGACAGTACTAAATAAAAAGAATAAATTTTGGAATTTTGAAAATTTCAACACTTTCCAGTTTAAGCAATACATACTGGGTGATCTGGTATTCAATATCCTTTGGGCCTTAAAGCAACCTATGACTTGGAGATGCCAAATGCTTGTTATGTAATGAAAAAAGAATACATTTGAAGCCCCTTTTTTTTGTAAAATAGATGGTGATTGTTTTTCAAAGAACATGTAGTTATCAGGTTTCTTCAATCTCTAGGGACATGATCCTTCCCAATAACCTCATCGACATGCCTGAAAAATTGTCAAAAAAAAAGATTTTTCCAATTGCATCACTGAATACATTCATCTTTTATTTCTCTGAATAGAAAAGAAAAGCAAATGTTAGTGTTATACATATATAGCTATTGCTCCATATGTGGCCTTTCTTTACACAAGGATAAAACATGTACTTTCATGTGTCTTTGGAAATCATTTACACCAGAGCTATTCTCAAAAAAAACTTTCCTTTTCGGTTGTTTTTTCCATCTAGAATTTCAATTAGGCTTCAGCTTTATCCAAGTGATTAAGTATCAGCAAATACTGGCAAAAAGAAAATTAGTTTCGTTTGTTTGGGTATAGGTTGGAATTTTTTTTTCTATTTTTACTTGTAAAAGTTGCAAGCTTTTCAAAGTAAAATTGTGATAAGGCTCCAAGGATGAGTGACCCCCACACAAGACATTGTTTTGAAAATCGATTTTTTTCACAAACAGTTTTTTTTTCTTTGTCTAAAAGTTATTGCTTTTTCTTGCATGTTTTTGTGCTGGCTTGAAGTCTCCTAAAAATTGACGTTAGCACGATTTATGCAGAAAATTCTTTTCCTTTACATTTCATTTCGGATAGCTATCCTTTGAGGAGAAAAAAAGACAATTGGAAATTTTAGAAACAAGCACTTCTATTCTGTCTGCGAGATCTGAAGTGGTTTCAAAAAGCTGAAACATAATCAAATCGGATCCCATGAATAGAAAATTGAAATCATGATGAATAACTGACTTCATGCAATATCAATTAATTCATCAGTCAGATAAGATGAGGAGGACGAGTTTTCACTTCCATTTTCTTTGCTAAACTTTATCTGATCTAGATGTAATAATTAGAAATTTTCCACCACAAAGCAGTTCAGATATGAATTTTATTTTAAACTTGGTGGCATGATGAAAAATGTTTAAAAAAAAGTTTTGACCCCACTTAAATAAAATGAAAAAAAGTTCCATTCGTTTTTTCCTCATTGAGAATCTTTTTTCATGCTAATATAAAAATTGATATCTGATAAAGTAGCTCAAATATTCAGCCAAACAAGATGGTCTCTTTTCACATTCAGTTTAAAGCCTTAGATTTTATCACTTGATTGAAGGTGTACAATTTTCAAGCATGAAAAAAGACCAATAAGGCGATTCTAAAAAGTGGATTTAAATCTCCCAATCTTATTTCTTACTTTACTTTTTGTATTCCAAAAAAAACCTGATTGGGATCACAGCTGAATAAATATCTTATACAAACAGTGTCAAACGTTAAAATCTTGCCATTCAATTACTTACATTGTATAAGTCAAAAAAGCTTTTCGTTTCTGTCATTAAAACAGACAAAAAAAAGTTACAGAATAAATTGCTAGAAAAGGAAAAGTACTTTTTCCTGGGTGGCTGCTTGCTTTAAACAGGATTTTTTGGCCACAATTTTAAAATTTGATTTGGACAGCTGACCCGGATTTGACATTCACACCCCCTCACTCAGACAGAAGGAACGCTTTTGAAATGAAAATAAATTTCTAGCAACAAGAGATTTATCATCTTCTTCACCAACATTTATCAGGGTTTCAATACAACCGAGATTACAAAGATCTGCACAGTCAAAAGTTTTGTGATTAATGTGGTGGGAGCCTCAAAGAAGCCCAAATGTTTTGATAGAATTACTTTATGTATTAACTTTTTGAATAGTGTTCATCTGAAAAAGAGCAGGTGACTCATATTTATCCCTGAATGCCATATACTAAAAATATTTTCATCCAGTCAACACCAAATATCTTTTTGCATTACAAAACCAATCATTACAATTGTATCGGGTGCAGTATAGACTATTGCGATGAATTACTCAAGGTAATCATCTTTATAAGAGTCACTGCATGTTACTATTGCCCTGACTTAGGGTGCCTTGTTAATCATTTTGCAATCCAGGGTTGAAAAATTGCTGGCATGGGTTAGGATTGAACCCACAACCTTAGATCTTCATTCTCAGTCAGATACCTTTGTCTGCTTGGCCGTGGCGACCCCATCATGAGAATCATTTGTTATTACTTTTAGTATTTTTGAGGAAACTCAGAACCAAAGATTCCCTGGGCACTGAATTCCCTTTCCTACATTTGTACCTAAGTTTAGATTATCAATTAAGTTTAAGCTATTACTATCCTTAGCAGTTTTTTAAAAACTCAAGCTTCTGTCAAAAACAATATGTCATTTTAAAGTATTTTATTTTATTTTTTTAGGTCCCATGCCAGACTTTTACCTCTCAGGAAATCCTTTGTTGTGTGATTGTGAAATGGAATGGATTTTAAAAATCAACACAATGTCTCAGCATCGCCAACATGCCAGGATTGCAGATCTTGATGACACAGAATGCCAGCTCAACAGCCAACATGGAAGATCAGCTCCTGTCAGTGTTAAAGTCCTAAAAAAGAACGACTTTTTGTGCCCTTACCAGGCCCATTGTTTTGCACTGTGCATGTGCTGTGACTTTTTCGCTTGTGACTGCAGAATGCAATGTCCTGAGGGATGCTCATGCTTCCACGACTCAACTTGGAGTGCCAACGTAATCCAGTGCTCACTAAGAGGTCATGCTGAAATCCCACCCTTGATGCCAATGGATGCAACAGCAATTTATCTTGATGGAAATAATTTTGTTGGGATTTTAGAGAGTCAAGCCTTTATTGGGAGAAAGAGGGTGGAGGCTTTGTTCCTCAACAACAGTCAGCTTGGTGGAATAGGAAACCAGACCTTTAATGGCCTCACTGAATTGAAAGTCCTTCATCTTGAAGACAATCTTATCACACAGTTGGAAGGACATGAGTTTTCCAATTTGGTCTCTCTGCAGGAACTCTATTTACACAAGAACATGCTGGTCCACATCTCAGAAAACACTTTTACCAACCTTGTCGCTCTTGAGAAGCTCCAACTTCATGATAACCGCCTAACTTCATATCACGTTTGGAACTTGCCTACCATCTTACCCTCACTGTCAGTGGTGACATTGGCAGGGAATGCCTGGAGTTGTCAGTGCACTTTTGTGCACAAGTTTCAGGAACTGGCCAAGAAAAACCTTATTGGAGACCTCAAGCAAGTACAATGTATCTCAGACACCCCTGCAGTCAACAGTAGTAATGGCATCACTCGAGTTCAGCTAAATGACAAGGTTATGTGCTCTGATGCTTTGGCTGTGACTTTTCACACCAACAAGTCTGGTGGAGTTCTTGATGTCATCCCCATTGCAGTTGCCATAATTGTTGTATGCACTGTGGTTGCTGTTTCAAGCATTGTTTTGTTTGTTTTTAGAACACCATTAAGAGTGTGGCTTCATTCTAAATATGGGATCAGAGTATTGGACTGCTGCGGGGGTCACAGAAAGTGTAGGCCCAGAGACAAACTTTATGATGCTTTCATTAGCTATTCCGTAAAAGATGCAGTCTTTGTCCAACAAGTTTTGCTTCCAGAGATGGAGAGTGAGGAACATGGACTTTATCGGCTTTGCCTGCAGCACAGAGACCTTCCAAACAACAGCTCCATAGGGGAAACCTTTCCAGGAATTTCTCAACTGTGCTCCAAACACTTATTAGTGGTCTCTAGAGCTTATCTTGAAACAGAGTGGATGCAAATTAAATTTGCATTGAGGGACTTCAAAAAGTGGAAGCCTGTGATTGTTCTCTTAGAGGAGCTGTCAGCCCTTGACCTAGCTGCAACACCAGAATTTAACTTACTTCTTAAGACAGGTCCAGTTGTCAAATGGAGTGAAACTGGGTTCTGGAACAAGCTGAGGTTCTACTTACCTGATGTCAGACTCTCCACATCTTCCTCCTACAAGCAGAATATCCATACAAACCCAGTGAACATTGTTCTCAGCGAGACAAGTGCTGCGACAAAGTATGTGAATCAACCAACTCATCTCAGAGGGCTTCCACTGGGTTTAAATGACACACAATACAATGAAGGTTGGAGCTATGATGGCCTCATACAATCAAACAATTCCTCAACCTCAACAGGCTCTACAATAGCTGATGGCCTGAGAAGAAATCATTCTTCAAAGCCTTCGAATGGAAGCAATGTACAATTGGTAACCAATCCTCTTGATGATGACCGACATCACATGTATCAGACTATCAATCAGGCATCTCATGAGCACATTTACCATACACTGGAGCCCCAATCTGATCACTTGGGAGTCACATTAGCCAATGGAGATTACGATATGATTGGCAGGTTAGACGTGATGCTGCCAAATGGACAAATGGTTCCAGCAACACTAGTCAGATCCTCTGGTGGTAGGGTCATTCCTTATGTGGACATAAACACCACCATGCCCCAACAGTCTGTTTCTACTTGTAAATGGCGTGATACCTCAAGGCTGCCTCACATTCAATCTCCATCAAGTGATGGTCCTCCTATTCAGTTCTCCTTTCCGAAGTCAAACAACTCCAAGGCCTTGAATGGACAAAGTGGCATTTCACCTGTGCATAGAAGGCAGTTTATGTAGTGAAAAGAAAAAAGCTGAAAGACAGTTTTATATTGTCAAGTTATTACCATATTTTTAAAAAACCATTTGTTGACTCTTCCTTATTCTCAAATCAATATGAACTATAAAGTCAGTTTTCAATCAAGTTAAATTGTTCTAAAAGCAGAGATATTGACAGGAAAGAAATTCATTTTTAATGTAAAAATAGTGAACTGATCCCCAAAACACAAGTGTATTTTTCTTTTCTGACATTTAATAAGCTGAACCTTTGTATGATTGATTCTTGCATAAGGCTGTGAAACAGTTGGTTACTTAGATAAAAGAAAGAAAGAAACAGATCCTTTACAAATATCACATAGTTGTCTATTTCTGTGAAACAGTTGGTAAGTTTAATAAAAAGAAAGAAATACAGACCCGTCAGGAATACTAAAGAACGTTACTTTTGAATTCATTCCCATTTATGGTTGCAGATTTTACAGAAAAAAAATCCAGTCCCCCTTCCATGATTGCATTCTAGACTTTATTGTAAAAACTATGAATCTAAACTTTGATCATATTGTTGATGTGCAAATTTACATAAACCATATTAAATTTTATTAAAACCTTTGAAAATTGATCCTGTTTTTACTAATAGACTGAATCAGGTTTGGGTGTCTAAACACATTTCAAGCTAGGACAGTTAACTTTTTTTTCAAAAGTCTGTTTGCAAAGAGAATTTCCAATAATGGTTTATTGGACTGTTTTGAATACGATTTTGAGTTTGCCACAAAAACATAAACAGATGAGGGAGAATGTTGGCCATAATACAATGTACAGAAGTTTCAGTCCCATTACAACAAGTTAAACTCTAATTAGAGGTTTTTGAGGTTGACACATATCTAAGGGTAAGGAGGAAGAGGGAGGGCATAGAAACTGGTCCTTTTCTTTTCTACTTGTCAACTCCCGTTGCTTTGTTTCAGGGGGGAAAAGAATGATTAGAGAAGTAAAGTACCTGCATTTTCCTTCACATTAGACTTGAGTGGAGGTCTAGCATAACAGTTTTAATTGATGAACCCTTAGACAAAGGTACAACAACTGAATGCAATTGTTCAAAAAAAACCAAATGCATTTATTCAGAATTTGAAACTCACTTGCAATGTTGTTTTTATGATAAAGACTTGAGGAATGGGTTGTTGGAGTGACTGAAACAATCTAGAAAAGGTCCATCCCATGAATTTATGTTTTAAAGCAAGATAGTATCAACCAAGGGTGGAATACATTTCAAAGTAGCTATATCTAAGGTGTATAATTTAATTTTTGAAGGGTATTTTTATCTTAAGGTTTCAGCCATATATAAAAAGAATATGTTTAGCTAAAAGGTTAAAAAAAAGAGTCCGAAGGAAAAGGTATAAACTGGTCTAACTTTTCCCTTTCCAACTATTTATTAAAGCAGAAATGGGGTATAAACCATTTTTTCTCAAAGGAATGGCAATTATTATTGCAAGGAACAATCGATTATCCGATAATAACTTTTAGTGAGAATCCTTGGTAGAATCTAGTTACAAGAAAAGTTCTTCGTGCTTTTTTTCGCTTGACAACTTAATGACTTATTCAATAACACTCCAAGTAAACGAGCGTTCCAAACATGTTATGTATAAGAGTGTGGCTGTCAGTAATTAATGATTTCAGGTTGTGCACCCCTACCTATCTACCTTCTAGATAGCTGGCCTTTGTTGAAATTCAATTTGGTCAGTTTGTTATGTTTCTTCAACAAAGAAATCAAAAAGAAGGATTTGTTTTAGATCTGATTATATTTTTTGTTTACTGTATTCATAAATTGTCTCTGGCTGCAATTTCTTCATCCTTTCAGTTAGTTATTTTATGCAAAAAATATGGCCTTGAATGTGAGCCATTTTGATTACCTCTAAATCTTGCAGCCATGTTTTGGGGACTATTCAAAGGCGAGCAAAATAATGAGGCTACAAAACGTGCCTCTTTTTAGAGGTGGCCACACCATATTCATTCTACTGAATTGGTTTGAAGCTTTGATTACTGTTTTCAGGCAGTTCTCTTGTTAGAAACAAATACCAAGCAAAAAAATCTAGCCTGTTCAAAATTGAGTTTCTGTCGAGCTTTTGGAAAAAGCTAACTTATAGGATGAAATTTTCAGCTAGAGCAAGTGTTTTGAAATATTTTAATAAGAATGTTTAGCTTTAAGTCATTACTTAACTTGAATCTTGAGAGAGGTCAGCAAGGGCTTCTCACGGTTAGTATAATTTACAAAATTTGAATTTTGATTGCAACTTTATTCAAGGATTTTGTCTAGTTAATTTTTTGCAATCTTTTTTGTGTGTGAGACCCAACCCTTTGCCTTGTTACAACAGATCTAGTTAATAATTCAAAAATAAATCTTTGAAACATATCTCAGAATACTAAATTGAAATTTCATATTAATAAGATCTCCATGTGATAATTAGCTTCAAAAAAGTTTATCTATTTTTGAGTATTTTTTTGCCCTAAAAATTAATTTTCAAATGATGTTTATTAATGAAGTTGAGATTTTTAGGATGTGATAAAATATCCTCTCTATCTATAGCCACATCAATCTTTGGGATGGAATTTCTCACTCTTCTTTGATAAATTAGATTTCTCCTTCTGGATCCCTTAAAACTTTGGAAAACCACATCAAAATCTGGCCACTAATCCAAGATTCGTATCCGTCTGGAAACTAAGATTCAGAGATGAGTTCTGATAATTTAATTTTCTTTGATTTGGAAAAAAATGAGGCAATAAAGGTGCTGATGAAAAACCTACAGTTTGAGATGCACATTAAAAATTCTCCTCTACCTGACAGTTTCCAATAATTATTCATCAAACAACAACCTTATTGGATCAATAAACATACTAGGGAACAATAACGAATGACAATTTATTGTTGTCAATTACTTATTCAAAACTAAATGAAAAAAAGATCCCTAAGTGGATTCAGAAAAAAGGCAACACACAAAGCCACTAAATTGGTTTTTGTGGCCACAGTCTTTTTACATTTATCAAAATGTTGCTTCATTAAAAATCTAACAGAGAAAGAAAAAAATTGAAGCTTCTTTTTCAATTTGCAAAAAAAGAAACTCACAATAAGTTTTTCCATAAAATTTTGCTATAGCTGAGCCGTCTGACCGCCGTCAAAAATGTTTTTCACGAATTTTGCTCAAATATTTGTCCCAGATTTGTGAAAATCGCGTACACAAAATATCCTCCTAGTCATCATCATCATCAACAACAACAACAATAACATTGTCAGGCCAGCTTTTTACTGGAAAAAAAGTTTCCAAACAATTCGAGAAAACAACAAGTTTGACGTTTAAAAAGAATGTCTGCAAGTTCAAAAAGGAAAATTGCGACTTATTGATGAGGGAGAAAAATGTTTATTGCCCTTTAGCATGATCCAATTGCCTTTCATCTCATTTCTTGATTGTGTTAAAATGCCAGAATAAACAGTCTGTCATTAGTTGATTGGATGGAGATACTCCCAATCAATTATACTTATACTCTTGCTCCTTATGACTAATTTGTTATTCAATCAATGTAGGTTCGTTCAAAGGAATCATAAAAATGAAAAACAATTTTTTTTAATCATGGCTGTTTGTTGAACTTCAACTTCACGGCCAAGCAGAACCTTCCTTAAGGCAAAATTTTCGCATGAGGATATAAAACAGCTAAAACTTGGAAAAAAATAATCATAGAACTTACACGCTCAGAATGTTTTTTTTCCACATCCTATATAAGATCAAACATAATTGCTTGTTTGTTTTATTTTACGAAAAATAAAATCTTGTTTCAAAGGTCAAAAAAGGGAGCTTTGATTTGAATATATTCTTTGACATTTGAGTTATTTTTTTTCTTGGAAAGCTTTTTATTTTGAACTTCAATCTCTGCTCCCCTGTTGAGGACTTTCAAATTTATAAGTTGAAAGGTTGCCACCTTTCTTTCCAAGAAAAGTTCATCAATCTTAATGTCAGGTTTTTTTGCCTGCTCGATCTGGAAAACCCTCATCAGATGAAGTCACACTTTTTCTGATTGTGGAGGAGTTTAGATAAGCGGACCCCATTTTCCATATGAGGACACAATCCACTTGGAACTGTTTATTTGAAAGTGGAAATCTCTTGGAGTCATCAAACAAACTTCAGACCTCTTCTAAATGCCTGCTTTTATTTCCTCCCTTTGTAGGAATATTTTTTTTCTATTTCCAGTAGGACATCTCTTTAAGACAACAACTTTCAGATTAATCAAACAGTTTTTATTCAGTGTTGCTGCTATCCAAGTCATTAGCTTTCAAAGCAATGACTTTTCACCCATGGAGCCTCTTTTTTTCCTTTATATTTTATCAAACAAAGGACACTTTAGAGTTTCTAAGTCGGAAGGAAGACCTTTTTTTTCTTGATTGAAGAAAAACTTATAGTAGTCTATAACAGAAAGAG
>Ga0194133_10005988_pt1 | contig 15206 bp, 6 predicted proteins | sample TA2KigOf40mmetaG_FD_155448 | JGI IMG/M metagenome (GOLD analysis project Ga0194133, IMG submission 155448) | Freshwater microbial communities from Lake Tanganyika, Tanzania - TA2015055 Kigoma Offshore 40m | ecosystem: Environmental > Aquatic > Freshwater > Lake | place: Tanzania: Lake Tanganyika...
CACACATTGTTAATAGAATTAAGAACTTTATATCTAATACATTTTAATAATTAATATATTGTATAAATTATTAGATTTATTTTATTATGCTATTATAATAATATAAATAATGAACGCATTTGAATATACTGACCAAACTGCTTCGCAAAAAACTGACACAATGAATATCCGAGCTTATAGTCGCAATCTTCCTAGCAGCCAATTACAATCATATTTAGATGCCAGAGCTGTATCAACTAAGTATGCTTTATTGCCTGTTATTGATTTAAGAACACCTTCTAATGTTCCCCTTAAACAACAAGCAACATTTAATCCTAGAAATACATTTAATCCTGGTAATGACTTTGGGCCTTGGTCTGGATTTGCTACAAATGTAAATAAAGAATCTGATTTAAGAGGACAATACAATGCTATTCAAGAGTGTAGTCAAGCATTTTATGTTCCAAGTAGCAATAGTGACTTGTATAAATACGGATGGAAACAAAATAACTCAATCGTTCAACCCTTTCCTGATTTATTTAAGAATGAGCAATTCTGTCCCTTTAATCCTAATCCAGAACCTAATACAATTGGATATGGATTATTTAATAACGCAACTAGACAACAAGTGAAGGATTTAACGAAACCTACTAATGTGTAAATAAGATAAATATAAATAAATACAATTAAATATTATATAAGTTTTGTATAAATATTATATAATGTCGGACGATCTAGTAAACCAAATAACACTTAATTTTTTAATTAGTAAACAACAGTTACAGAAGCTGAATAAAAAGATTAAGCAAAAAGAGGAAGATAAAATGAAGACAGATATAGAGATTTATAAAGATCAGTTTATTGAACTTTTTAATAGAATGATAAATAATGATTTTCCCGATGATTTGTTAGAAGATGTAAAACATAGTTACACATATTTTACAGAGAAAAGTATTTATTATCTTAAAATGAGAACTGAAACTAACAAGTGTTCAGATGAAGTAGAAGAAGGTACTAAAGAATCTAATGAAGATTTAAGTGAGACTTGTGATGAAGATTTAAGTGAAACAAATGAAGACGAAGAAGACGAAGAAGACGAAGAAGACGAAGAAGACGAAGAAGACGAAGAAGACGAAGAAGACGAAGAAGACGAAGAAGACGAAGAAGACGAAGAAGAAGATTTAATTAAAGCGGAACTAGAAGAAGATTTAATTAAAGCGGAACTAGAAGAAGATTTAATTAAAGCGGAACTAGTTAAAAAACAAGAAGCGACCAATAATTCTTTATTTTATCCGAAAGTCTATAAGAAAGTTAATAGAACTACAAAATCTAAAGGTGTAGAAGATATTAAACAAATTCCTTTAGACTGGTTTACTAATGTAAAACAAACAAATAAACAAAACAAAATTATACCTAGAACTAATAAATAATAAATAATAAATAAAAAATAGTCTGATTATAAACAAATTATAAAATATAAATAAAAGAAAATATCTGTTATTTATAAGAAGATGAAAACAAGAATTAATATAAATAAAAGAATAAGTAAGGGTAAGAAAAGAACAAGGAAGCATAAAAAATTGGTCTTAAAACCAAAACAAACTAACAAAAATAAATCTGTTACCAATTTAGAAACACAAAATAAGCCTTTTGAGAAATTAAATTGTAGCCCTAAGGATAAAAATGAAGTCAAGGATTACACTTGTTATACTGATAATGACTTACAAAAATTACGCAATATGTGGAATGCCAGACATCCTGATAAAAAAATATCAACAAATGATTCAAAAGAAATATGGGAGCTTCTTAAAAACTATTACTCAAAGGTATGTAATAAAGAGTCGTGTTGGGTGCGACAAATGACCAAAGGCACTAAAATGGAAAAGGAATTGTTAGATTCTTTTTCACCAATAGAACCAAATGAATGGAAAAAGAATCCCAATGAATGGTTATCTAGTATTGATATTATTCAAGTTATGAATCAATATGAAAAATCGTATAAATGTTTTGACTTCTTAGGTCCATCTCCAATTGATTATGACACACACCAGTTATATGGTGAATGCGTTTGGGAAGAATTATGCCATTTCAATTTGGCTGACCAAATTAAAAAAGGCAAAAATAAAATTGGCGTCATATTTAATACCGACCCTCATGATAAAGATGGCGAACACTGGATTTCATTATTTATTAATATAAAAAAAGGCACAATATTTTTCTTTGATAGTGCCGGAGATAAAGCACCAAAACAAGTAATGAAATTTGTTAAAATGGTTACAGAACAAGGCAAAAAATTAGAGACACCAGTTAACTTTAGTTTTGACGAGAATTATCCAGTTGAACATCAATATAAAAATACTGAATGTGGTGTCTATTCAATATATTTTATAATACATATGTTAGAAGATAAGATAACAGGACACTATTTAAAAACACACGTGTTAAAAGATAAATATATGGAACAATTCAGAAAAATATATTATAATACAGATTTATAAATATAAAAAATACTCATTATCTTATTATATAAATAAAATAATGTTAAATTCAAAACAAACTATAAATCTAAATTCTAATATACAACATTTTGTAAATAGTAAAAATCTATCTATGCTATGGGAAGTTTTGTTAGATGAACTTCATATAAATATAAATAGCTCTAATTCTGGTCAAATTGTTCAAAATATTAAAACAGTATTTGACGGAAATGTAAATCTATTTAAAGCAAGAGCTAATCCAACTATGGGTCTAATGAATTTGAATAAACAGTTTCTAAATCAACTTCTTATTGCTGTAAATCAACTTTTTCCAAATTTAAAACAAGAACAATTACAACAGCAACAACTTAAAAAAATAAATATAAGTGATGAATTATTGACAATAGATGAACCATATAAAGTAGAAGATATTCACAGCGCAAGACAAACTGATTTTGAAAAGCAAGTTATAAATAAACGTACTGAGTTTGAAAATTCAATAAATGGAAAGAAACCAAAGCCTATTGATTTTTCTGATAAAGTTGAACCTGAATTAAAAATAACTGAAATGGAAGCATTAATTGCTGAGACAATGGCAAAACGTAATTTTGATATAGAACAAATACAAGGTATGAGGCAAGATATAACTCAAGAAAAAAACTTATCTATTAAAAAAACAGAAAAAACTGTTTCATTTAATGATAATATAAATATAACACATATTGAGGATTACGATAATCAAGGTTTATCACAAGGTTTATCACAAGGTTTATCACAAGATTTATCACAAGGTTTATCACAAGGTTTATCACAAGAAAATATTATAAATACTAACAATATTTTCAATAAATTAAAAAAAAATAAAACAGAACCAGTAGAAAATGGGCATACTAAAGAAATTCAGGTGTTAGAAGATAAAATAGATAATCTTAGTTCTAAAATTGATATTCTTATTTCAATTATAAATCGTATAGATTCTAAATTAAATTAAATAATAAAATAATAGATTCTTTACACATTAACAGTAACTATATTACTTTGTTCTGATGGGTAACCAAAACGGAAACCTAAATCTCTCAATATTATATTTTGCTGGTTATATACATTATTGGTTGTTGTTATACTTGCTGGAAGTGTATTAGATGGCAATTGATTTGTTGCTTTAATACGTATTTGTAAAGTTTGATTTCTAGCAATCGCAGTTAAACCATTTGAATTAATAGTTATTAAAATTGGTGAAGTTTTTGTATTTACTTCGCTCCATGTTACACCATTATCAGTAGTATAGTAGTAACCAGTTATAGGTTCTCCAGTGTATTTAGGTTGAGTAAAATTTATAATAATAGTTGCTAAGTTTGTATTATTTGGATTATATCTTGTTTGCGTAGTAGTAATAACTGGAACACTTGGTGCCCCATACACACCACTAATAACACTAGAAGATATTGGTATTGCAGCATGATAACCAACTTTTCCGTCCCTACTTAATTTTCCATTCCATGACCTAAATATAATATTCATATTTTTTCCAAGAGGAAGACCTCTAAAAGTATAAGGATTCTGACTACTATATGGTTGAGTAAAAGGAGAAACTAGTTCGTCTCCATAATTATAATTTTTTCCATTATCAATACTATATGCGTATTTAGTTATAGAAGCACCAGCATTCACATTTTTCTGAACAAACCATACATCAATAGCATTTGGTTCTGTTAAAGATGGTAAAATTTGTGGAACATTACTATAACCATCGCGCATTTTTACTTGTGGAGCTATATTAGCAATAAGTGGAGTAAAACTATAAGCATTTGATGGAATACTATAAGCAAATCTTTTAACTGGATAATTATAAGTACCATAATCACCAGGTATTTCCATTAATTTACTATAAATACCATTATATAAAGTCTGTTGTTCATTAAATGATGCTATTCTAATCTGATTTATATCATCAGATGCTAAAATAACATTTTTTATTATTAAAGGTGAATTAACACGACCCGTGTAACCACCATTACCACCAGGTAAATCTTGTCCTGAAACAAAGGTCCAAAAATGTTTACGATTATAATTAGTTATGCTATAAAAAAAACCATCTATATCATCATTACCAATTGTTGTAAAATAAATTTTTAATTCCCTGTCTGAACTATATGTTACATTTGTAATAGTTGGTCTATAATTTACCCAATCTATATTTAAATCAGTTTCAACTAATTTTTGATGATTCTCGCCTTCCCATGCCTGCTGGTTAGCAAAATTTAGCCATTGAATAACTCTATCAGCCACTTGTACAGAAAATCCAACAGCAGGTGTCATAGTGATTGCTGCAGCCACTAATTGAGTAGCAACATTTCTTGCTATATGTGTATTCGAACCTTGAAGCGCAGGTTCAGCACCATAGTTTTCATCCGCTCCAGGAAGCGCACCCATACCCATTGGCCCAAGAGCCATTGCGCCAACATATCCTACATTGCCTGTTCCTGGAATTGATGTAACACCTGCAGTTGGAAGACATTCTGGATTTAATCCAGCGCCAGTTAAATTTATGGCTTGAACTATTGATTGTGTAAGAGTTGGTATACCATTGAATGGTATAGGCTCTTTTCTTACTAATCTATTAGGAACTGCTGATGGTAAACCATTATATGAGCCAATATATAAATTATCAACTATAATATTTTCAGTTTGAATAAATGGATGACGAGGAATTGGAATAATAAGAGGACTAGTTATTTGATATGGGTTTTGTAATAAAGTAAAAGTTATACCATCTAAACTATAGTAATATGTAATTATTTCTGCAGAACAATTTGTATGAATTTGTTTAAATCCAACTTCTATATAATCTTGGTATGTAATAATTTCTGTTATTACTGGAGCAGGTTGTCTAGTTTGTATTTGAGCAGCATTTACTTGAGTACTTGAAAATCCTCCTGCTAACATTTCAGAATTAGTATATCCAACTGTTATTAAATCATTTGTTGTAAACCCCCCAAGTCTTAGTTGTTCAACAGTATAATAATTTAAAGCGGCTATTCTTCTTCGTGACAATCCGGCAAGCAACATAGCATTAACTGTAATAGTGCTACCAACTAAATCTGCTGATGTAAAATTTAAAGGTAACTGACTTACAGCACTTGGAATACTATAACTTGGTCCTTGATATCCAATATTGTTCCAGTTGTGTCCTAAAATAAAATATGCTACATTATATAGTTTCATTTGTATATTGTCACCAGTAATTCCTGATGGTAATGTTAAAGCACCAGTAGTATATGGATTTGGAGATGGAACAAAGGTAACAGTATTCGTACCATTTGGGTTACGAGTATATGTTGTAGTCCCCCCTCTATATGCTGATGCAGTTGAAGCAGGATTATATAAACTACCTTCAAAATCGTAAATAGTTACACCGGGAATAAGACTATAGGTTACTGCAGAAACATTATTAATAGAAAATAAGTTAGCTGTATAACCTTCATTATAAACATCATGAATTGTATATGTTGGAAATAAACTCATAAGAGAAAATCCATTATTTAAAAAATCTAAAACTTTATATCCTAATGTATCTCTAAACCAAGAAATAGAATATATATTTGCATTATAAAATTCAATAGGTGTAATTCCTTGCGTTATTAAAGAACTATATGACATATTAAACTTTGTAACAAGCAGTCCTAAAATAGAAATATTACTATCTACTAAACTTCTAATAGTATATTGCCCTCCAAATACTGTAGTTAAAACAGTTGGTGTAATATTTGTAGTATTTAAAATAGTATACAAGGTTCCAAAATTATTATTAATTATAGTATTAATTGGATAAGCAAGATTTAACAATTTAGTTAATGTTATAGTATTAGGCATAATACTTATTCCAAAATATAGACCTGTATTAATTCTTGGTTTAATATCAATATTATTTAAAGCATTTGTTGATGTATCTAAAATTACATTACTTATATCATTTAATAAGTTACCATCATATTCTGTAATAGTATTATCAAAAATACCTTGAACTGGAGGCAATGTTGATTCTGCTCCAATTATACTATTGTTATTATAAATATCTTCATAACTACTATTAACAAAATTTTGATATGAACTTTGTATTATATTTGTAGAAATTGATGTTCCATAACCAGCACATCCGTGTATTGTAATCATTCTTAAAAAGAATTTATTTCCAGTAAGAAAAGTAGGATATGTTTGTGTTGTTCTAGCAATAATTCCACCACTGTAAGAGTTAGATAATGAACCATAAGAAAAGCATCCAAGTATGTTAATAAACGCATTTCTATTTGATGAACCTGTTGCTGAACCATAACCATAACCTAAACCAGTAAATACAGGATTACTTGGATTACTTTGAAAATCATAGTTCAATGTATTTGTATAACCTGGACCTATATTTGGTCCAGCAATACCTCCGGCATTATTATCAATATCTCCTACACTATAAGATAATTTTATAACATGCGCTTTTCCAGAATAAACACCAAAATTATCAGCTGCTATACCACCACAACCATAACTAATATTTCCCAAACTAAAACACTTGTCTATAATAACACTACCACCATTACTTCCAGCATAACTACCAATAATACCTCCACTGCTATTTTTTGCGACAGCACCAATTTGTCCTTTACTATAGCATCTAGTTATTGTAACAGTTCCAGCATAGTCTGACACAATACCTCCAGGACTATTACTATTATTTACACTAATTATGTTACCAGTAGTATTACAATCAGTAATTTCTACTAATCCGCTATTTAAACTGGTAACAACTCCGGTTAATGTTCCGGCTATTCCGCCACTATAAATACTTCCAGTAGTTTGACAATTAGTTATTCTTATATTACTACACATTGCTCCAATAATTCCACCACTACCTTTTCCTAAAATGTTTCCAGTATAAGTACAGTTCGTAATTAACATATCTGATAAAGAACCAGAATTAGAACCAACTATACCTCCAGCATTTTCACCATTTATTCCACTTTCTATACTACACTCAACAGCACAATTGCTAATTACAAAATTAGTTGAATTTATTCCTGTATATTGACCTGAGATTCCACCCGAGTTACTTGTTATTGTTCTTCTTAAATCTGGATTAGAAAAATTATAAACATCGCAATTTGTTATTAGATTATTTGTAGAGGACCTTCCAAAATACGCACTACAAAGTAGACCTTCACCTTTTACTAATGTGCTTCTTGAGTATTGTCTAATATTTAGATTTTGTATAGTAATATCATTAAATCCACTAGAAAATTCTGTTCCATTTTGTATAAATCCATAAAGAGAACTAAATTCAAGACCACCAAAATTAATAGAATCAATTAAAATATCTTTTGAATTACCTTCAATAGTAATTTTATTTCCATTTATAACAAAAAAAGATTTTGTTGTATCTGTATTTACAGGAAAAATCTTATTATATAATTTATCTGCTTCATTTCTTCCTTTTATATTGCTTACTGATAAAGATATATCAGTAGCAAATCTTACAGTTAACACATTATTAGATGAATTTCCTATAATAAATGGCCATCTTTCAATAGTATTATATGAAGAACCGCCATTTGTTGAATAACATATTTCAACTCTTTCACTTCTTCTTCCATTAATTGTATATACCCTATTAATCATTGATACAAGAACAGTATTATTAGTGGCACTAGTAACAGTATTTACTAAAACTGTGTACTTTACTGTAGTAGATGGTAAACTGAATTTACCATTAAATCCTCTAATTGTAATATTAATTACATCGCCAGATGAAGCAGAATATGGAAAATCATATACACCTGAACCTAGACTATTTTCAAAATCATAAAATACAGTTGTGCTATCAATTATTTCACTTGTGCTATACATATATTTAATTATGGACGGAACTGTTGTTTGTTCAGCAACTGTAACACTAATTCTATTATTTGTAAAATTTATAGATGAAACAGTTGGTGCTTGTGGGCGAGAAAAATATACTGGAATATTACTAAATGTATTAGAATCTCCACTAGCATATCCATTAAATGATCTTAGAGTAAAATTAAAATTAGTAGCACCACTTAAATTATCAAAAAATAATGTTGACGAAGTTTGGGGTGGGTCAAAAAATCGCCATCCATTTCCTATATTATAATAGTAATTCTGTATTGAGTCTGAAGCATTTAATGATTGTGAAATTGTTATTCTAGCAACACCTTCACCATCACTTACTATATTTGTAATAACTGGAGGAGGTTGGTAATATTTTGTAAATACTGAAACACTATTTGATGCTGCGCTTATTATTCCATTATGAGATTTAAAAGTTAGTGAATATGTTTGTAACCCATTTAGCCCATCTATATAAAATGGCGAAGTACGTTGTATTTGTCCATTTCTTAGAGGCAAAGGATTAAATGTAGTTCCATTTGTTGAGTATAAATAATAATTTATTTCTGGAACAGATGATTGTTGTGTAAAATTAACTATTACTGCTCCAACACTTTCTGTAGCACTAGAAGCACTAGTTATTACAGGAGCTGGTGGAGGCGGATATATAATAGCCTTAACAGTTGCTGATGGTCTACTATATGAACCATTATATGAAGACAAAGTAAATGAATATTCTTGATTATTTGTTAGTCCGCTTATAATTAAAGGACTAGTTGTAGATGATATTAATGTAAATACAGTGCTTTCTGTTATAATAGCATCTGTACTATATCCATAACCAGTTATTGGATTTGAATTATTTGTTTGCTGTGTAAAACGGATTGTAGCTGTTCCATCTGCTCCTAAAATACCTTGAATAGATGGAGGTGCTTGTGGAAATGATACTAATACATTTGATATTGTTGATGAAGCTGAACTATATGATCCATTAAATGCTTTTAATGTAAACGAATATGTTTCTCCATTTGATAAGCCAGATATAGTTAATGGACTGGTTGTTTGAAATGTACCATTAGCATTAGCTGGTAATAATTTAAATACACTATTTTGTGTTATTACAGCATCTGTACTATAAGCATAATTTATTATAGCCAAAGAATCATTTACATCTTGTGTAAAATTAATTGTTGCCACAGTATTTGCGCCAGTAGCACTTACAATAACAGGAGCAAGTTGTTCAAAATTTGGAATAGTAACAGCAAAAGCTTCAGACTCAGGACCATCAATATTATTAAATGCAATAACTTTAAAATGATATGTAGTACCAATAGTTAAATCAGGAACAGTAAAGCTGGTGCCTGATGTCCAGTTACTAGTTACATATGAAGTATATGTGCCAAATAAACCAGTAGTACTGTAAGAATATTTATAACTGGTAATACTATTATCAACTGGAGATTGTGTAAAATTAATAGTAGCAGTTCTTTGTGACACAGTAATACTATTAATAACTGTAGGTGTTGGAGGAGGTATATATCTAAATATTCTTACATTACCCGAATCAGAACCATTACCATTATTATATGGAGCACCTACTGCTAGTATAGTTCCGTCATTACTTAAATCTAATGAAAATCCAAAATTGTCTCCAGATGATTCGCCAATAATATTTGAACCTAATTTTACCCAAACATTTTGAATATTTTTATAAACAGATACCATACCTTTTCCATTGGCATTATTTGGAGCACCGGCTGCCAATATTGTTCCATCACTACTTAATGCTACGGACGTTCCTAACTGATCATTATCATTTTCACCAACTATAGTAGACCCAAGTTGAGACCATACTTTAAAACTACTTTGACGGTATACTCTTACAGCGCCTTTATCAGTTGTTCCAGCTTTATTTGAACCAATTGCTAGACATAATTGTGTAAACGCATTACTATGACTTAGTGCTACTGAATATCCGGCTTGATCATCTGCGCTAGCGCCAAAAATATTAGCATTTGCCGATAAATAATTACCGTTATGTCCACCATAATATACAGCTACATGTCCAGAATTACTTGAATTTTCATCATTTCCTGGAGCACCAATTGATATATAACTACCATCAAAATTTAGTGCAAGCGAGTATCCTGAATAAGCAGTATTTGTTCGTCCAAAAATAGGATTAGGATAAGCAACCGCATTCCATGTAGTACCACTAGCGTATCTATACAATCTAACAGCACCATTATCAGTTCTACTATCACCATCACTATAAATACCACCTCTTGCTAAAACTAGTCCATTACCACTTAATGCCACTGACCATCCTTGTTTTCCTCCTGATTGACCACCATCAAAAGTAGTATCATTACTTATTTTAGTCCAAGTATTATTAACATTCTTGTAAACTCTTACACTTCCAGCATTATTATTAATATTACTTGAACTAGCATCATTATCTGGAGCACCAATTGCTAAAACAGTTCCATCATTGCTTAATGCCACTGACCATCCTGATATATCACCACCAGTTTCACCATCAATATCAGCTCCTATTTGAGTCCAAACATCACTAATATTTTTATATACTCTTACATGTCCAGCACTAATATTAGTTCCATCATTTCCTGGAGCTCCAATTGCTACAACTGTTCCATCGCCACTTAATGCCACTGAATATCCAGATGAATCTGACATAGCTTCGCCGTTAATACTAGACCCTATTTGTGTCCACGACATATTATAATATACATAAATATATTATAATTTAAAAATGTTATACTTTGATATTATATTTTACATTTTACATCTTATCTTTAATAATTTCATAATTACCTTCACGAGTTTTTACTAATTTACCAATTAATATAGGTAATACTCCTGGTGTCTTTAATGCTTGAATAACACTGTCGTATTCATATACTTGTTGTGTATCCATTCGCAACATATATTGTTTTCCTGAAACTGTAAATGGACGCGCTTCCCAGTCTATTGTGACGCGATTAATTGCCGCAACTGTATCATTTTCGTCTTGTGCGTAATTTGGATTATATGAAAAATCTGAAGCATTTGGTTTTCCAAAAGATAAACATACTAAACCTTCCTTTGTATTTGACTTTGTATATGTAGCACAATCAATTGATGCTTCTTTAATGCCGGTTAATAGCTGTGTTGATAATTGCTCCTTAATTGTAGAAATTTCAAATAATTTTTCGTCCGATGTTTGAACCGGATAAGGCGCTATTTTACTTCTATCTTGTGGTTTAAGACGTAATTCAATTGCTAATTCACTATCTAATTGCGCTTTTGTAAATTCCATAATATAAATAAAGACTTCCACTGTTTGTAGTTCTTCCGGTAAATCTTTGTGACTACATATACGTCGTGCGCGTCCAATAACTTGTTCAACGCGAACTGGATGCCAATATGGCTCCATAATATGAACATAACGAGTATTTCGCAAGTTAATACCTTCAGAACCAGCAGATGTAATCATAAGAACTTTTATAATTTCACCTAAATTATTATTTGAGCTCTTTTGGCGTAACTGAGCTGCAATATTATTAGGGATATTATCCCACATACCGTTATAAATATTGCGAATAATCTCTCGTTCTTCAGCATCTTCTGTTCCAGTATATAATGCGAAAGTTGGTTTACCCATTTCTTCTTCACTCATATTTAGTTCCCAACTGTCTATTCCTGTCTTTTTAATCTTAAATTGAGCAAATCCATTTGCTTCAAGAACTAATGAAAAGATGCCAATACCTTCCATTGATCTAAATTGACTATATACTAGATGAAGACCTCGGTTTTCTGGACTATCAATATTATTAAGCATTGCTAAAAATTTAGGACTATATGTTTCTAATTTGTCTTCAACCAAGTATTGTGATTTGTATTTCTTCAAGTAATCATATGCTTGGACAATTGCGGTTTTATAATCGGCATCACCCATTGCTTCTAAAAATTCGTCGCCTTCTATTTCATCAACTTCTCTTAAATTAGCATCAATGTCCTTGTATCCCTGTAAAGCAACTGGTTCATCAACATTACCAGGTAATACTAATTCTTCAATATCATCTTCATCTTCACCACCTCTGCCTACATCATTATCGCTATCACTTGAATCAGAATCACTTGAATCAGAGTCAGTATTATCTTCTTTATCAGAATCAGAATCAGAATCAGAATCATCTAGACTACCACCCACCTTTGTCTTTTTCTTTAAAGCTTTTTCCTCTGCTTTAGCTTCTGCTTTTCTTCGTTTTTCCTCTTCTTTAGCTTCCGCCTTTAATCGTTTCTCTTCTTCTTTTGCTTCTGCTTTTAGTCTCTTTTCTTCCTCCTTTGCTAATTTAGCATCCTCTTTTTGTTTTTCTTTCAAAGCACGTACCGCATCTTTTTCTAGAAGTTTTTGCTCCTTTTCTAAAAGCTTTTGTCTCTTTTCCTGCTCTTTTAATGCTTTGGCATCTATTTTTACTTCTACTTTTGCTTCTACTTTTGCTTGTGCTTCTTTATATGTTTTTGTTGCTGCTTTTATCCTTTCTTCCATTTCTGCTTTTTCTTTTTCTTTTTCTTTTTCAGAAATTTTTCTAATAAAATTTTTTGGTATAGGACGACCTGGTGGTACAGGCATTACAAAATTACAAGCCAAACGTGAAAATATACGATATGTGGATGATGGCTCTTTAAATGTGCCGTTTGCGTCAACAATACCTTTGTTAGGTTTTTTAATCTCTGACTTTCTTTCTTCGCTACGATATTCCTCATATTTCTTAAATTGATAATCACTCATAGGGATTCTTATAACGTGTCTGTCAAAGTTCTTATCATATTTAGGCAATAATTCTTCTTGAGCACTTCTAAAATATGATGTAAGGCCAATAATTCTCTTTTTAAATTTCTCTATGTTAGTAACATTACCATTATTCTTGTCAATAAAAATGTTTACAAATTCATCAAATGAATCAGGTAATGCTGTATTTACGTTAAATGTTACACCAGTCTTATTAATATTAATATTATTTGTGTTCAATATGTTTTCAATATCTCTTAAAAATGTCGCATCACTAACAATTCCTCGCTCATCAACAATAGTAGTAACACCTTGGTATCCATCCTTTCCTAAATTAGTTTTCTTATTCTTAAATCCTAGTGGATTACGAGTAATAATTAACATTTTAGAACTAGACGAGTAATCAATATAATCCATATTTCTATCCTTTGAAAGCATATCTTGTAATGTTTCCTTATTTATTTTTGCGCCAGTTTGAATATTTAAAGGTAAATGCCAGGTCTTAATATAGCCTCTTAATATATTAAATAAGACAGCAATTTCGTTTGGATAGTTAATAATAGGTGTTCCAGTTAACAATATAACACGACAATTATCTGCTCTCATTAAATAATCATATATTTGAATCGCTAATGGCTCAGCTGCTAAAGTATTTACATCACGCCTATCACCTTTTCCAAATTTCTTATTCTTATTAATTTTATTTACAATACGACTAATTAAATTGTGTGCTTCATCAATAACAACGACTGAATTATCAAATATATTGTTTTCAAAATTATTTGTTAGTTCTCTAAAACTATTACGACGTAAACCGTTATAATTTATGAAGCGATACTTTTGTCTAATCATTTCATCTAGTTGATCATTTAAACTCTTTTTATCGGTTGTTGAAAGTTCGCTATAGTTGTTTGGTTTAGTAACATTTGTAAGCCAAGCACCTTGCTTTCTAGTAATATAATTAGTTGTTTTGAATCCTAATACACTAGCTAATGCGTTTGTATATTCAGGATGTTCTATAACAGATATCCATTCCCAAAACTGATTTTTGCGGTAAATTAGGTCACCGCATTTTTTAATCTCTTCAATATAGTTGCGCTGTAGTGATGCTGGTGTCATTACAATTACTTGTTTACCACCGCTCTTAATACCTTCGGCAATCGCAATAGAACTACAAGTTTTACCTGAACCTAAACCGTGATATAATAATAGACCCCTATATGGTGTATTTAAGTTAATATAGTCTCTGACAATTTTCTGATGAGTAAGCAAGCCAATTTCACCATTATCCTTTCCAATATCTTCACAAGAAATATTCTTACTTTCATCTAACATATCTTGCTTATAAACATCAAAAACACCATTAATAAAGTTAATAAATGTTTCGCGATTGTTCATATAATATTGCGGTTCTACTAAATTATATTCAGGTGGTGATGGCAGACGTTTTGGCATTGGTGTGTCACCAATTAATACCATTGCTTCAGGACCTAAAGGGATAACATTTCTATCAATACGTTTTACCATTTCTCGTCTGCGTCTAGGTTTTATTTCTATTTGTTCTTCTGCTACCGCTTGTGCTACTGCTTTGTCTTGTGCTTGTTCAGGAACCATTTCTAGTCCTTGTTCTCCTACAACAGGTCGCATTTCACCTTCTAACACTTGAGGTTCAGGCTCCTCTTCTAATCCAACTTTCTTTCCAGTAAGTTTTTTAATAATTGGCCTCTTAACATCAATAATAGGAGCTTTGGATTCCATAAATTCAAACTTTTTCTCAGGAAACTTTTCAGAAACACCAATTATTTTTCTTTGTCGTAATAATTCTAAAGCATCTTTGGCTTTTTGCCCATTATCCATATCGGTGGATAATTTTGTTTTCTGAGCAATATTTGTTGAAGCCTTTGGTTGTGCCGCAATAACAACCTTGACATCTTCCTTTGGTTTTATTATAGGTTTTTGTTTAAGTGCGTCTTGTATTTTAAATACATTTTTAGATATTGCTAAATCACTCATTTATTATTACTTATATAAATTCAATATATAAATTTTTAGATTTT
>Ga0194133_10005990_pt1 | contig 15203 bp, 5 predicted proteins | sample TA2KigOf40mmetaG_FD_155448 | JGI IMG/M metagenome (GOLD analysis project Ga0194133, IMG submission 155448) | Freshwater microbial communities from Lake Tanganyika, Tanzania - TA2015055 Kigoma Offshore 40m | ecosystem: Environmental > Aquatic > Freshwater > Lake | place: Tanzania: Lake Tanganyika...
GACTGGACCATGATTATTGTGTGTTAAGGTTTGATATTATCAGGTCAACTTGCTTTTCTGGTTTTTTTAGTCTGGTCACACTTATAAAGTCTTTGTTTTTATTTCATGGGAAAAAAGTGACAAGGAAGTCTCAAAAACCTGAACCTATACTTTGAAAAATCAGAACTCTTGAAGATTTCTGACCTCAAAAAAGTTTTTATTTTCTGAATCTTCTTTTTTATAGTTATAAGGGTCAAAGGATAAATGCAGCTTATTATTTGAGCTATACCTGATGGTTTTAGAGACTTTTCGAGATCCACTAGATTTGAATCTCAAAATGAAGTGTTGAGGGGAAAAAGAGTTTCGTGGGATTTTAAATCACCATAGATAGACTCAAACCATTCAAAAAGTTTTCAGAAATTCAAAAACATAAGTAAGGTCAAGGTTTTTCTAGACAAACTCAGCCAGTGAGCAAAAATATCTGCAAGCGAAAAAAGTTATTGATTCAAATTGAAAAAATAAAGAATTTGCAATATTTGTATGGCAGAAATAAATTTAGTACCAACTAAGTGCCAATAATAACTTTTTCATTTTGAATCAGATTCGGCCAAAAATAACCATGTCTCAGGATGAAAATTTTTCCTCAGTTTTCCTTTGAACCAAATGGCCCCAATCTTATTTCAAGAAAAAAAAATGTTGAAAAGGTCTTTCAGGAAGGAATTTGTTTGTATATTACACTTTTGTAAAACTAACCCTAGATATTTTTTTGGCTGAAGACTCAAGGCAATCATCCCTGGCTTTTCTTTAAAAATTCTTAAGTGATCTAAGTACATAAATAACTTACCAGGTTTCACATAAAACCTTGAAAGTGGCTCAGATGGGGTAAATTTTTCTCCATTCACCTTTTCGAATGCCTGTTGGGTTGCACTTGATGATTCACCTTAAAAAGTACATCTGGCAATTATATATTTATTCAAATTACCTCAGGTCATACGACATAAAAATTTCTTCTTTAAAAAAGCATGAATAATTACTAGAAACAAAATTAAAAAAGTAACTAAAATTGTTGGTAACTTGTATGAATTGACAAATATTTGTCACTTGATTTTCCACTGTAACTCTGGTATATTTTATCAAAGTTTTAACCACAAATGTTTAAAGTTTCCTAACAAGATCTTCACAACAATCAAATCTAGCTCTGACAGTAATTTAGAAATTTCGTGTAAGTTAAGGTCAAAGATTTCAAACGTATTGAGCAATTCTATGGCAGCTTATGACCAGCTATCTCAGGGTATAATCTTGAGCCTACCCTTCTTTTTGTTGTTTTGAATTTCTGTATAAAAGCAGCAAAAGACAAGTATCTGATTGGTTGTGTAATAACCATCCTGATTTATTCCTTAAATTAAGTTTACCAAAACACAAACCCAATTCTAAACCTATATATCACTTTTTTCAATGAGCAATGTGTTGCAAACCGAGTCACTCAAATATCCTTCAACTGCATGATGTCTCACATCTACCCCATTAAAGAACTGTTCAGTGACATTTATGTCTTTGATCTTTGCAAATAGTGAAAAATAATATGCTTTATTCAAGAATGCCGAGTAGAGAACAAAACCAACCTTACATATTGTAAAATCATTAGACATCTAGTTGGACCTTGAATTAAATTTGAGACCTCAGCAAGTCAAAAAATGCTGAAAAGTTCTCACAGGCTTATTTTAAAAGGTGTATTCTAATTGTAATTCAATTCCAGAGACTTAATTTTAGCCAGCATGGCACATTATCTTTAAAAGCAAATTCTGATTTTTCAATTCAAATTAGTAATTTTGAATTTTGCTTTGGAGGCTTGCTCTGAAATATACATGTGTGGTATGTATGTCTAAATGATGTTAACTCACTATCAACATATTTTACCAGTACCTGCAAAATTCTAATCAGTCCGAGTCAAAAACTGAAAAAAAGTATTCATAATTTTTACTTAAAATTTACTATGAAATTGATTAATTTAGTCAATGTTCTACTTTGCTTGGCAAAAATTCTCTTTTTCTGACCAGATGAATTAATCATTCGGGGGTTGCCTGTCAGAGTATTCTATACTATCCAACTATGATTAGAATGTTAAAATATGCTAATAATGTTTACACTTTGTTTTTCAGAAATTTAGTGATGTGTGGGCAGATGGCGGATTAGGAAGTGTTAGAAGTCTTGTAAAACACAAGATAAAAAATTCATATGAATTGACTTGATACATTGCACAAAGGCCATTTAAGTTTTTTCCATTCGAATTTTGGATGGAAGAGTATGAAATGACATGATTACTTCATTCCCTTCACACTTACAAATTATATTCAGACACAAGATCTGTCCTTTCAAGTTCAGCTTGTAAGTGACAAAACCGCAGATAATTGATTCTGGTGATGAGAATGAATAAGTACAAACACAAAGTAATTCTTTTTCTTCAGTTCAGACAAACAAATGATAACAATATCTTTAGCCACTTAAACTCCACCAAAGACCTTCTTTCAGTTACTGAGGCCTATTGGTCAAAGAAATTTCGTGAGAATTTTCAGATAAAAGATTTTGTGAGGGGTTTCAATCAACGAACCCATTATAATATATAAACTCAGGTGATGATTAATCATGGTAATCACCTTTATCATAGTTACCACAGGTTATTATTTATAACTTAACTGAAGTACCTTTTTTGTACGTTTCATTTAATCAGGGATCAAAAAATTGCTGGCACTAGAGGGGACTGAACCAACATCCTTATTACTTAGATCTTAGTCAGGTCCCTTAGATTAGTTGGTCATGGTGACCCCGTGTTAACAAACTTTCATATAGGGTTATGCAGACAAAATAGGACCTTCTCATTTAGGGTCAAAATATTCCAGTGACTCTTAGAAGGTTGTTTCTTGTGAAAATAATTTCTGCAGGGCTACAATGTCTGAGTTATCATAATATTACTGTATAATGAGTTTAATTTAAGTTATTTTCTCATTTCGATTCTCACAAAAATGGCTGCTTTTCTATCAATAAACAGTTCAGCATTGATTCTTTTCTTGATTGGGAAGGTCAAAACCCTCACACTGAGCTACCTCTCTTTAGACTACAGCTACTCACTCAATTGCTAGTATCATAATACTATTACTGCTTGGTATTTTTGGAATCTGAGGTGAAACATTATTGCACGATAAGGGATCAAGCCCAAGGACGCTTAACTTTCCGTCAGATATCTTAAAAAAGTTTGAGGGTAACTTCTTAATTATGTCTGTAGACTTTAAAATTTAAAAAAAGAATGATGTCACTTGAAATAAAATTTGCCTGAACCAAAGGATAAGTTGAAAATATATGTAAATCGAAGTGGAATTCTACACACGTACAAAATTTAATTGACCATTGAATATTACAAATTTGCAACAGTTTTTTTTTGATTGATTGATGACATGCAAATTGGCAAAAGGTTTTAAATCTCATAAACACTTTGCAACCTTTTTGCACAATTAGCCTCATATTGTGTAAATAATGTTTTTGAATATAAATCTGATTAGAATCTTTATTGCTGTTTTCAAATAAGAATGTATGGCCAAACCCTTTTCATCAATGGAAGTCTATTCATGGTTTATGATGTTCGCAATGGCTTTTTGACGACAACATTTACCATTTAAACTATCAAATTTTGAAGCTGTGGTGAGGTTATTTTAGTACCTAACAAAGGGTCTCTGTGGACTTGGTGGTTATGGCAGAAGGCTGAAAACCGAGAGACTGAGTTTAAGCTCCTGGCTAGGGTTAACCTGGAGTTTGATTGACTGTGTCAATATTAACAACCTCAATGCGGTGATCAAATCACAAGTGACATATTTTCAAGATTAAGTATAAGCAAATCTTGCTAAAATTACAAGCTAAACTTGGGTCCCATTTAGCATTTAAAGTTAGCGTGGTAAATAACCATGAAATGCTTTTGTTGTAAAGTCAACACTGTCATTATGAAGTTAGTGTTATGTTGAAATAATCAGTTTATCAGTCTATGATAAAAGTGGATTTTTGTTACATTATAAACATTTGCAATACATGCAGTATATACCTAAAAGTAATTTTTTACCTGGAAAAACAATTTTCCTCGACTCAGGTCTGGGTTTGTCTCCCACTATGGGGATGAACCCATCCACCACCTGAGGTTTGAGCAAAGGGACCTGTTGCGGTCGAGCACTTATTGTCAAAGCTGACAGAATCACCATCAACAAAACACCAAAAACATTGAGTGACCTCATTTTTACATAAATATGTGTATTTGTAACGATTTGATTTAATTTAAAAATAACTAACTCCAACCAAATTATTATTATTTAAAAGTAATAACAATTTAATTGATTGGCTTGGTTATGTTTATAAATAAGAGAGGTGTTCTTTGAAAGTGCACAAGCTGAGGTGGTGGTCTTCCACAAGACACTTTTTCTTCTACTGACTCAAAATCAAATCAATTCTGTCTGTCCTTCAGTTTGTGCACGTGTTGCCCACGCTGCTGCTGGCGTTGAAGAAGATGGGCCGGCCAATAGCACTAAAGGAAAAAATATTTCTTTGTTTGAAACTACTGAAAAATTGTAAAATGGTCGAGGTGGTAAAATCAAGTTTTGCAATGGTGACTCATTTTCACATAAATATACCTTTTTAAGATACTTATTCAGGCTTATAAGCCTTTATTTTATTTCCAGCTTAGGTGAAACATTTTTGGTCCCAAGGAGTAAACACAATCTTTCACCCTAGAGTGGAAGGAAAAACTATATTTACATCGACTTCTTTTTTTTGCAAGTCAGGGTCAAAAGATGTGAGGTTTGGGTCACTGGCTAACTGGCTGAGAATTAGAATCTCGGGCTGGGATTTGGGAAAAGACCCCTGATTATCTCAAAACTATCCAATTTTTTCCAATATTTTAAAGTAATGCCTTACAATTTAATTATTAAAGGCACACTAAGGCGGGGAATAATGGTTGCTTTAGGCAATCAGGGGTCAAAGGTTTCCTGAAGGTGCCAGGATTTTAACCCAACCCTCAGATTTCCATCATGATGCCATGACCACTCGGCAATGGCACCCCCTTCAAAGTTTAAAACTTTAGCATCAAATATATCAAACAGTTATTATATTTCAGTAACTCATTTCATGCATGAATTAGTATCTTATGAGCCTTTAAGAAGAAAATAATACTACCTTAATTTACCATAAACATTATAGGCATCAGCAAATATTAAACAAATTCTTTGTATAAAGAATAAGTTGTTGCGGGAACACCTATTTTTTCAAAAGTACAACTCATAATTATTATTTCTGGAGTTAATCTTTTGATTGGATACCTGAATAATTGCAGACTTTGCATGACTGACTAATTGATATAATCTTCAAGTTTACATTTACATACTGATAATTAATTATTTGGTTTTTTGTAAAAAAAACGACCGACCTGTCATGACTTATGAAAAAAGCCTGTAAGGCACTACAAACAAATATGTATTTATAGAGCCTCTGGTCAATCGATCAGGATTTAAGTTTTGCTTGTTTGACTTTGATGGAATTTGACTACTTCCCACCCGGATTGGTCAATATTCAGTTTGGGGGTTTAATTTGTTCTTCTAGATACCTATCTTCTTAGATTTTTACATAACAGATGGATTTTTCTCCAAACTTTTGTATAAACTGACCGCCTGGAATGGACAGTCCATCCGGAAGTGATTTTGAAGGTGCTTGAAAAAAAGTTTTGTTAAACTGTTGGAGGTATTTTTAGGGATAAGTTTGAAAATAACTGAGTGGAAATAAAAATGTTCAACTGTTAGGCACTCAACATTTATGGTTTGTTTATTTTTGTATTCAAAAACTTTAAAATAGTAATTCTTTTATTGTTACTTCTCGATAATTGAAGGATTTTTTTGGTGTAATGCTAGGGTAAGAAGTGACAAGGGATTCATTCAGGTATCAGTCCCAAACAAAGACTGGCAGGTTTGATAGTAAAATGAAATTTTTTATTCGTCTATCATTTTTAAGTGCTTTTTGGTTGTATATTGAAGATAGTCTTTTCCAAGTCTTCTCTACAAACATTAGAATCTTCTTTTGTCTGTCATTTGTCTACTCTATGCCTATTTGGTAAAAAGGAAGGAGGGAGCTCAGTTTGTGATGAATAGAGGGGCATATGGGGCATGTAGGGGTTAGAACTTAGGCCAGATTAGTGTATTGGTCTCTGACTGTATCAAGTATAGAGTGCCAGGGTGTAATAGCTGACAGCTTGCTTCAAAAGAAGACAAAGAAAGAGAGTACTTACCAAGACCATCAGAGAAGCTAGTCTGATCCTAGTAGTACTCCTGAATGTTTTCACCTCACTCATGGTTTTGCTTCAAGTGTGATGTCTTATTGTCAGCCTTGGCCATCCTTCTTAGCTTCTCTCATGTTGCTTTTTTGCACATCTATTATGTGGGGAAAAACTCTTTTCTACATCACAATACATCCATTTTTAAGCATAAGGGGAGGGAGTACAGCTGATATAAGGGAGTATCTTTGACTATCTCGAGTGGGAAGCTTAGCATGTACTTGAAAGCTTACAGTTTATTGCTGATTTCACATCATACAACTGCACCTCAAACACCCATGGTGAATTGAGTTGAGGCAGTTAAGCTACTAATTAAGTATGAATTTCACAAGTTAGATAAACAAAAATGTCTGGTCATGCAGATGCCACAAACACTGGACTCCATGAGGGGATATGTTGAAAAATGTTAACAATTTGTATTTAAAAATGTAAGTGGTGGATAGGATTGTTTCTTCTTTTCCTTGCAGAAGTTCTAAATCTTTATTTTAAATTTTTAATGTAAATTTTGTTATTAACAAGCTGAAAAGAATCTCATTTACAAAAGGGCATATGTTTTGGACACAAAAGATATGAATGAAGGAAGAAGAATGTGAGACTGACTTTAAAAAGTTGGACAAGTTTGAATTTGCCAAGTCATTTATCTAATAGCAATTCAAAGGATCATTTGACAGAATGCCTCGAGGTAATTGACACCTCAACAAAATCATAAAAAAGTCTTTGACATTTTGACTTTGAAGAGCACGTGCGGAAAGGAAATAATTGTTTGGCATAAGATAAAATGAGTTCAGATTGTTCAAGGGCAATTTGGATTCAACCCATTGGTTACATATCAATTATTGCATTGAAATGTCACGAAAAATGAAGAAATTCAAAACATATTGAACTGTTTTTCCATCCAGCAAAAAAGACAACTGAGTTCATGTGTAGAAATATACAGCAATTTGTTTTTGAATGCAAAGATCTTATCTTATATTCTGTTGGGTCGGTCATAACCAATCAAGTCAAGTCATTCAAGATCAGTTACCCTCAGCCACCCACATCCGCCCCTCTATCGCCCACCCTACATTATTGAAGTTCAATGTCACATGTGTGAAAAGATAACTTGAATTGAAATTAGATACACACAACATTTCATTCATACAACTGAGATATCAATTAATACCTATTGGTTTTTGTTGAAAAGTTGGCCTTCAAATCAGAATTGAACAAAATATTGCACACATCTGACATGTAGCTGCAGGTTGAAGTTGGTCAATGGAAACAAAATTCATCTCTCAATGAATCGAATTCAGTCTTTTATTTCACTTTCAAAATACCAAGGTGACATTTGTTGATTTGTATCATAAATCTAACTGAATTCACTTGGTCAATGAATATAAGTATGTCAGGATAAGAAATATGGGTCATTGTAGCTTAATAGTTTTGAAAATTTCATAAGATATGGAAGCAGGGGCAAACTTCATACCTTAATAAATCATTCCAAAAATTGGTTGTCACATTTAGGGAGGTATTTGGGCTACCTACCAACCTTCCCAGAAAAAGTCCAAACATTCAAATCTTATAATGAAATCAACATGAAAAGGCTTTTTCATTTTGCATCAATCTGGAGACAGATTATGATTGTATCTTTTCGGGGGTAGCACCAAGAAAGGATTCTGAAGTTATCCTCATACTGGTTGTTGGCCGGAAGGCTGCATTTATTATTTAGATGGCAATATGGTAATGTATAAGAAAAATGGTTTCAAATTTGTTACTCAAGGGTAATTACTTTCAATATAACTCTCAAATGGTGTCCTTTTCAATATTTTTGTAGGGAAGGAGTTTGTTAAGTCAAGTCTGATTGCAAATTACGCAACATTCAAATGTTGCTTTTCAGAAAAATCAGTTTGCTAAAGTGGATATCAAGAACTTGAGAAAAATATTCCATTCTTCTCATGTGTCAGTTGTTTTTACGCCAATTTTTACTTATTTAGTTTTGAGGTGTGTATTTAAAATGTCAAAGAGTGATAAAACACTTCTTGCACGCACTTGTAGGTGTGCTTGTATGCTTATGGCAGATTGAAAAGAAGGTTTTACAGAAAAGGTTTACTCTGTTGGTTGAAAGAAAGTAAATTTTACCGTTTTCATTCTTTATAGTATTGATATTGAACAAACCACTACGTTGAAGTCAATCATTAAGAATTAATGAGAATTAAGTTGAAAATTTAGAATATAATTTTTCATACAGGAAAATGTCTGTTATATTTTAAATGGCATCTGAAGATATTATTTATTACCCTTTTGGTTACATTCCAAGTTTTTGATAATTAAGGAAGAGATTGGAATCTTGGGTTATGGACACACTGACCCTGGGCGCTATATCTTGTAAAAAAAATTACACCTCAAACTTTGCAATTACTTCTGAATTTTCAATTAGTACAAAAATGAAGAAAAAGAAATGTTTTGAACCTTTATCTTATCTCAAGGATAATCATTTATAAATTGACTTACTGAAACTGGCATGTTATTTTGACCACGGCAGGTGGTCAAGTAATGTATTTTTGCTCATTAAAAAAGTGTTTAACAAAAAGTAGCTAAAAGATTGTCAGGTAACTAAAAAACAAAGAAGCCAATAAGTAGCATTGTAAACTCATTTTTCAACAGTTTACAAATCTTACCTCTTGAATTATTTGTTTGACTTGAAAATCAAATGTCAAGTTGATCAAATCTATTTGTTTTGATATGCTCTGACAAACTTGACAATTTTTCATCCTCCACCTTTAATCTGGGCTTATTTTCTAAGAAATAGATATAAACATTGATAAATGGTTATTCCTCAATATAAACTTCATTTTTATCCTTTTTTCATTTTTTTGTAATCTTTTTAAAACTAATATATGTACTTTTTGCTATTTTTTCAATTTGAAATATTACACTTTTTTGTTAAACTCTAACTTGCAAAAGTGATCAATCACACTTTTTTTAACTTTTCACAATGCCTTCCTTCCTGTAAATTAATTATTTCCTAATTAAACTTTAAATGCCACTTTCACTTTGTTTGTATTAATAAGTTTAAATACTTTAAATACATCAGACATAAATGATTTTGTAAGTTAAAAGTTACAGTTTTAAAAATATAAAGCTTATATTTTTACATTCAATGTCCATTTAGTTATTCAATTTGCCCTTCGATATTTATCCAAAAACGGCCAAAATTCAAGGAACTTATTTGCCATAAGTATTGAATTCCACACAACTTGTTTAAATTAAAAATCTGACATCCAAAAGTCATTCCCAATCAAAATAAAATGTGGGTTTTTTGTTTGTTGGTAGTGCCAAAAAGTTTATCACGACTTAACCAGAAAAGATAGATGTGATAGGCTATCTGATTTAAGAATATTAAAATGATTTGATGTCAAAATAAAGGTGATTCCATGAGTTCCTATTTGTTTGTCTCTGTGTGATACTTGGCATGAACAAGAGTCCACAAATTTTGGACATATATCTTAATTTTTTGGTATAAAAAATTAAATAACAGTAATAAAAGTCACAATGATTTGAAATTAATCAGAGCCTTAATTGTAGAGCAACAAGTAGCAGAAAACACTGGAGAAAAGGGCTTCGTTCCCATAAGATAATAGTAGATATCTGGCACATGCTAGAAAAAGCAAAACCAATAATGTGAATATAAAAAGCTTTACTTTTTTATGTGATTTGAATAAGATACACTTAGATTTTTGTGTGTTTAGTTGCCTTTGTAAGGGTTGAACCCACACTTTTTGTTACCACCCTATCTAGTGCCTCAACACAAATACTTTTGTTTTTGAACTATTTCCAAATTGAGTTGTCAGCTTGATATTGCATCTCAAGAACAGAATTGAAGAAATAAACAACTTTCTTGGCATGACTGCTTGTCTAATGACTTTACTAAATGTAAGTAAGTATAAATTGAAGCTCATTAGTCAAAAGTCTTTCATCTAAGAAAAGTATGACTTGACTACTTGCTTTATGCTGCTTACATATGAAGTCATGTCATTCTTAAGGATTAGGGTTTTCAATAGGGGAAAAACTGTGAATCAACAAATCTTGAGTTAAGAAATGCCAATTAAATGAAAATAAAAAGATTTTATTGTTAGTTTGACCTCTGGAAAATCTTTCATGTAAAAAAAGAAGATTCACATCTGAAGTGACCTCCACAAAGCATAAAAAGAAAAAAGAGTTGAAGATAAAGTGTGTAAAAAAATGTAGATTTTGCTATTGCTTGCACAAAGTCGAAGGACAGTAAAAAATGTGTTTCTGGGATATAAAATGAAAAGATTTTACTTTTTGAGAGCTTCTTCTTGATGTTTAGCAAGACTGGCAGGATCTTGGATTTAAGTCACGTGGAAGTAACAGGTTTTTACTTTTTGAACATGGACTCTGCAAATCCTTTGAACATTTCGATTAAGTTAATTATTGAAATGTAAATGTTGGTTTACTTATGGGTCAGCTAAGCTGGTATGTTGCAAACATCTAAAATAATGCATTGAGCGTAAAATAGAATAGTTGTGTTAAAATATTAAAAGATAATAGGAAAATGGTGAGAGGATTTCAATTCAAAAATATTTTTAGAGTGAGATTGCAGTAAACAACTCTTATGGTTTTTGTTGTCTCCACTTACCCATTTTAGATTGTGCCAGGCAGAGACAAAGTATTATTTACTTCCTCATCATCACCAATATTTATTACGTTATCCAATTTTAAAAGTAAAGTACCAAGATCCCATTGGAATTAGATCCAAACTCATGTCATCATAATATCTGTTTGGTCCTGATAATATTTCCGTCAAACAATATATTCCAATAACAATAAAATGACTTTTTTTCTTTTCCTGCGTATTTTCAAATAAAAGTTATATTTTCTCATAAAATATTTTTACAATCTTTCCAGGTAGTGATGGGTCCGAATCAAATTTTTTTGACCTGGGTTGGGTTGGGTTAGATCGGGTCAGCCATCTTTTGTTTGTGTTTGGAAGGATTTCTCCTTAAAAATCCCAAATTTTCAATTATTTCCCTTCGGGTCGAGAAAAATATCATCGGGTCAGATCAAAAAGTACCAGGTTCAAAGACTGGTCGGCCTCTTATTTACTGCGAGTCAAAAGAATGCTCGGGTCATGTCGAGTCAGGCCAGAGCCCATCTTTATTTCCGACCCAACAGTAAATATTGAGCTAAGCTTGACCGCCAGAACTGCCCGCCTGCCAAGATCATTAATCCGTGTTCAATGTATATAAACCCGCCTCTTCCTCAAATAAACATTTGGTGTCTCCTTCAAGACTCATTTGTCTTACTTCTTGACTTTCAAATCTCCTCACCTCTATTTAACATGCATAACTTTAATATCATTAATTCATTATAAAATATACTACGTACGTCTCAGTCATGTCTTGAACTTTTAGTCTAATTCAATTTCAAAAACATATTCTGCATGTGCATCACATGACCTACCACCTCACTTTCTAGTATAGGTTCTGCAAAGTTCCAACCATTCCAACCAAGAAGCATGTTGTGTCAAATAAACTGGATCGCAATTGCCAAATGATTACAGCAACGGCTGATAACTGGTAGACTGAGGTTCAAAATCTTTGACCCCTAAATTAGCCATAATTAATCATTTAGATTTGATTGTTGTGCAGAAACTTGATCAAATATCAATTGTTCAAATGCAATTCTTTTCTTGATTGGAAAGGGTCTACTTTAAGTAACAGGTTGCTCTATAATCAAGTTTAATCAAACATCAAAACACTAATTTTTTTTATAGAAGCAGACCATCTATCAATATAATAAGAACTATAATGACTTTTGTCTGTGACAAAAAAACATGTGTTTGTTTGCCTCTTATCTTTTAGTTAACAGAAGTCATAAGTTTCATTAATTTTCGAAAAAAGTCTTGAACCTGTAAGCAAGCCTAAATTTTGATTGAGAAAGGAGGTTCATCGTCAGAGCCAACTTTTATTTGCTCAGGTTAGACTTTGAAATGTTCTTGATAATTCACATGTGCAACAATATAGAACTAAAATCCATGAGGTCTAAAACCCAGATAAGTTAGTTCACATATACCCTATTGACTAAATGTTTATCTCTTGTCACTTTTGAATTCCCACTTGTTGACACACTGTTGATTAGAACTAAAACAGTTCTCACATGTCAAGAGTGAGAAAGAAAAGACAAAAAGTCTCATAAAATGATAAATGAATAAAATCTGACCAGCAAATTCATTTTGAAGAATGTGTGAGGAGTCCAGAGAGAATCAAGTTTATCTTAACAAAAATAATAATTTTCAATCCAAAGTTAGAATTCTGATTAATAGAATCTGGATGATTTGCCCGTACTTAATGTTCTCTAAATAATTCATCTAATACTTCATCTTGTGAAATTTTAGCATTCATATTTTCTCAGTTTAACTTGATTGTTTTTCAGTTGACAATCTGTTTCGTTTTGGTGATGACACACCTTGCAGGGACTGTTTTGGCCTCATGATAAGTTGCCTTATCAGGGAATCATGATTCAGATTGCACCTTATCAAATGTCAATATAACTTTATATTTCAGAACTTCAGCGAATAAATCATCAGAGTAACGTAGTAGTTGTGTAGCTAGTTGCAAGAGATAACAACTTAAACAATACTTTGGGTAAGTTTTTGTCAAAAGATTTTCTTTAATCCTTTTTGGAAATTTTAACCCTATTAAGTAATTTTCCAGCATAGTGAAGCCCTTTCAAATATCTTTTTCATTTTCATCCTAATTGGATACATTTTTTGGCAAACTGGGCTCAAAGGTTGTTAGTTCTTGTTATTCTTTGCGCAAGTTATAGCATTATGGTGTGAAAGCTAGGTCTCTATTCCATTTAAATAGGAAAGAAAAAAATGATAAGCCAACCCATGCAAGAGAAAAGCTTTGTTTTATAATCAATCATTAAAAGTTCATTGTTATCTAGAGATAAAAAAATTCCATTCATTTAAAAATAACCCTGTTTTTTGAATGATATTTTTGAGACAAAATGATAATTTATATCCTGTATATAAAATAATATAATTCTTTTAATTAGTGATGACTGACTTGAAAACATTTCCTTCATCATCCCAACCTGGACTCCAAAGTTACACCAGGACCCAGTTTTTAAACTCAAGCTTAGAGCTACCGTAAGCATAACTTAATTTTTTTTGCTTTTTTGTCTTTGAAGATTCAAATAATTACCACAAACCTTCTTTTCAATCCTCATTTATTTTTATAATCAGATTTACTCTCAATAGGTCATACACTTCGACTTATTCAGCAAATTCCCTTGAAAAAAACTCATCTTCAAACTCCAGATTATTCACAAATGGGCCCAGGCCATGGGGAGTAGGTTATTCGCCAAATTTTAAAGGTAACATTAGGCATATTCTGTACAAAGAAAAAAGTAAGTTGTCAAGTTTTAAAACTAAAATATATTATTGAAGCACCCAAGGAGCAAAGCTCTCCTGAACTGGACAGACCAAATCCGTTTGCAGGGAATTCAAGGGATTACAGAGGATCAAAAGTCCAGGTAAGTGAATTAGGCTCTTGTATAATAATGGCACAAACAGTTGAGTGTAAAAAGCAACAATCCTTTTTGGGGTGTAAAAACAGGGCTAAAAGAGACTACCTTTTTGCATGCATATGCAGACAGAATGGACTCTTAATATCAGTGCTTAAAAGAACCACATTTTAGCAAAAGTGCAAAAGAGAAAGTTCGGTTAGATTACTTCTAGATAGGAAAACTCATCATCTCTCTTCAAATATTATAACTAATTGTTTTGACTACCACTTTTAACTCAAATTCAAATATTAGGAGGTCACTTTGGTCCAGCAGTCAGTGTACCTAACTACTAACCCACATACTTATTTAAGAATCCAGGTCAAGGACATCTCAACCTTTCATGTTTGCTGCACTCATTCAAAGCATTATCTATACTTAATTGCCAATAAAAATATTAAAGGCTGGTAAAAGAACCCTTTTCTTTTGATAGGTGAATCAGACATCTCGTCAAACACCATTTTCCAGATCAGATAAGGCATACTCTTCAATGAATGGTGAGTAGAGAATTGATATTCTTGTTAACCTAAGCCAACTATTCTTCAATACTTTTGTAGCTGAGAAGAAATCATCCCCTGAGAGGAGTCAAATTCATGGCTTTGAACAACCTAGAAACATATTTGCTAGGTAAATTTGAATTTTTAGTAACTCATTATAATTTCTTGATACTACGAGAGTTTTCTACCTAAAAGTTTGCCTACCACTACTTTTCCTACCCCTAGTTTGCCTACCTGCCAATTTTGAGTTAGCCTACCTAGCAAGTTCACGTACCTCTAAATAAAGGCCCAGGTTAGGCCTCGCCCAGCTCGTTATTTGTCTTACTTGCAGGCCTATTTAGATCTGGGTGAGGCCCTGGTCTGGGCCCAGGCCTCATCCGGCCTTTATTTGCCTTTTTTATTGGTAACCTTACTAAACCTAATTATACCCTCTTGGCCTAAGCCTGAGGCGCTTAACACCTGGGCATAAACCTGTAAGGCTCATCACCCAGGCCCAGATTAGGCTTGGTAGGTAGACGAACTTGTTAGGTAGGTGAACTGGTACTAGGCGAATCGTTAGTTAGGCTAACTGTACTCCATCTTGAGTTGAATGATTTTGAGCAATCTTTTAGGAAGAGAGTAAATTTTATTTTGAAAAATTATTTGCAAATTTTTCTTAGGTCTTCTTTGGCCCCAAACTCAAGACTCATGATGGAGAAAAAAAGTAAGTCCAAATTGTTGAAAACTGGTCAGTAAAAATGGCAAAAAGAAGAATAGAAAATCTTAAATTCAGTAAAGTAAATTCACTTTATCTGCTCCAT
>Ga0194133_10005991_pt1 | contig 15202 bp, 4 predicted proteins | sample TA2KigOf40mmetaG_FD_155448 | JGI IMG/M metagenome (GOLD analysis project Ga0194133, IMG submission 155448) | Freshwater microbial communities from Lake Tanganyika, Tanzania - TA2015055 Kigoma Offshore 40m | ecosystem: Environmental > Aquatic > Freshwater > Lake | place: Tanzania: Lake Tanganyika...
CGTTTCCCCCTTTCTAACTGTGTGGTGCATGTTTCTCCCTCATGCTTTAGGGGTGTTGGTTGGGTCAGGTAAGGTTAGGTTATTTGATGAGTTTGTCCGTTCAATGAGTTAGGATTTGAGTCAACCAGTTTGCTTGATGAGTTGTGATTTGAAGAGTTGGGTTTGGCGAGTTGGGATTCCACGAGTTTGGATTTGACAACTTCTTGTATTCCCTGTTTGTTTGGTGTGTTTAAATCCATACAACCTATCTCATATGTCTGTTAGATAAGATTCCAGAAAATCTTTTCATGTTAGTAAGTTACAATACTTGGATAATACTCTGAAGTCAAAGCTGGACAAGTTATCATGTTTAGACTAACTTTATCCTAAAAAAACTTATTTCATTTCTTGGCCATAAAATCACATATATTAGATCCAATACTGTTTTTTTGTTAAAAGCTTTGTTCGGTGCACAAAAAGGTTTTTTTCTCCAAGAAATGTGGTTTGTTTAAAAAATTTATCCTCTCAGTTAAGCTAATGTGGCAGAGAAATCCTCTAAAAAATTATTCGAAAACTTGGTTGAGACTCAAAAGCTTGGTTTTGATATCCTACCTCTGACAAATTTCTTCCTCCTGATCTCTTTATAAAAGAGTCCTTATTCTGTATTTACTTTTTGAATTAAGTTTATGGCCCATTTTCTCAAAATACTTCTGAAATCAAATCAAAATATAAATTTGCTGTATATATAACTTATTATTCAGCAGCCAAGAAACAAATGTACTAAAAACTTCTGGCAAAGTTGTCTAAAAGTTTCCTGAAAAATTACTTCTTTGGACTAAATTTTTCTTGTTTTCTGAGTAATCGACACAGCAATTTTTTTAGACAGCTCAAAGATGGGACAGCTAAATTTGCATAAGTACTTTCGAAACTTGGTATAAACTGAGTTTGCCTCTGAGTCTACTTATTCTACAGTGTTTTGCTACAAAGAGAAGAAAAAATGTCTTTTGTGTGCAGTGAAGAGATCTGAAATGGGGAAAAGAAATTGGGAGAACTTGCTCAAAAAACAAAATGAATATATTGACATATTTTTATAATGCTTGTGCTGATTTTTATTGCTGCTTCTATGACTTTTATGTTTTTCAGTATATAGATATATAGCATGGGATTTTGCAATGAAAAGTCCACTTTATGACCAAATGCATCTTGACAAGTATTTGCCAGAAAGAAATCATAACTAGAATAAGCTCAGAAAGTTTTTAAGGCCAAGGTGGGTAATTTTGATTACTGAATAATGTGCCAATCAAACAAATAAAAATCTTTTATAAAGGTATATAGTATGGTTTTAATCAAAGTACAACATTCTCTGTAGATAAATCTGGATCTCTTTGGTTTATCTCTCCTTGATGTAGGCTGTATCCTTTAGCAGTTTTGCAACATCAGTATGTTGATCACATGATCAGTTTGGCTTTCAAACAATCTGCAATACCACCAATGGAAGAGGCTTGAGAGTCATCACTATCGAACAATAAGAGCTGCAACCATTGACCCTAAAAGGAAGATACCTCAAATGGTGCTCGACATCATCTCAAAGAGGGCGCCACCGAGGATGTGGTTGCAGTCCACAACTGCATTAACGGCAATCAAACTTTTCAACAAGTCTGATACGAGACTTTTTTGAAGAACTACTACGTAGATCATCCTACATCAATGACAGAGTACCAGGAAGGGCAAAATTCCCGGATGGTTACACCGACTGACAATTGATAAAAATAGACGAAAGCATTTATACAATCTAGAAATTGACTGGGTCGGTCAAGAAATCTGCAAAAACTACAATATAGGGTACACCTAAAAAACTTAAAAGACAATATTTTAATTTTTGACAACTCTTTATTTTGAGAAACTGAAATGATTGACAATTTACATGTTATATTTATTAATTTACAATTATTTTTTCACATTTTGTAAAATATTTATATCGATGTTAACAGGACAATCAATTGGCCATTAACAGCATTTGATTGTCCCAGCCGGGTTTTTAAAAAATGTATCAATTAATTTTGATGCAGGGTGAAGCCTTAATAAAGAATACGAATATGAATCATTAAGTTGCTAAACAGTTAACATCTTAAATTTAAGCTTAACAGTTGTTTTTTTCTATGTATACCAAAAATAAAAGTCCAAAAATGTTCCCCTTTCTGAATCTGGGCCTTTACAGTTTTGCAAATTCTTTTGATGAAATACTGAAAATCTGCAATCACTAAAACTTCTTGTGGTAATGATTATTACATCTTCATAAGAATGTTAATAATATGAATATTTCTATCTCTGGATGTAAAGTGGGCTAAAAATATTCAAAAGTATACATATTGACTTCTTTATAGAATTGTCAAAACTTTTGTCATTATAAGGACAAACCACATTTTTAATATCTGAGGCTCATAATAAGTAATCTAGTTATAAAGATGAAAAATAATCTTTCTTTTTAAGGGTCTTGTTGATTTGAACAACAATTTATTCAAAAGTTGCCTGACTAAAATCCTTAAATGCTCAAAGGATTGTGAACTAAAATTTGTAGATTTAATCCAAAGCAATAATGTTTCACATATAAGATTGCAAAAAATTGTCCAGGAACTATGAATTAGAAAAGGAATTCTTTCTTGAGTTTTGTAAAGGAGTTAACCATACTTTAAAAGTCAACACAACAAAAGGCATTTTTAACTATTCAAGCAAGATGACAGTGAAGCAAGATGGGAGGCATTAGCTTTGATTCCACATTTTAAACTTTTTCTCTAGCAAGTTATGATGATCCTGCCCTTAAATCATCAAATCTGGATCAAAATATTGAAAAAAATCTTTTGATTATATTGCCATATATGTGTAGGTACATTTTTTACTTTTCACTAAAACAAGTATTAAGAGGCACAAAAGGGTGGAATTCCATAATCGAAATAGATCCAAATACTTTTAGAATTCCTCTTTCACAAATTAGATTTCTTTCAATTTAAATTTTCTCTAGACAAGGCCTTTTGTGATCACAAAAAGTTCAATACTGTTAAATCCTGTAAAAGATATCTTATATTATATAAGTCTAATGCAATGTCTGAGAAAAAATATGACCATTATTGGCTTTCATTCCGCTAAAACTAACCAGTTTTGTACCAGAAAAAATAGCTTAGTGTAACATAAAATCTTAATTGAAAATAGAAAACTAAACAGGAAAAAAATAGTTTCAAAATTTTTGGCCCTTTGTTTTCCCTCTTGAACAAATTAATAAAATGCAATGCAGAATTTTTCCAATCATATTATGCATATGAAAGACTTGATGGCAAATTACTGGGCTTTCATTATTGGTTATATGCTTAAATGATGGAATAACAAAGTCCTGCTTGAAGTGGCCCAACTTGAAGCACTTTCCCAAATTGAGGCTAACCTTGAATCATTGAAATTTCAAAGACACATAAAACCAAAGAACTTCAAAATACCCAAACTTAGAATTTAGAAAGGCTTCTGATACTTTCAATAAAAATCTTCATATTTCTGTCTGTTTTTGTGTTTAACTTCCATTTGGAGAAGACCTGTATAAGAAGAGATATCTTTTTATAAGGGAATGGTGGTGTGTATGTGTTTAGTTGAGTTGTTGAGCTAGCAATTAATTGAGATAATTAAGTGGAGAAAAAAGTTCAGGTCTATTCTTTCACACTTACCATAAAGGTCAAGCTATTTTTGCCAAACTATCTTTTGGTGGGTGCTATGAAGATTGGCTGAATCACGAAACGTTGAATTGACTTTTGCCCGAATTTATGATTCATTGAGTGACATTTTTGCCAAATTCACAATTTATCAAATCGTAGAAAATGACATATTTTTACAAGTGTCACCATTCATCGATTGACAGATTATTAGCTACGCAGGGTTAGGCCCTGTAGGTTATGTTAGGTAAGATTATATATAGGTTAGTAATAAAATAAGCCCTGCAGGCAGTTAGATCTGGATGTTTAGGTAACTGACTTTATTACTGAGAATCTATTATTCGTTGAATGATTTTTTTACCAAAATCATGCTTCGTTAGGTTAGGTTTGGTTAGGTCAGCAATGAAAATAACCTAGCCTAACGAAGCATGATTTTGGTAAATTAATCATTCAACGAATAGTAGATTCTCAGTAATAAAGTCATTTTTTGAATTGTATTTTTGGTCAAAGGTCGATTCAACAAATTGTGATTGGGTCAATCTTCATAGCACCTATCTTTTGTACCCACACTTAGCATTGCCACAACAACAAAAGCTTTCTGCCTTCACAGACATCCCTCTAATAAGTTATCAAAAGATGCCATCTGTTTGATATCTCATACATTCTTATGAAAAGGCTTACCTTCCATCAGTAAACAGTTTGGCGTTGATTCTTTTCTTGTTTGAGAAGGTCATCACTGGGCATCTGCTCACGCCTTTCAAGAGGTCACCCCGTAAGGTCATCACTCAGATCAGAGATCATGCTATCCTGCTCTTGTCAGAATTAATATCATAACATTTTTCCAAATATTAAATATACTTAATCTATATATTCAGATTCAATGTAAATTTTAAATAGCATGAAAAGAAAGACTAATATTAATCGTTTAAATCTAAAGGCTCTGCAGTTTTATTATGATTTTTGCACCAAACTAATGTCTGCAATCCAGCTTTTTTCTTTGCACTTTCTCGTGCGTTGGGCTTGATGGAATTTTGACTAGATGACTAAAAAAGCTTGAAAGAAAAATATTTGACCTTTCATGAGAGAAGTCACACAGAATTTTGGAACAAAAAAAGATTTGTCAAAAAAGAAGTTTTGTGGTTGTCTTAGAAATGGTCTGTCAGATTTTGACAAATAGTGGAAAAAATATCTGCCCTACTTTTTCAATAACCTATTTTACTTTATATTTTCTTCTTATACACTAATAAATGAGCCTCTTTTACGAAAATCTATCCAAAAGTGGTCAACCAGAGTAACCTCAATTTGACCAGGTTAAAGATGGGTTTAGGTCAAAAAAATTATTTGAGTCGGGTTGGGTCAGCCATCTCTGGGGTTGGAAAAATTCCCCTGAAAACCCCAAATTTTTCAATTTTTTCTCTTCAGTTCAAAAAAATATCATCGGGTCGGTAAAAAAAACCAGGTCAATGAAAGGTCAGCCACTTATTTACTGCAGGTCAAGAGTATGCTCGGGTTGGGTCAGGTCAGGGCTCATCTCTACTTTCAAAGGTTTTAAAGAAACTTGTTATATTTACAAGCAAGTCTAAAGCTGTGGTCTGAGACATCTTGTGAGTAAAGAAGCAAAACCTAATGATGACTTTCCCAAATAAGAAAAGCATCAATACTGAACTGTTTATTGGTAGAACGGTAGCCCCTTAATAAGGTGACGGATAAAAAATATGGTGAGGTTGATCAACCGTTGGTTCTGGTACTAGTTGATAAGGATCGAGTATGCTAAAGATGCTGGGATGAGAAAGCATGATGCAGCCTGTTTTCAAATGACTTTGAAGGTAATGTAAAAGAGACATCACATATACATAAAAATACCATAAAGAGAAAATCCTAGGAGTAAATTGAATTGAGGACATACTACAATATTACATGAAAAAGTAAACTTAAATTTCAATTGGCCACTTTTAGAAATATCATTAACCATTCTTCATTTCTTATTTGGAAAATCTAAATAATGAAATTAGGACCCTCAATGGAATGGGTGGTCATGATTTGAATTTCAACCAGGCCCAAACCATCTGCTAAAATATTTTTAGCTTGTAGTTCATAAATGTTCAGACTCTTCATTTAATTGTGAAATATCTCTATTTGTAAAAATTGTTAGGCAATGATTGCCAAATAAAAAGCTCCAAAGAAAAAGGACCAAAAAAGACCATAAGTGCACCTTAAACAATCTAGACTTGCTAAGTGCACTAAAAATTTTTTTATAAAGCAATGGAAATTCTAAAAAAATTATGAAATCAACAATTAAGTAGACAAGTATTTTTTGTCAGGGGAAAAATACCTAACTTCCATGAGCTGGCCAACTTGAACGGCCTAGGTTGTCTAAAGGATGCTGTTTAGTTGGCTTAACCGCTGAAGCTTACGTGGGAAACTTTGGACTAGAATTTCTCAGCTCCTAGGCAAAAATAAAAAAATCTCCTACACAAAATTCTTGGCAAGGAATTACTCTATCCAATGCACTAATTATTTCCTTTCCAGTATCAAAACTCAGGGAGGAGATGTAAGTGACAGAAAGACACACAGGCATAATGAGGTCAGAACCCTACATAAAAATACTAAACTAACCCCGCTTGTTGCGATCAATCGCAGAAATAAATAAAAAAGTACAGAGGAACAACTTCTAAAACTTTGAAATTCAATATCTAAAAAGATTTTTATTAATGTAACAAAGAATTTTGGAATTTGGTTGATGAAGGCTTTTGTGGTTGCGTTCAATGATTTTTCATGATCCTTTTAATAAAAGATCTAAAACTTCCATAAAAAAGGATTCAAAAAGAAGATTTGATTTTTTCTCATAAAAATAGATGTTAAAAAAATAACATTGTGAAAAAGAAAATTAGAATTGCTAATTTTTGTTTTCTTTGAGCAAAAAAAGTTGACAGCAAGAAATTTAATCAAAAAAAATAAAAGTGTTGATGTTGTGAAGTTACTTTTGTGTGAGGTTAAAAGCATTTTGACCAATTCCACAAGAGTTTTGGGATGGGAACTCAGTAGAAACTTGATATTTCTTTAGAAACCCCTTCTTGCAAAGGTTTATTGTTTGTCAAGAATTAGCAAAGGATGAAGTTACTACCTAACTGTACTCCTTGTTGCTTTTTTGTCCTCAGTCTGTTTTATCATTCTCAAACATTTGAGAAAGAATATTTTTAAAAGCAATAATCATATTATAAATAGTTCTCCTATAATTTTTAAATCTGAAACTTTTTTCAAGCAACAAAATTTTTAAATTTTTTGAGTTAATTAGGTAGGCTGGAGAATTAGCATTAAATTTGCTGGAAATTAAGTCAGAAATTCCAAGAAATGATATGTATGTTGCCGTGGGATAATGGTCATGACCCTTGGTTGGATATCTGAATGTCGTGGGTTCAAACCACGGCAGGAACCTTCAGGCAACCTTTGAACCAGGATGGCCACAAAAAATCCTACAAATATTTCCAGCCAGATTAAAGTGTGCCTTTAATCATTAACTTCCCAAGGCGTACTATAAAAATTTTTGAAAAATGTTTTTATTTTCATTATAAGAAATACCAGATTAAGTGGTCAAAAAATCCCCTAGTTTATAAGGAAAAATTGATCAATTCATGCCGCTTTTCTTTGCAGTCAAGATTATAAGATGGTTTGCCTTATGTTGGTTCGTCTAATAGACGGTCTGCCTAACGGACAGTTCGCCTTACGTCAGTTTATCTAATGGATTTATTGCTAATACCTTACCTAACCTGACCCAAAGCATGTTTCCTCCCTCCAAACCCTACGGGACATGCTTCCCTCTCAATAGACAAACCGCCCATTAAGCAATCCGCCCACTAGGCAAATTGACGTAGTCTTAAAGTCTTTAGGGCCAAACCTCATTAGGTGAATAGACATTTTCCCAAGTTAGTTATAAACTCAAGATAGTTTATTTGTCTTTCTGGATCCTGCAGCTATGCTCTTGTTAGTTTAGGAGTGTAACTAAACCCTGATTCATGGGTGTATCCTTACATACTGATTTTTATTTTGTCAGCTCTTAGAGAAATTAGAAAACATCTCTATTTATTTATTTATCTAAGCAAGACTCCTACAATGGAAATCAACGATATCAATATTTACAAGAGGCAGAAGTAAGTTTACAATACTAATAATAATGTGGGTAGCCTTTAAGAGATTTCTGATTTAGTCATTGGAAAGAACTCCATTTGTCCAAGGCACTTTCACTTGTGAGTAAACACTTCCACACAAGTTATTGATATTTGGTAATCTGTTTGCCAGTTTTGAATTAACTGCTATCAAAATTGAAAAAAAGCCCAGGATGTTTTATTTTCTAGCTTTTTTCCAAATAGTTTAACATCCAATGAAATTCAAAAGCTAATTTTTCTTGATTTGATTTGTTGTATAGATACTAAGAAAAAAGAGATTTTGCCCCTTCATAAGTCAGTTGAAATAGCAGACCTTCAATCCAGGGAAGGAAGTTGACTTTAGAATTTGCAATTTAAATAAGATTTTTTATCCTGATTCTATTTTTTTCTACAGTTTTATTCTGATAAAAGTTTTTCTTTTTAAATTGAGTTGAAATTTTAACACACAAAAAGAACTTAAACTCCATCTTTTAAATTAATCCATGTCTACAAAGTGATAATATGTATTGAAGTAAAAAGAGTATCATAAAAGTTATTCCAGGATAAAGAAATTATTTTTTATGTTTTTATCTTGTACTAGCCAACCCGGGCCCAGCCCGGGACAAAACAGTAAAAGGGTATTCATCCAAACATTTTCCATTACACAAAGTTTTTTCTCCTATGATCTGGTAAGGTTTTGGAGCTTGGGGTACCCTGGGGTTAGGGGGTTGGGTTAGTGGGGTCAAACTTGTGCTAAAAACCTTCCCTGAGTTGTTGTGGAGGTCTGTACAAAATTTGCTGGAGATTTCATTCGGTGGTTTGCACGTAAAAGAGGGACACAGGTAGGTTCAAAGGTACAAACCATCTGTTTTATATATTTTAGACTAGCCAACCTGGGTCCAGTGCTGCCCGGGGTAAAAAGTTTTTTGACTAAACAGTATCAGAACATTTTATGTTTCACAAAGTTTTTTCTCGCTTTACCTGCTTATTTTTTGGAGGTTGGGGTACCCTGGTGTCAGGGAGTCGGGTCGGCAGGGTCATACTTATGTTAAGAACCTTCCCTGAGTTGGTGTGGAGGTCTGAACAAAATTTGGTAGAGATTGATCTGGAGGTTCGCTTGTGAAAGAGGGTCATAGGCTACAAAAAATACATACAAGTGATAGCCATATCAGTGTAAATTTGTAAAAATATGGAAAGAAAAAGTTGGAATGATTTGCACAAATTCAAGTCACAATCATATATTTTCCAGAATTCAATTTTACTTTTTACACTCACCAACTATTGAGGATGGAGGCAAGAAATTTTTCCCTCTCCACTTTTAATCAAAATCTTGTCACCCGAACTTGAGCTCTTGAAAGTTGGGACTGAATTTGAAAATTTTCTTCAGCCAGAAAGGCTTCAATATCAATTCTCCAATATTTTGACTAAAACATAATATTAAGTAGTTTTGGATTGACTGAACCAAATGGTTTCTTTTCAATTCAAAATAAGTAATCAAAATGATATTTAAGTTGACGAATGCACGTGGAGAGTAATTTTCTCTGTTGAGAAGAAGCAATATTAAACTTTAGTTTTTATCTACATGACACAAAACTAAATGTCAATATTAAAATTTAGCTATTGATTATCTGTACATTTTTTAAGAATCGCTGTTGTCGAGTGGTCAAAGGCAACTCACTCGGAACTAAGATTTAGGGTTGTGTGGGTTCAATCCCCAGCTGTGCCAGCAATTTTCAACACCAGATTGCAAAAAAATCAACAAGTTACCCTCAGACAGGATAATAGTCATCTGCAGTGACCATGGTCTACATGGTGGGACTCTTCGCCTGAACAGATATTTCAATATTTGATCACAAGGCAGGGTGTTCTTCTACAGCACAAACAGGAAGAAAATTGGTTCCCAATTGGTGTCCAACAGACTGCATGATATTGCCTGAAAAATTGATTTTCCTTGGATAATGCCATTACTGAAAGATTCTATTAGAATGAAACTAAAATGTGTTTTTTCCCTATGATGATGTTCCACCTACATTTCCACCTGCATTATGAGCACCTAACAATGCTGGGAGGCAGTTACCCCCAATTTTAAAGTCAAGAAACTTGAAGTTTTTGAGTGTTTATCAAGTTTCTATTTTGAGTGAATTTTTAAATCCAGGTTTTTTCTTCCTAAAAGCTTCAGCTTACTAGGTTAAGTCCCTGGCTCTTCCCCGTGACCCTACGCAAATCAGCTCTTGTTAATAAACATCAAGTACAACTTATATGTAATATGTGAATGAGCTAAATAAAGCAATGTCATTATCTTGGCTTTGGCCATTATAAGACAATTTGTAAAAAAATTTAACATATTAATTAGTGGTTGAATTTATTTCATGTTTGGAAACTGAATATTGAACAACGAAAAAAGTTGTTATATTATTTAGAAAAGAAGAATATATCTAAGGAAAAGTTTGGTGACTCGGCTTGAAAAGTTCCAGTTTTTCACCAATCTCATTTTCCCAATGAAAAGTCACTTAATGCTCAAGTTATGAGCTTTTTGCTGATTTTACCAGACGAATTAAGAATCAAACCATTATGATCAAAAATGAGAAGTAAATTTCATGAAATCTTAGATGAATTAGTTTTGACTTTTGAAACCCGATTGAAAAATAAAGATGAAAAAATTTTCATGTTATGTGCTGGAATGTTAAGTCTTGAATCTTCTGTTTAACATCTTTTTACTCCTCAGTCTTTGAATTTTGAGCTCATAATTTCTTTTTGAGACACTTTTTTTAGGATTTATGAAAATGGTATTAGAGTAAAATGTAAATAATATTTATTTTTTCACATTTAAGATGATTTGGAAACTTTCTTATAGGTTGAGGTTACAATTAGAGTCTGATATCTAAGGTTTAGGGGCTCATCTATCAGTCTCTTCCTTCCTGGCAATTTGATTGGTTGATTAATTGACAGCTTTTTGTTAAGGAACTGATTATTCTAACACCTAGACGTGTTGACTTTACAACAATTCTTGTCATTGAAAGTTGTGTCTCACATTATTTGATAATTATGAGTCAAAGATTAAGAGACCATCAATTATTAATCAAGTTTCTGCACGCCAATCAATCCTGACTGAGATAATCATCTACTGGAAATGGTTAACTAAGGCAAATCCAGGGTCAAAGATTTTGCCCAGACCGAAGATTGAACCCCAGTCCTCAGTCAGATGCTCTAATTGTTAGGCCACAGCAACCTTTTTCCTTTCAGGATGTGTCAAAAAGCTCTTCCAAAGTCTCAATGAGAGCAGTATCTCTGAATTGGACATTACTCTTCCCTTTTACCTTGCTTAGGTTGCTGAAAGCTTTTTTTGTGTAAGTAAAGGATCTACTTTTGGGTCTCATATTTAAGTAGATAAGAAAATTCAAAAATTGCTGGGCTTCTATCTCGGCAACCTGTGTTCTAAACTCAAAAAGGGTACAATCCACATTAAAAAAGTGATCACCAGAAAGTGTGTGCCTTTTAGACCTTTAATTTCCCTTGAATTCTTTAAGTTTAGACTCCACAAAAACAATTTAAGTAATAAATTACAAGCTCAAACTGCTTGTAGCTGTTGACATTTATCTCTTTCCAAGATTGATTGGACAATCCAAAAGGCTTCTGGATTAATTCTCAAAACAAATTGTTACTGACCAAAAAATGCCTCATTTCATGTGACAGTTTTGTAAAAGTCAAAACTAAAGTTTTAATTGAAATTCAATTGAAGGTTTTTTTGGCAAAACATTCCTAATGCAGAAAATAATGAGCTTTATTGGAAGTTAACTCTGGCATAGTTCCAAAATTTCTTTTCTAGAAGGTTACAAAAAGGGAAAACCCCATCTCTTTCCAATCCTATTTTTTTCTGAAACAAATGGATGAAACACATCGAAAATGGACCATTCTGATTGGTTGACTTTTTCCCAGATGCCCATTAAAAGCTGTCAAATCTCTAAAGACACTATTTCATCAGAATAATCAAAACTTTTGCTCGGCAAATTTTAGCTTTTGAGTCACTCTTGATGGATGCTGTTTCGTTATGCTCAGCGAACTGAAAACTTCTGCTTTGAAATTTTTTGTTTGAGTCATTTTAGCCATTAGTATTTTAAATGGCTCAGAGATTTTTAGAAAAGCATATCTTGCATTAGGGACCAAAAGTTTTCGTACTTTCCATCAATTATAATTAGTTTTAATTAACCTTTTAAAAGTTTCCTAGAAGATCTAATTAAAAAACTCTTCTGTCAAAATTCTTAGAATCTGTCTTTTTGGGAATCAAAATCATTAAACTGGGATATGCAACCATTAACTTTAAAGTAATTGTAATTATAACAACTTAGATTTGATGTTCCAGACCATGCAGATTTTTTTCTTAAAAGTTTTTTTTGAATGTGTTCCAGACTTACACAATTTAGAAGCTACAGTCATATGTTGTGTGGATGATTTAACTATGTTCTAAACTGAAAAGAATAGAAAATAAGGCTTAAGAAATATGTTCCATTGTAACAAAGTGACAGTCTTTGATCAACTAGAACCCTTTAAGATAAAGGAATTCTTAAGAAAACTTTTTATTCAAAATGGGATTCATTCACAAAAAAGATACAAATAAGACAAAATATTTTAGTTTTGTAAATGTAATTCTAATCTAAGGAAAGTTGAAATGCTTTAAATGTAGGTAAAACAGATTAGTTACATTTGGCAATCTAGATTAAACCATGGCTAGGCACTATTGGAATCCATCAAGTCCAGATTTGGATTCAACAGTCATATTTTGAGAGAAGATGATATGACTTAAAACATTTCAGTTGGTAAAAGTTAGAGATGGGCCCTGACCCGACCCGAGCTTACTTTTGACCTGCAGTAAATAAGAGGCCAACCCGCCTTTGACCCGGGTACTTTCCGACCCAACCCGAAGAGATTTTTTGACCCGAAAGGAAAAAATTTGAAAAATTTGACATTTTTAGGGGAAATTTTCCAAAGTCAGACCCAAACCATAAATGGCTGACCCGACCCGAGCCACAAAAAATTGACCCGACCCGACTCGGGTCAAAAAATTTTCACCTGGACCCATCACTAGTTAAAGTTCAGTGAAGCTATTAATGGGTATAAGAATATTCAAAATTGAAATGAAGTGCAGGAAGCCAACTTCTACCTAAAAAGAAGACTTTTAATTAGCTTTTGATCTTGTATACTAATTGTGGGAAAATTTCTTGGATAATATTCATGACATGCAATTTTTCTTTTGAAAAAGTTCACACAACAGAACTAAAAACTTACTTATTAAGCTAAAACCTTACTCAACTTTGCTGAAAAAAAAGATATTTTATCAAATAACAAGATGAGTGAGAGAATATCGACGGTTTTGGCAGCCGGATTTACATTATTCCAAGTCGCAAGCAAAAACAAATCCACATCAAGCTTTTTCCTTATGAGTGACATTTAATACTACACAGAATATTCAAACATTTTTCCTCCAACCTTCTGCCTATTTTTCACACACAACTTCATTTTTCCAATTTTTCTCATACATCAACATTGGAAATGTAAACATAAAACTACTGCTATTGCACACTTACAGAATCACCACAAACTCATTTTTTTTGTTTCTAATCGGGAAGGGAGGAAAGGACCAAGTATATTATTATCCCTCCTATTACCCAAGAGAGCAATAAAAACACAAAATCTTTTTTAGGTAATCACTCTAAGAAAGAAAAACTCATAACAATAAATATTACTATTGAGATGAAAAATTGGCAAGTAAATTAGTATGCTAGGTTTGTTACTGTTTTATATCATCCACATGTAAATATTCTAACCATATTCAGGAACTTTAATTGATTCCCAAAGACTTTATCAATCAACATTGCATTGTCAGTCGCTGTTGCCTAATGGTTATAGCATCTGGCTGAGAACTGGGAGACTGGGGTTCAATCCCCGGTCTGGGCAAAAATCTTTGACCCCTGGATTTGCCTTAATTAATCATTTCTATGAGTCAGGATTGATTGTTGTGCAGAAACTTGATTTAATTGATCTCTTATAAGCATTTATTAACATTTATCAATTGAAAATCAAGTGACTATGGGACACAACTTTCAGTCAAAAATGAACTGTTGTAAAGTCAACACTACTCTCATTGACATGATTTAGTGTTAGAATAATCAGTTTTTAACACAAGCTCTCTTCTTCTTCTTCTTAAATGTACATAACATTTCTTTTGATCTGATAAATCCTGATATCTTATTCTGAACCTTATTGACTGAAATCTGATTTAAGAGATCTTCTCTGTCATTCTCCCAAAGTTTAATTTTGTCCTAGATACACTTTTCAGGACTGTGAGTGCCATTATAACTATTTGCATTGATTTATTTTGGCTCCATCTTATAATATTATACAGAAAATCCATGCCTAGTAACCCTACCAGAAAAATCACAGTGTATTGTGCAACAATCTGATTACATAGAAAAATTCGCGAATTGTGCCAATATTATTGCAGTTTTCAACATGAAATACAGCGTTTCTATTTTTTTAATAGCACAACTGCTGAATAAGGGCTTCAAAAATTTGTGTTACGCACAATCTTTTCCCTTACAACATCATAACAGTATTTTACACTGTCCACTTTTTTGATTGGGATATATTAGCGTGTTCGATGCTTCGGCGTCGGAATGGAGGCAGAGAACGGAACGGAAATGGGAAGAGATGTGAACATTGAGCTAAAATCCCAGAGAAGACCTTCCCAATCAAGAAAAGAATCAATACTGAACAGTTTATTAATGGGAAACAGGGATTTATATACAAAAGTAAAGGAGGGATCGGATCAAGAAATATCGGACTTCTTGGAAGAGGGTAGAATATTGGCTGGAAATAAATACGTGGGGATGAGAACAGCGGCACCCTGTTTAGGTGAACTTACTATTACTTGGAAGGGAAGCTAAACAATGGCGGCCCATTTGAAATGAATTTGAACCTTTAGTAAAGTGAAAAATATAGTTGCGCAAAAAACAGGGTAAATGAGCGTGTTCTATGATAATATTTAAAGATAATAATCCTTAAGGGGATTTCTTCAGAACACTGGAGATCCATGAAAACATGGACTTCTTTTATGACATCAAAGTTTAAAATAAGACTGTTGACCTGAGCCTTTTTTTTCTTTATTTTCATAAGCTTTCATCTCTCAAAGTATTTTTTCAAAAATCTCGCATTATTTCATTTTTTGCTTTTCGCACACAAACTTTTTGTAAGATAAATGTTTTGGCCCCCCCCCTTCGGCACATCAATTTCAATCCCAGGTTACAAAAAATCAGGGGTCTTTCATAATAAAAATCAAGGGAAGATTATGCACAGTAGTATCTTTTTGAAAGATATTGAATGTGTAAAACTGCA
>Ga0194133_10005994_pt1 | contig 15196 bp, 10 predicted proteins | sample TA2KigOf40mmetaG_FD_155448 | JGI IMG/M metagenome (GOLD analysis project Ga0194133, IMG submission 155448) | Freshwater microbial communities from Lake Tanganyika, Tanzania - TA2015055 Kigoma Offshore 40m | ecosystem: Environmental > Aquatic > Freshwater > Lake | place: Tanzania: Lake...
GGATGCTTCACGGCTAAGCTGCTCCACTTCCACCCTATCCGCTCCTGTCCCCCCGGGTGGCAAAGCAGCTCACTAAACAGGACGTCTGGACCACCGCAAGGTCGTCCGGGTTAAGTTCTGACCTCCTCAGGGCATCTAGACCACCGAAAGGTCGTCTGGGTAAGTCCTGAGTAGGGAGCCGTTAGTCAAAACGTGATTAACTTCTCTGCTTTGCACAATCCACTGGGGACGTCATAGAGGGAGCCGATTACTCCAAATGGCTAGCGACTACCAACGGTACTACCTATAGCCGATTCCCAAAACTCCCCTTATTTGCCACTGGTGGTAAAATCGGCACAGCCGATAGCTCGTACCCGCCTCCCCGCAAGGGGGTCTGGGCGGTGGCCAGAGAAAAAAAAAACAACAACCACCCACCACGTGCGAGTGGCAGCTGTTGTAGCGGGAAAATGCTACATCAGGATGAAATATATCCAGATCCGTAGAGAGCGTTGAAAATCACCTAAATGAAGGTACTCAACAATTTTGGCGGAAAATGGGGCAAAAACGAAACCATGCGTGCGGTAAACTTTTAATGCAGCACGAGTACAGGGAATACTTTTTGGAAAGCACGTTTTATTAGCCGTTAATTGGTTTGAAGGTTGAAAATATAAATGAGTAAGGTACACACTTATCCATGCACTGCTCAGACCTCCTGGCAGTGCGCCCCTTCTTTAGGTGCACGTGGCGCCGCAGCTTTGAAACACTACAAGCAATAATACAAGCAGTTAAGCAGGCTGAAGTAGTGCCTCCAACACACCCACCCTGTGCACGAATCAACTTCAGGAATAATCAGAATTAGGTGGCTTTTCTTGAATTCAATCTGGCTCAAACTCGAATGTTTTGGCTTTGACGTTTTCAAAGGACTTTCAAATCCAAACAAATTGCACCGAATACGGGTGGATGTCGTATCAACCACTAGCAGACGTGGGACTGTTGTTTAAGTAAAGGTAAGGCATCTTTTCAAGTGTGTTGCCTTCGTAGCCGTGTCCTTGATCAAAACCAAATCTTGAGCAAAATGATGAAAAGGGTAGCCTCTAGTTTTAGAAGCAAAGGGTGGAAGAGTCCTCCCGTCCTAGGTGAAAATAAAAGTGACCCTCCACGTTGTATTAAAAAGATAATCTATTGTACGTTGACAGCTTTCCAAAGGGTCAGCGTGCGGCAGCCTTGCTGGATTTTTTCAAGAGGCGTTCACACTCTCAAAGTTTCACTAATACTTGGATAAAATTTTGTAAATGAAGGGTGCCTATTTTCCAATTCAAGTCGCGTGGTACCGAGCGAATCAGAATTTGACCTTGAAAAGTCAAAAAAATGTGGTTTGAGTGCGTTTTTAAATGCCATGTATAATGTTTTTAAAAGAGCGTCCTTTTTCTCACATACCTTTTAAGAGTTTGGCCTAAAATAAGTGGGCTCACACTATGTTTATGAATATTTGTGAGGAGGTAAAGGCCCTTCACCTACCCAGGGAGCAAGCACGTGGCTTCAAAATAAAACTAAATATTTAATCAAATAAGTGGAGGCAAATTGTTGGGACCTTGAAAACAAGTCAAAATAAGATAATAAAAATATATTTTTTATTTTAAACTCATCTTAAATGACTTGAAGCACTATGTAGCAAAACCTGTTTGTAGATGGAACAGCGCAATTAGGATCTTCAAAGTAATATTATGAGTGGAAAAGTGTGTAGTGTGATAGTTGGTACGAAGATAATAATCAAGTCAGGTTATAGTAGGCTTGCCCAAAACAAAAATAGGAAAACAGTACTATGGTTAACTCACACTTGCCAGGATATCTAGTTTCTTGAAGCTCTTGGCAAAAGGTGCTACGTTTTAAACTGCATTTATTTTTTGTTTGTTTGTAGAATTTTTATCTCTACCCTGAAGTCCTCTCCATGTGTGATTTTAAAATGTTATGTGCAGCAAAACTTTCAGTGAATTGTTCAAACTTTTTCAGATATAACCAAAGATGCACCGCTCAGGAAGAGCTGTGACCCTGCTTCGCTCCTCAAAGTGGTGCTCAGGGGTTGGCTTTCGCCCCAGAGCTCAGTCGGCACCGGCCCAATGTTTATCACCCTGGCATAGGAAATATTCTGCTGCTCCGCCTCCACCGTCCTTGATACAGGAGAATTTTCTCAGTGGAAACAGGTTAAAAAATGAAATAAGAAATCACATTGAGATAAATTTCAGCCAAAAAATATCTTAGTTCAAGCTATGTGGATGAAATGTTTTTGGCATGGTCGAATGATCCTAAATCAGTGCACAGTTCTTGGGATGCTTACTTTCGTGGGGTGAGTTATGTGTCACCCCCATCACTAGGACTGACTAGGTAGTAAAAATATTTTATCTGATGTATCAAAAATAATTTATCAATCAATCAGACCTAATGAAGTCCCTTTGTCTGCTCTTGGACCGTCGCTTGGAGCTAACTTTCAGCCATCTGGACCGCAGATTCAGACCTCCTCTAAAGTTATTGATGCACACTTGGCTGTGCAGGGCACAATTAGGTCTAATTTTTTAATGTTACAAAGCTAACTAGTTGAGTGTGAAGCATGAATCAACTTTATAGGTCCTATCAAACCCGCGGTCATCTAGCTGCTCAGATTGATCCATTAAACATTCACAATCGAACAAGCCAACAGTCAAAAAAGCTTGTAATTAGGACTGTACAGGTTAGTACATAGGCACGTTGAAAGCAAGAAGATGTATGAAACTATATGGAGAAATTTCAGGTGCAAGATTCTGACATGGACACTGTGTTTCAATTGCCAGATACTACTTGGATCGGAGGAAAAGTAATGTTCAATTTTGCTTGATCTTATCGATATGGATTTTAAGAATTCTTTTCTCTAAGGAAAAAGCTCTTCCACTCCGGGAGATCATAACACGTTTGGAGAAAGTTTATTGTGGTTCTATTGGTGCAGAATTCATGCACATACCAGATCTTGATCAGGTTGAGTCTTGGAATAAGTCCTTTTTTGAGTCTTAAGGCAACGTTTAGCTTTTTTTGCTTTCTACAGGTTAACTGGATAAGGGAGCGTTTAGAGACCCCAGGTGCATTCCAGTTAACTAGTGATCAAAAAAAGATTTTGTTTGCAAGAATTTCGAGATCTGCAGGGTTTGAAAGTTTTCTGGCTCGAAAGTACAGGTGCAAAGCAAAATTTTGATGTTGGATTGTAGTATTTAATAATTTTCTAACAGTATTGTTTTGGATTTGTAACAGCTTTCCACATAATTTTGTTAGATTTGTTTTAAGACTATCGGTGTTTTTAGCTCCGAAAAAAGATTTGGACTTGAAGGAGTTGAAATGATGATACCCGGCATGAAGCACATTGTTGACAAGTCAACAGTACTAGGTGTAGAATCTGTTGTGATCGGAATGCCCCACAGGGGAAGGCTTAATGTTCTTGTAAGTTACCGATTCAATTTTTTTCAATTTATAGACTTAAAATAAAGATAAAGTTTTCGATTGATACTAATAATTCATAGTTAGAAATAAAGTATTTCGAGTACTGTTTTTTGAAAATCATAAAACACAAGTTATAGTTTTTTAAGTTACCGATTTATTGGTTTCCATGTAATGTGTAGGAGCCGTTATTAAGTAATAAAAAAAGTAAATCGCAGGAAAATTAAAATGAAAAACTTTTTTCCAGGCTAATGTCTGCCGTAAGCCTTTGGAGCATATTTTCACTCAATTTGCTGGTTTAGAAGTTGCAGATGAAGGGTCTGGCGATGTTAAATATCACTTAGGCACCTACATTGAAAGGCTTAACCGAGCCACAAACAAAAACGTCAGGTAGACAGACTTTGACCTTAAATAGCTAATATTTTGATAGTTCTCTAATTATTTAAGACTAGCTGTTGTTGCCAACCCTTCACATCTTGAAGCTTGCGATCCTGTTGTTCAAGGAAAAGTACGTGCTGAGCAATTTTACAGAGGTGATAGCGAAGGTAAAAAGGTCATGTCCATTCTTCTGCATGGAGATGCAGCCTTCTCTGGTCAAGTAAGCATTAATATTTTCATAGTTTTTTACCTGACAAGTGTTGTCATTTGAGCATAATTATTGACAGGGTGTTGTCTATGAGACTTTTCACATGACGGAATTACCTGACTATACCACACGTGGCACAGTTCATATAGTTGCAAACAATCAGGTACTTGAAAGGTTTTTTTTAATTTTCCGAAAGCAAGGACATTTTTAATGCATCTGCAACCCATCTGTTTTAACTTACGATTGCCAAATTAATTTGTAGATTGGATTCACCACCGATCCTCGCTACAGCAGATCTTCTCCTTACTGTACAGATGTTGGGCGAGTTGTTAATGCACCAATTTTTCATGTCAATGCTGATGATCCTGAAGCTGTTATTCAAGTTTGTGACATTGCTGCCGACTACAGAGCTACTTTCCATAAGGATGTAGTTATCGATATTGTAAGTTTGCCTAACACCTAACTTTACTATTTTTAACGCCCTTTCATTAATTAAGGTTGGTTACCGTCGTCATGGTCACAATGAAATTGATGAGCCTATGTTTACACAACCAATCATGTACAGCATTATCAAGAAACATAAGAGTGTACTAGACAAGTACGCCGAACAGGTACAATTATTTTTAGGGTAAGCTTTGTCATTTGAGCCTACCTTAGTATTTTTTTAGCTTATTAGAGAAGGAGTATACACCAAAGAAGAAATTGATGCAGTCAACGCTCATTACGAACAGGTAAGTCTCCTGAACTTTTGAAATATACTCTCAGCTAACCTTTTTGCCCCCTGATCAACTCTTAGAGGAAGGCTCTCTTGAAACTAACTTGATGTTTTATTTTAGATTTGTGAAGAAGCATTCAAGACAGCCTCTGAAACAACACAAGTGTATCACAAGTATTGGTTAGACTCTCCTTGGTCAGGATTTTTCGAGGGAAAGAATCCTCTGTCGGTAAAATTTTTTGTTACTTTTATAATGCTCTTCTCTAGAGAGCCACTTATACCAAAATAATCCCTGACCTTTTTCTTCCCTGAATAGCATCTTTCTTATTCTAGTGCCAACCAACTGGAGTCCACGAAGACACCCTTAGCTATATTGGAAAAAGGATTTCCTCTGGTCCCCCAAATGCCCAGGATTTCACAATTCACAAAGGTCTCAACAGAATCCACAAAGCTAGGTAAAGCTGGATTATTTTTACTTTGGTTATCATTTCATAAGTTCTTGCAACCAAGAGAAGTTGCTATCTGGTAAATTTATTTTTATAGGGCTGAAAAGCTCCCCGTTTTTTTCCTTAAATTTTACCTTTCTTAAACCAATGCAATAATCTTGAATAATTTAGAATGGACATGATCCATGAACGCACAGTTGATTGGGCTCTTGGAGAAGCTATTGCATTTGGTTCTCTTTTGAAAGAAGGAATTCATGTCAGACTTTCAGGTATTTATTGCTTATTTTTTAGGTTTACATATATAAAAGTCATTGACGATTGATATTAAGGCCAGGATGTGGAAAGAGGAACTTTTTCTCAAAGGCATCATGTACTACACCATCAAAACATTGACATGTCAACCTACAACCCCTTGGCCAACCTGTACTCCAACCAAGTGATAAAAACTATATTTCAGACTGTAATAAAGGACCTGGTTTTAATTTAATGTTCTTTGCACAAATGTAGGCCCCTTACTCTGTTTGCAATAGCTCTTTGAGTGAATATGGCGTTCTTGGGTTTGAGTTAGGTTACTCGATGACCAATCCGAATGCTTTGGTGCTTTGGGAGGCACAGTTCGGTGACTTTTCGAACACAGCTCAGTGCATAATTGACCAATTCATATCCAGCGGACAGGCTAAGTGGGTTCGACAATCTGGACTGGTCATGCTATTACCGCACGGAATGGAGGGTAACAACTTTTTTAGAGTTTTAGATAACAATCAGACTACCAACATTCTTTTGAAGGTATGGGACCAGAACACTCCTCTGCACGGCCTGAACGATTTTTGCAACTTTGTGCTGATGATCCTGAATACTTTCCCCCGTTGGAAGATGAGTTTGCCATAAAACAATTGTCCCACATAAACATGATTGTAGCAAATTGCTCTACACCTGCAAACTACTTTCACATCCTTCGCAGACAAATTGCTCTCCCATTTCGAAAACCTCTGATTATCATGACACCTAAGTCGTTGCTCCGTCACCCCGAGTGTAAATCTACTTTTGATGACATGGTTTCAGGAACAGAATTCAAGAGAATGATTTGCGATTCGGGATCAGCCTCTCAGGATCCAGAGGCAGTTAAGAAACTTATTTTGTGCACAGGAAAGGTCTTCTACGATCTTATTAAGGCAAGAAGAGAATTAGGTAAGCCTCCAGATCTCGCGAAGAGTACCATAACATATGTTTTGACAAGGATTCTAATATAATTTTTTTTGCAAAGGTCTTGACAGTAAGATTGCTGTCTCAACTCTTGAGCAAATTTCCCCATTCCCTTATGATTTGGTTAAAGAAGAGTGTGAGAAATATTCAAATGCATCCCTTATTTTTGTTCAGGTACCAAATTTATCCTCAAAAATTCAAATTTCGAGAATGATTCTACTTTAATTATCTTAGGAGGAGCACAAGAATCAAGGTGCTTGGTCTTACGTTCAACCGAGATTTCAAACTGCATTGGGAGGGTATGGGAGAAGAGTTCATTACGTTGGAAGAGAGGTTGAAAAATAACATTTGAATCCAAATAAAACAGTCTTAATTTCACAAAAAAATTTGTTTCATTTTAGGTTGCACCCTCTCCTGCAACAGGATCAAAATTGATGCATACTAAGGAATATACTGCTTTTATTAAAGAAGCCATGTTTTTGTAGTCTTTTTATCTCACTTTATACAGATAAAACATTTAAAAGCAGTCAACTAGGTTTTTAACCTCACACACAAAGTGATATTTTATTTATGTCATATAAATTATTTCCTTTGGTTTGAATAGCACTATCTGTTCAATATTCCTGAGGTAAACCTACCGATTTATGTAACCCGAGTACTTAATTGCGGAAAGGTTTGTGTCTAGCTGAGAAGCTGAAAAATATATATCCAAGCTTTAAACAATCAAACTTTGTTTTCCTTAACTGCAGTGCAGTAATATATAGAGTTGGTGGTTTTGATTGGCTTAATGTTTTTACCTTTTCGATCTTGTAAAAAAACACTGCTGAATGATGTTGGTAGCCTTTCACTTTGGGGTATGGTAGAGTTGTAAACCATAAACTCCCCAAGAAGAGTGACTAATTTGTTTTTGAAAGGATAATTAATGTGAATAAAAAAAATAGCTTTCATCTCTGACAATTCTGCTAGAGATTTTAAACAAAAGGTGCATCTGCCAAGCTTTGTTAAGGTAAAAAAAGAATGATATATGAAAATAATAAAGGCAATGTTCATCCTAAAACCATTGTAATTCCTTAATTGCAAAATAATACTCTATTATAAGGTATTTCAAATCTATTTTATCTAAATTTTAATATTTTTTATGAATCAGTGAAGGCCAGTTGTCATGACACCTTTTTTAGGTTCATTATTTGGCTGGGTGGTGGAGCTTTTGAATGTTTTTTTTTACAAACCCAGGATCAAAGGCCAGTGCCAGGGATTAAACCACTGACATGATTAGAATTTAAAATTTTGTAATATGATAAATATATATATATTTAAACTGCGATTTGGTGTAGATTTTTCAGCAAATTCAAATGAAGAATTCTCAGTTTGAGTGGCAACGTTAAATAATCATGCAAAATGCAAAGTTGAACTTGAAATTCAAGTCTGTATCGGGAAGTTTGAATTGCCTTTAACTGATGATTAATGAATTCTTATTAAATTTAACACAATTAGACACTTTAATTTTTGTGATTAGAATATACATATTCTTGTAAAATTCCAAATTGAGAAATTTTGATATTTTGAGGGTAATAAATCCCATAATAAAATCAATAAATTAAAGAATGCAATTCATTAATATCATACCAGCAAACCTGCCCAATAAAGATTTAGTCTGCCCCTAGCCCTTGCAGTCAAAGCCTCCTCAGGCCCAAGGATTAGGGGCTATGTGGCCTAAAATGGTGATAAATGTTTCTGATTACCTGCATGAGCAATATAAAATAATTTTTCAACAATTTCCAAAAATTGTTCCTTCAGCTTATTGACCTCTGGGTCTAAGAAGAATTTCAACCTACCCTATGTATTTTTTCCCATTTTCAAAGGTCCAGAAATATGAAATTTCAACATGATTGGAGTTTTGAATTAAGGGCTTCATTTCAAAGCCCCCATCCCTGGGCTTTGGGGAGCAAAAAATAAAGCAGCTTATTTCGACATGAAAGTATGAAGGTACATATTTTGAAACACCAAGTTTTTTCTAGGGCAGTGGGTTATTGGGCTGGCGGGATCATATACTTAATGTGTTAAGGACCTTCCTGAGTTGGTGTAGATATCATTACAAAATTTGGTGGAGATTGGTCCGGCAGCTGGTGTGTGAAAGAAGGATGTAGGTAGGTACAAACAGTCTGATGTCTCTAGTTTTATAGAGAGAGAGATCACTTTCGTACCTCAGGTGGTCTTTCTTGCCAATGGCAAAGTTCTTTTTAAACGAAAGATATCTGCAGGCTAGTTTATGCCAATAAACAAATAAACAAAGAAATTTTGTTGTTTTCTTTTTATTTTTCTATTCGTCGACTATATTCTTGTATTCTGAAACTTAAGGCAGCGTATTATAAGCGTTTTGTTCATTCTGTTGGCCCAAATAATAGAATTAAACTTCAACTTTTCTTTGAAATCAACCAAAGTTGTTGAACCATTCGACAGAATCAATGTAAAATAATCAATCCTTAGTCTGGCACATGGGTTCCATAAGAAAAAGAAGTGGCTCTGGGTCGGCCAAAAAGACACCCATGAAAGAAAAAATTATTCAGGTTTGTTAGTGAGACAGCCTTTCATTAAGTGTCCAATGTTTCCATTTTCTTAATACACGATTTGGAAGCCAGAATTTTTAGTAGATCTAGATTTTGACTTTTCACTACTTTTAAATAAAACACTTGTTTCATACCTGTCAGATGTATGATCAGTTGTTGCGATCAGAGTCAGTTCTTGAGACAGAAGATACCTTTTGGGCTGACTTTTTCTTACTCAAGCCGAAAATAAATTACTTGGAAAATGAAATTTCAAAGCTAACGTCTGAGCAAGTAAGTCGTTTGAAAGTTTGTCTTTATTTTGTTGCTCGAAATAAAGATTTTCCTTTAATCTGATTAGCTTTTCGCTGGAAGCTTAAGGGTGAACCTTAATCGTCTTTTTGAGGAATGCCTTTTGAATCTGGGGGATGATCATCAAATAAGGTGCTTAAGAATTGTCAGTTATAAAGCGGAGTTTAATCCTTAAATCCCTTTGACTGTTTCAGAGTTGTCTATGCTCTTCAAACTTTGTGCGGTCTGGTGCGATCATCATTCAGAAAGCAAGGGTCAGGCTTTGATCTCGTCAATTTGCTCATGAACTTCGAGGTTGCAGAAGCGAGAATGCAAACTTTAATATCGCATTTGAACGAGTGAGTTTCAAACTTAAAATTTAGTCCTTATGATAAAATTTTCAACGTGAATACCATTCACAGATTTCTGATGGGCGAAGAGCCTGCAAGTATGAAGGAATTGTGTCTTAAGTTATTGCTGATCTTATGCACCGGAATGGAGAACATTTCTCAAAACACCCTAATTGAATATTTGACTTACACAAGCGTTTTTGAAAGCCTTATTCACTTGCTATCCTCTGCAGGTGAGCTCAGAATCCTTCGTTTTTCTCTTAACTTTAAACTGTTTAAGAACACAAGTTTTCATTATTTGAATAAAAATTAGCCCATTTCAGCTGATATCCGATATTTCATTCTCACTTCCAAACAAGTGGTAAAAAAACGGAAACATAGGTTTAAAAAACTACTTTTAAATGTTAAGAAACTCGGTCAGTCCATGGACCTGTTGCCATCCTTCTGCTGACTATTCTTGTCCAATACCGAAAATATGAAGTTCCAAATTCCTATGGAGTGAAACTATCCATTTTAGATCAAGAGTTGTCTCTCCATGGTTATGGCCAAGTAAAAAGATTTTTAAAGTGACTCGATCTCATTTCGTAAAATGTTGAATCGTTTTATTAGGTTGTTACAAAGAACTTACTGGAATACACTCAAAGCTACCAAGCATCATTGGCTGATCAAACTAGCTCTGGATGGTTCAGCTCAATTACCAGGTTTATATACATTAGTTCGACTTTTTTGGCAATGATAATTTGTGCTTTGAAATTTTAATGTTTTCCCTTTTTCTCAAATAAAACTAACCAGCAACCGTGCTTTCAGTATGGTTGGCAACATGTTCGTATCTGGCGATGAAGGCAACCCTAAAGTTGAACAAGTACTTTTACCTTATAAAAAGCATGTTTTGTTTTTGTTTGTCATTATTAATTTTGAAAATAGATGAAAGCGTTAAACTCGTCACTTCTTTCACTTTATGAGGCTGTTCACCGAAATAGAAACTTTATTGCAACTCTAGGTAATTCAAGGCATTTATCCTTCTTATTTAAATGTTTCTATATATTATATTAATTTTTTTTAGTTCATTATCAAACTGAAACTACTACTTCTTCTTCTTCAAACAACAATAAACAACCGGTAAGAGATCATTTTTCATAACGAAAAGTTTTATGTTTCAAATGCTCAAAGGAAGAGTTAAAGAAACTGGGGATTTTGACAACCCTGGTGAAGCATTGTAAGATATTTTGTCCCCCTTTTACAGCCTCAGCAACCCGTCTCTGGCTCAATTTCAGAAGATGCATCTTCTCTGGGTCCCAGTCCTCCAGGTACGATTTACGTAACCCGAATATATCTCTTTTTGTAAGGGGCAAAAGATGGTATTTTTTTATATAACAATGACATCAAAATCCTAAAAAATTAAATAAAATGAAACAAGTAACTTCATTAAAGGGACCCCTGCAACAGAAGAGCCAGTGATCAACCCGGTGTCTTCAGCACCCAGCAACTTATTAGTTACTTTTTTGGAGTATTGCTCTATAGTGATGCAGGTTAGAATATTTTTCTTCTTTTCAAAATTGTTTTTCAAAACCTTTTGTCTAGGACACCAAAAGCGAACCCTCAGCCAATACTGTAAAACTAAGTTTTCTGATTTTGGTATGTAGTCAAAATATTTTGCATATTTGCCAAGTCTTACCTTGAAGTAAAACATTTACATTTTCAGCTTTGTGTTACTGAGGACCAGTTCGCTAATGCATTAATGCACGACAGTAATCTGGTTTACAGTGTTAGGCTACACTGCTTGCCAATGCGCCATAGAAAAGCTTCTAGCTATTGGGATCATGGGACTCCAATAAGCAGACCTTTAGCTACTGCTGTCATGGATTTGATGGTAAATAAGTTTCAAGTGAAAGTCTGACTATTTTGTTGATTCAAAATTGTTCTCTCAGGTCGAGTTTATCCGATCTCACATGATGAAGCGTTTTCCGCATGAACTCTACTGTTTATGTTTATCTATCGTGCACCGGCTCTTGGCATATGAGAAGCGTTTCCGGGTTAGGCTGACTTATCCATGGAAAGAGCTTTGGAATGCTCTCATCGGACTAATTAAGTTCATCACTTCTAACGAGTCAGGTCTTGGGAAAAAATTAAACCTTTTTTCCATTGCATTGCAGGTACAATTTTTCGATTTGCACAATGACTCAGTCGTAGAAAATTTGCAATCTCGTGGTTTTTTTTCACTTTTCAGACCACTGTGATATTTAATCTTTTCATTACGTACGGCGACACGTTTTTACCGTCCCCGAGCAGCTATGATGAATTGTATTACGAGCTAGTTCGTTGCCATTCCACTTTCGATTCTCTTTACTCCATGGCGTTAAGGTATTCCACGGGTGGAGGGGAATTCAAGGTAATAAAAAATGTTTTGAATTGGCCATATCTTCTATTCAGTCTTCGTGTGAGTTTTAGAGCTCACTCTACTTTCAGCCTTTAGCACGTGGTTTTGCAAGATTAATGAATTTTTTAATTTAAATTTTAGGAATCTGCAGTGAGAGTTACCAACTCTCTCGTCAATATTCGGGCTATCACAGCTCATTTCTGTCCAAAAATCGATGCCTGGTTGTCTCAGCAGCAGGTATCCACACCATCAGAGGAAGAAATTCTTGAAGTTGTGAAAGGAAATTATGATAGTCTTACCTTAAAACTTCAGGTAATATAATACAAGAATTATGAATTCTTTTTCGAACAATACAATATTTTAAAATTTCCTAAGGATGGGCTTGATCAGTACGAAAGGTACACCGAGTCACCAAAACATTGTGGATTTTTTACAACACTAGTCAGAGGTGTTATTGCAGATGCAAAACACCAGGTGAAGAAATTTTTATTGAACAAACAAATCATAATTAAAAAGACATGATAATAAATTTTTTTGAACTTAGGTCGTTCTGCAAGACCTCGAATTACAAACAGTTCTTCAAGACTTTTCTAGTATCCAGTGAGTTCTATCGGAATAAGAGCATTTTTCATCAATTGTTTTTCCCATTTACCAAAAAAAACCATACCGTAATCCAAAAAAGCTTGTCCAAATAAATTATAAATGCAAAATGAGTGCTTACCTCCTAATTCTTTGACCAAGGGATAAAAATTGCACATCATTATTAGCAAGTGCGATCCTTTGGCGGCATAAATGAAGGCGGAGGATGGAACGGAAACGGAGAGATGCAAGCGTAAGCTAAAATCCCAGTGAAGACCTTCCCAATCAAGAAAAGAATCAATACTGAACTGTTTATTCATGGGGAAGAGAAGCTTTATATACAAAAATAAAGGAGGGATCGGATCAAGAAATATCGGACCTCTTGGAAGAGGGTAGACTATTGGCGGGAAATAAATACGCGGGAGTGAGAACAGTGGCAGCCTGTTTAGGTGAACTCACTACGGAAGGGGAAGAGGAAACTAAACAGCGGCAGCCTATTTGAAATGACTTTGAGCTTGTAAAAGTGAAAAATTTCGTTGAGCAAAAAGGAGGGTAAATGAGCATGTACTACGACATTATAATCACATTTTTTTCCTTATCTGAGTCCAGTGTCATTTGAATGCCATTTTCTGCTCATAGATTTTTTTCCTAATAAATTTATTGCGTTGAGCCAATATTAATTATGCGATAAATTTTATCGGGCAATCAACGACTATAAAATATATTTTATCTGTCCTGTTATCTTTTCCAATAAAAGGACATTTTTAATTCTTTTAGTTTAGTTTGCAGTCCATTTAAAAATGTTGAGGAACCTCTTGGCATTTTCCGCAGTGGTAGCCGCCCTGCTCGGCACGGTCTCCCCGAACTCCGTCCGGCAGGGGTCCGCCAACGGGAAGACGGTCCTGTGCTATTTTGGATCCTGGTCCGTGTATCGCCACGGGGACGGAAAATTTGACGTCGAGGACATTGATCCTTTTGTCTGCACCCATCTAGTACCTAATAAGATTTAAATTTTGAGGGTTTGGGGTAGAGGAGAATCCAATCTCTCCAGGTTTATGGGTTTGCCGGACTCGATCGGAGCCAGTACACCATTCGGTCCCTGGACCAGTACAATGATTTGGAGGACAACTACGGAAAGGGAGCTTTCAGAAGATTTACCAAGCTGAAAGAGGTACCTTATCTATTGTCGGTGAAAGTATAAAAAACGACCGTTCCATAAAGTGGAGCTTTCCAAATTATTTTTTATTAGAAAAATCCAAGTTTGAAAACAATCTTGGCCATCGGGGGTTGGAACGAGGGTAGATGTCTATTTTTGTGCAGTACTTTTCGACGGGCAAACATTTCTTTTAAACCCAGGATCCACCGGTTATTCCGAGATGTCCAGTCAGCCGGATCGTCGGCAAACGTTCATTGCCAGCGTGGTGGCCCTGCTCAAGGAGCACCACTTTGACGGATTCGACCTCGACTGGGAATATCCGGGTGCGTGATGACGTGATCCTATTTTGAGAGCGCTTTTTTTCTAGACGGCGGCACTTATCTAGCCGGTCGAGAGGACAGTCCGGGTCTACCCGAGGATCGGGAAAACCACGCCCAACTCCTTCGCGAATTGCGTTCCGAGTTTGACAAGCACGGTTTCCTCTTGACCGCTGCGGTGTCGGCAGGGTGGAAAACCATTGACAAGGCCTACGACGTGCCCGCCATGGCAGAGACCTTGGACTTTATAAACGTCATGACCTACGACTTCCACGGAGCGTGAGTCTTCCCCATTCCCTTGCCAGCAACGAAACGCGTCGTTCCTTTTCCTCTCGTTCAAGTGGGATCCGTTCACCGGCCACAACTCCCCTCTCTATGCCAGGGAGGACGAGCTAGAAGAGGCGTCCCCGGGCTACAGGTTCAACACGGAATTCGCCATTCTTTACTGGATCCGGCTCGGGGCTAAAAGAGAACAGGCAAGTCCACGCCGAGGATGGAAACGACGCGGCAATCATTGGACGTCCTTTTCTTTTAGCTTTTGTTGGGTGTCGACACCTACGGTCGAGGCTTTGTCCTCGCCGACCCCTCCGACCACGGGGTCTACGCTCCGACACGGGGCGGCCTACCCGCCGGACCTTACACGCAACAAGTCGGCTACTGGGGTTACAACGAATTCTGCGAGAAGCGGAGGACAGAGCCGTCGCAGTGGACCCTCATTCGAGTGAGAGAAGTCGAACGGATTTCTATCTATCTATCTATAAAACAGACTGTCCCTACCCTTGTCCCTCTTTCGTGCACAAACACAAGTTTGACCCCGACCCCCCGACCCCCCCCCGACGCCGGGGTCACCCGAGCTCCAAAACCTAAGCGGGTCACCAGAGAAAAACTTTGCTTTACAGAAAATGTCCGGATGGGTATCCTCGTTTTCTCAAGTCAAAATGTGCCGCTCAAAATCTGCTCCCCGGGGCCAGGGACGGGGGGCCGCGAAACGGCGCCCTCCATTCAAAACGGATGGCTCAATCCTGTTGAAATGTCAGTTCTAGGCCTTTGAGAATGGGAGAGCAACTACGGGGCGGGTTAAAAATGTCTCGAGGTCTCTCCTCAGGCCCGAGGGTCCTAAGCTGACGGAGCCATTTTTGAAAAGGGTTGATTTTTAAAAAGGTTATCTGAATTGTTTGCCACCATTTTAGGACCC
>Ga0194133_10005996_pt1 | contig 15188 bp, 10 predicted proteins | sample TA2KigOf40mmetaG_FD_155448 | JGI IMG/M metagenome (GOLD analysis project Ga0194133, IMG submission 155448) | Freshwater microbial communities from Lake Tanganyika, Tanzania - TA2015055 Kigoma Offshore 40m | ecosystem: Environmental > Aquatic > Freshwater > Lake | place: Tanzania: Lake...
TGTTAGGGTTTTATTTATCTATATATAAATAAAATTCAAAGTGTGTCAGGATGTCAGAACCTTATAGTCTCCCAAACTGCTGGCCCAATATCAGTGAAATTTGGCTGGAAGGCTCTGCTGAACCACGTGTGTAAAATAGCGATAGTTTTAAATCTCTAACCCTGCCCGCCAATGCCGCATACCCTTAGCTAGCAGATAAATATGAATGAATACTAGTATGTGCATTTATATTGGAAATTACTTGTCAGAGTTATTCTCTTAACTCTATGTTAAGACCCATAATCAACTACTGAAATTTCCTTTTAAACAATAATCAACTTAACAAACGAGCAAAAATCTTTGCAGCAGAACCTGGAAACCTTGGAATTGCTAACAAATTATAGGTGTGTATAAGTAATATTGTGGAAATGATAATGTAAGGATCATTGATGTTATTTGAAAACAATTCAAGAGAATTGAGCTGGACTTAAAATATTAGAATTGAAATATGATACTTAAAGATTCATAAATGATAATAAGAAATAAGAACATTTTGTATTATTGCTCCATTCTGTTCTACCTTTATCATTTTTATTGTTTTTAAGCTAGGTGATATTAAATAATCACATCGAGGAACAAAAAATATGGGCCTCTTGACATAAAACTTAACTCCCCTCAGGAATTCTTGGGAATTAAAAGAAAACTGAACCCTTACATATTTTTCTGATTATCTTTTTTCAAAGTCAAGCCATTCTCCAAACTAAGCTAAAATTCAAACCTTAATTGGTAAAAGGTGGAAGAATTTTACTTTTTTCAAAATTAATCTGAATTTAAGAAACACAGAAAGAAAATCAGCTAGTCTTACACAATTAATCAAACGATTCTAAATCTTCATCTTTTAGAGAAGGTGCAAGTTGGGGCGCAGAAGCAGTTGTTTTCAATGACCTTTCTTGAAATTTTTCAACCCCATAGATCTTTCTGAAGGTCACTGGATGGTAAGTTACTTCAACAGTTTTCCAGCCTCTTGCAATTGAGTTATGATTGTCCCACTTGTCCAAGTTTGAGGTAGGATCCTGATTGTCAGATTCTGGATTTAAATGAATAAATTATTTTTTGTTGTTTATCTTTATTATAAGATTATTCTCTTTGATCAACCTTTAGCTCTTCTTTGACCAATTTCACCTCTTATAGATCCGTCCACTGAAAATGGATTTAAATAAGTAGGTTTTAATAAATGAAAAAACAAGTAAATGAAGTTTATTTTATGGTTAAATAATATTCTAGGGTTTTATGTTTTAGTCTTGATTTGTTAATTGGTTTTCCAAAGGATGTTTTTACTAGAAACTCACAGAAAGAGATTGGAAGGAAGATTTCTCTTGTTGTTCAAGATTTTGGTTTCTTGAACCTCGAGCCATGAGTTGCCATTTAGAAAATGGAAGAGGGGAACAACCGGATTGTTGTTGTGATGTGTGTAAGGAGCTAATATCATTGAAACCACAAGTTGTAGGTTGGAAATCCTTGAGAAGATCTGATGGAATTGGTTGCATTGGAGGCAAGGGTCTGTTCAACTCTTCAATCATCTGCTCAATCGTCTGCTTAGTGTCTAGACTGGAAAAACTAGGATGAAAATTCGTTGCTTTTGATTCGATTTCAGAGTCATTTAATGCAGAACTTTGAGTTTTTGGGTTGAGAGTTTTCTCCTGCCTCATGCTTTGGGTTCCATAATCCATCAGATACTCACTTGACTGATTGTGCATGTTTTGTTCAGTTATTTCATTTTGTATACATTGGCTGGACAAATCAAAGACTCGAGGCTCAACTAGGGATGATGATGATCTGTTAAAGACAACAGGTTGGGATGGTTGGATTAAATCCGGATTTATTATTGAGAGCGAGGATAAATTATCTGGAAGTAGAGAACGGAAAGGCTTGTTCAAATTTTTGGAATAAACATTTGTGACTTTGTGAAATGAAGGCGAAGAAGATTGGGATCTAATAGTGTAGTGAGGCAGAGATTGTCCTCGAAAGTGTTTTCTTCCACCTTTAAGTATTGCTGATGGATCCTCAAGATGAGACAATTCGATAGAATTGCTTTCACAACCAGATTCGATGTGAAGGTAGTTCTTCAATGAATTTCTACGCTTACTCAGCAATTCTTGATACTTCAAATTCTCTTGATTTTGGTCCACGACTGACTCCAAAACTTGATTTTTTTCTTGGAACTGATATTGCCTTGATTTTGCTTCCTCTCTCAAAGATGCCAAAGTTGGAGGATTGTATTGTAGGCTTTGCTCCCCTTGAAACTTTCTGTATTTTGAGAAATGAGTGACAAGATTTTGGACAGATAGTTTCCCATAATTGTCATCTTCAAAACGTGAAAGTTGAGGATTGCTCTGGCTGGAAAAGAGTTCAGAATGGTGAAAGTCACTACTTCCACTTTCATGGATTTTCCTCAATTCAATTTCAGGAAAATGTTTCTCCTCATTCTTATTATGATGGGTATAGGCTTGAGTGTAAAGTGCACTACTCTCTGATCTGATAATAGAACCAGTTGTGGTTGGTCTCAAACTACCAACATAACCTAATTGCACGTCATCATCTCGAGAGCTGAAATTACCACCACTCTTCATTTGCATAGATAACTGGGTTGTGTGTAATTCCTGCCCATTATGAAGACTGCTTTGTTGATACATATTTTTCTCTCTTGACTTATTTTCCATTCCAAATGTTTCTTGTCTTTTTTCTGCCAGAGAATGACCTTTCTGCTCTGTTTGAAAATTTGAGTCTGAAAGCTCAGAATTCAATCCTAAAACATGTTAGATTTTATCAAGGTTTAGTCATTTAATCAAAAAGTTGTTTGGAATTTTACTAGATTTCTGTTGTTTTTCTTCATATTTTATCGAGCAATCATACTCTAGCATTTCTTGGTTGTTTTTTAAAACTTCTCTAGACACATCTTGGACAAAGAAAATGATTATGAAAAAATTTCATTATTCCCATTATCTTATGACAAAATATTCAAAGTACCTTGATTGATGTCTTCAGTTTTGTCTTGTTGTTGAGTTTGAAAATTTTGCTTCTCAACAACAAACTGATTGGATTGATTTGAGTTAACGTCTGGAGCAAATCCCTGAACTGTAAAAGTAGCATCAACATAAATTTAAGTCATTATGTATTGAAGCATATATGATGGAATCTTTAACAATTTAGTTTTTTGCTTTTATAAAAATTGACCTGAATTTATGATTTGATTAATGACAATCGTCTAAAAACTGAGAGATTTGGACCTGGCCCTTAGATATATTTCCTTCAATTAAAGCCTTTTCTAAGATTAATTAGGCTTTTTACTTTACTCTAAAATTCATTTTCACCCTTTTATCTAAGATGCCAATGCAAATTTGGCCAGACATCTACAAATTTTATCAACCTCTGAATGTAAGGCCTAACCTTTGCAAATTTGGCCAATACCTCTAGAAATTTAGCCAGACCTCTGCAAAATTGGTCAAACCTCTGCAAATTTAGCATAAAAGCTCTGCTTTTTTTCTCCCTATTTGGCATGACCCATTGTCATAGTGGTTTCCAGGTTGTCCATTGACCAAAAAAATTGTCACAAATGTTTAGGTGAAAAAGGAAATCAAATACTCAAAGCAGATTGTTCTATGACTCCCATTCTGTTTTTTGTTAAATGTGTGCAATTTGCACCTCTTTTGGGAATTTATCTTTGTTTAAGATCTTCTTTTTCCCAATCAAAAGACTGGAACAATCCCCATTCATCAAATTGTTAATGGTGACTTATGAATCTTAGCAGTATTTGCTACACGTTGGTTCTTAAAAATCATATTGCCTGAGGATCCAAAGGGTTTTGGTGCCCTGTTTTCCCAAACGTTGATTCCTTGAGTATTGCGTATCTTTGCATCAAACAAAGGGGTTGATGAACCAGCTTTTAAATTGTGTTGTTGGAAGTTTGGAGGCAAGTCAATTGGCTGTCTAAAATTTAAGGTTTAACAACAAAATATGGATGAAAAAGCAGGTATTGTGAGTACTGTGAAATCCTTATCTCCATGCTTTTCTGCTGCTTCACGACCTGTTGCTGATGAAAAATCATTTGTTGCTCTTCTTGTAATTTTTCACGTTCTAATCTTTGAAGCTCCTAAGTTTAATGATTCGAAATTTTTATCCTTTAAAATGATATATTAACTGAAAGCTTCAAACTACCTTTTCTCTCTCTGCTTTTTCTCGTTTTCGTTGAATTTCCTGTTTCGAATATTTAAAACTTGCATCAGAGACAAAATTGTTTTTCACACTTATTTTTTTTTGGCCAACTTTTTCAAAATATTTTCATGCAAGAAAAGAATAACTATATTTTTCCAAATCACCTCTTGTTGTTGAAGTATAAATTGTTGCTGTTGTTGTAATTGTTTTTGTACAAATTGATCAGCAAATTCACTTGGAGCAACTGATCCAATACTATATTTCAATGTATAAAGATTAATCTTTAATTTCAGACAATCTCTTTAAAATGTAGTTAATGAATATACCTGGACTCATCAACAACCCACTTTTCAGCTTTTTTCCTGCGCTTTGCAAAAAGTTCTCCACCTTTTATCATTGAAAAGAAATGCAAAAAAAAGTTTCAAAATTTAAACATTCAATAATTCATAATAATTTGATTTCACCTTTTCCTTGACATGCTTGGAGATTTTCAATGAATTTTTGTGTCACCTCCGGAATAGGACCTCCTGTAGCGACTTGGGATAATTCCGGATATTCATCCTCAGGCAAATCTGTCCAATCATGAACTTTTCCCTCCGGATTCATGACTAGCTTCAGATTTGGTGCTTTGTCATGACGTGGAATTTCCTTTGAAACCTTACCTTATATTTAATGACTAGAGAATTTGAAATTTTTCACTCTCATTACCTCATCCTCGAAACCTTCTTCACCTGAAATCAAATTAATTTTGTAATTATGGTCCTCACTTTTAAGCTGCAAAATATTTTTTATTGGGTTTATAAGTACCTTGCTTTTTTATCCTTTTCAAGTACATTTCTTGACCCTTGCTCAACTTGTTCCCATCGTCGTAAAGAGATGCTGATATTTTATAAGCCATTTCTACTTGATCAGCTACACTTGGATGAAACTTGGGTGAATAGAATGCACTGTCAGTAAACATTTGTCTTGGGTTGCCTTCAAATCCAAGAATGGAATATTAAGCAATAAAAAAATTTCATTCTATCTAAGAATTTCATACGTCTTTTCAATGTTCCAGAATCAACTTCAGAACTTGGGGTGAATAATTTTTCCAAAGCAACAGATTTTCGATCAGATTCCAAAACTTTTTGGTCTGCTATGGATTCCTAAATAATGTAAAATTAATTGGGTGGTAAAATAAGACAAAAAAGTTGTTTTTTACCACGTCTGGACTTGTCTCTTTGGCAATCGAAGGTTCTTTTGGCTCAATCTTTAGCTTTGAAAAATATTGTCAATTAAATTATCTTGAAATCGGTATTAACAATCACCTCAATTTCTTTTTTGAGTCGTTTGGAGATTTTTCCAACTTCTGGCAGCTGCAGAGGTTTGATTGGTTCAAAATGAATTTCAGGTTGAGATTCCGGACGACCTTTAAATTCACGGGGACATTTGAACCTCCGGACAACTGTCTAAAGACAATTTAATAAAAATTCAATAACAGATAAGTGTTGGTGAATATAGACCAGTATTTTAAAAGGAAAATACTGGGGGAAAAAATTAAATCCCTTACATCTTGGAAATTTTGTGTATCAGGAACATGTTTGAGACCCTCATTTGGCTCGACATTTTCCTTATCATCACCATCCTCTTTCATACCAACATTTCGGGTATCCTTTGTCGACTAAAAAAAATTGAAAATGAGTTTTTTAGAGTCTTAAAAAAGCAGGAATTATTACTAGTTCATTTTGTTCGACTAAAATGCCTCCATCTTGCCCATCAGGTTCATCTTTTGATGAAACATCAACGAAACCATCAGGTAAAACATTTACATTTGCCAGGGAATCTTTGCCTTGAACCTAATAAAAAATGCCTTTTAAGCTTCAAATTAAAGTTTTTTTTGAATAAAAATCTTGCCTGAGTTAGTGCTTGCTCTTCTTGGTGCTCCATTTTGTTTGCTGGATTCAATCAAGTTTGCCTCCTATTGGATAAGAAAAGAAAAGTTTGTGATTGTGTTCCAAAATTTACTGACAAGTAAGATTCTTCAATAGACATCATTTTTGCATTATTTATCAGTTTCTTGGACATTTATCCTTGATAAAATGTTTTGAATGTAATCATGTTAGAAGAAGAAGAGAGCTTGTGTTTAGAACTGATTATTCTAACACTAAATCACGTTAATGAGAGTAGTGTTGACTTTACAACAGTTCTTTTTGACTGAAAGTTGTGTCTTATTGTCACTTCATTTTCAATTTGATTAATGTGAATAAATGAGTATAAGAGATAATTCTAATCAAGTTTCTGCACAACAATCAATCCTGACTGAGATAATCATCTACTAGAAATGATTAATTAAGGCAAATCCGGGGATCAAAGATTTTTGCCCAGACCAGGGATCGAACCCCAGTTTCCCAGTTCTCAGTCAGATGCTATAACCATTAGGCCACAGCGACCCCTTGCTTTTATTTATTGACCACTCAGTGAAACAAATCAAAATTGAGCATATTCATTTTAAAAATTTGCAACAAAATGAAAGCAAAGGGGTAAGCCTTGAAAGTGACTGCTGGTCAAATAAACAAAAAGCTTTTATCTAAACTTAAAATTTTCAAGAAAGTATCTAAATGAAGATAAATTACAGAATACAACATCGCAGCAGACTTTTATAAAAGTTTTCCAAGGCTTTTGTGCTTGTAAAAGCATGAAGCAAAATTAGTTGAGACAAATCAGAGTTGCATAGCTATGACAAGTAGTTGGAAATTTTGAGTTAGAGTAATCTGGCTGGCTGAATGGGGTGGGTCGTCGATTCGGGTCCCAGCAAATATTTGCAACCTTTGACTTATTTTGCTCGAATAGAATTATTTTGAAGAAGTGATAGTGACAATTTTTTCAAAAAATCAAAAACTAGCTAATATTGCATTAAAATGAAAATTTCACAAAATATTTTTTTGAGACTTCCTTACTAAAATATATTTTTGTTTTAAGGGCATTTTCATGAAGCTCGGTACATTTGATATCTTTTATATGATGCAACATAACTATTTTTTGTCTTCAATCTTAAGAATCTTAAATACTTCAATTTTTGCAACAACTTTCTCCGAAAGATAAATCACAACAAAAAGATTCCAAATTTATCGATCTCTTAACACCAACATAGTTTGACTACTTATTAGAATATTTAAATTTATGGAGCATTTCAAATTTTGTCTTGATGAAGCATGAAGATTTATCGATGGTCAGATAAAATTTTCCTGGGAGGGTAATGAAGTTGTCTTCTCTGTCAACATTTTCTTTCTAAAGCAACTTACAGAGAACAGAGAAGAGTCATATCTTCAAACACTTGCTTTTCAAACATGAATCTTAAACCTGAGCACAATTTGAGTAACAGTACCTTGTGCAAAATGTTAGAAGAGGTGCAAAAATATTAAGAATCTCAAATTGAGAAAGCATAGAGATGCAAGGATTGACCTGAGTTGTCCTGTTGTTAAAAAAGCAAAAATGAACACACCCATGAGAGCTGTCCCTCTGTTGCTGACTAGAAATTTTCAGGAACAAAATTTCAGCCTCAAGTCTAACTCTTGTAAAGTTGAGATTTAATTTTTAACGAAGGAGAATAAAGCGACGAAAGAAAGAAAGAAAGTCTCATCCTTAATTGTTCAAGACAAAGTTTCATCCGCCCACAACGAAACGTTGTCACATTCATTTAATGTAGTTTGAAAGCTGTATGACTTGTCAAGCTTCCCTTGTTCAAGTTTCAAATTGCAATGTTTGTCATATATTCCATCTAAATTTAAAATCAATGCTTTTGTTTTGCTTTTCAAATTCAACAGCTTTATGATACTGATCTCAAAATTTTTAATTCAGATGGCTTTAGGTTTAATTCTTTTTAAAAAGATGTGTGAATTGATAATAATGATTTTGATGTTTCAACTTATGAAAAACTAATAAAATGATTGGAAAGCTGCAATAAAACCTAATACATGTAGACGGTACACATGGACCTCAGCCTTTAGATTTAAGTATCGGTAAAATATCATTTCGATCACGCAACCTTTTACCCACAACTGATTCCCGAGCGCCCCTGATCAGCACGCTCCTGTTTCACATGCATGCCTCAAGATTAGTATCTAGTTATTCTCCGTGTGCTTAGGCATAAGTCATTCAGAGTAGATAGCTAGAAATAACCTTTTGTGTAAATACAATGTGAGTACATTAAAACTTAAACTCAATAAAGTATTATGAGCATATCTAAATACCTTGCCTTTTTGTTATAAAAACAAGGTGGGATTAAGCCTCATAAGAATGGGTTAGTGTTATGATATTTTGTGCCGCCTACCTAAACCTCGCGATACGCCAAGCTGATCGCTTGGAATAGTAAGTCTACATTTATGAATTTCACAAAAAAGTTTGCTTTCGACAAAATCTCAACATTTCATCTCAAATAATCTGAGAAGACATTTAAAGAAAATATTATAAAGTTCATCAGATACTTATGGACAAGAAATCTCTTCAGAATTCCTTTCAAGCAAGAAAATCAAAGCCAATTAAATGAATAAGACACTGAAATGTTTCAAAATAAATGTCAAAAATTGAAACATAAACCTCTTCTTCACATTCTTAATTGAATATCATCAGTTGACTTTGCAAAGTTTGAACATGTCCCCATCAATACTAGCACATTTAAACTATAATAATTTTTCCTATTTTTTTCTTGAATTAATACCAGATTTTGGCATTGAATGAAAGCTCATTAAAGCTTAGTTCACTATTGATTTGAATTTGAACTTCCAAAAACCTGTAGATTTTAGTTTGTCAACTGTTTGAGTAGCTAAAATCAAATGCAATTTTCTATTTTAAGTCTACCTGTAGACCATGAAAAGTAAAAAGACTATTTTTGCTATAATATTTATGAGAAACTTCAAAAGTTTGTCCTTTGAAAATGAATTCATTCAAGTGCAAAATAAAAGCAATTTATTTGTAAAACATTAGTTAAGCAGAAGTGTTATTGAATAGCAAAGCAAAGTTTTTTTACTCACCCCTTTTGAAAGGCCACATAAATTTCAGCTTTTTTTCTACATTATTTATTTTTAAGAACAGCTCAGATGTATTTATGAACAGCACAGACTTACTTTTGGATCTTAATGAAAAGAAAATGCCCAAGGCTTGGGGTGCACAAACAAATTTGGGTGTGTGGTGAATGAAAGCTATTTATTTCTATGACAGTTTGTCTCAGCTTTGAAAAGGCGTGTAGCTTGTAGGGTTTATCAATAGAAAACAATTTAGAGATTTTGCCTTACTCTGATGCAAGATACAATAGAAAAATGCTAGGAACTCAAGTAATCTGTTGTTGCATCACCTTAAAATTTCTAAGAACCACGCCTAAAAATCAATTGAATATGAAAAAATGATGTCTATCATGTAAAACTTTCAAAAGTAAAATCAAAGAGGAGAAAGTATGATATTAAACAAGTCCACCAAAAATAAAAGACACACACGTTTTCATTGAATCAATCTAAGTCTAGCGAGGCAAGTGCATCAGGAGTAGTTGATCCGAGGGGGAGCATTGTCATAATGAAGGCGGAGAACTAAAATCCCAGTGAAGACCTTCCCAATCAAGAAAAGAATCAATACTGAACTATTTATTGATGGGAAACAAGGGCTTTAAAATATGAAAGAAAAGGAGGGATCTGATCAGAAGGATCTAATCTAGAAAATATTGGGCCTCTTAGAGGAAGGTTAGCTGAAGTGGCGGGAACTAAAATGCGACTCGAGAGTGAAAATACAGCAGCCTGGTTGGAATGACCTAAATTGCTAAGAAGGAAGGACAAACAAACGGCAGTCTGTTTAAAAAGACCTTGAGCTTGCAAAAGTGAAAAATATCGTAGAGTGAAAAAGAGGGTTTTAACTGTATACTCTGACAAGTCACCCAAAATTAAAAATACTGAAATTTCCAATAAATTAAACAAAACTAATATGTTGAAATTTTGTTCTTCATTTCATAAAAAAGGACAGAATGAGAGCAACAAAGGACCATCCATATGACATACTGGCAGACTCAACAGATACAGAACACAGAAGAGGATTGTGATGCTTGACCACTCAAAACCATCTCTTGACGCCTAGACTTGAGAGTACGCATGAATGCTCGAATCCTGAAGTACCTTCAAAAATTTTTGAACCGGACCCATCACTAAATTCCAAAGGTGGTCAAGGCTGTCTAGCAAGAGAGACAAAAGGAGCCAACCCTGGCACTGCGCAAAGAATGGAACAACAGCATAAGGCAGTCTAGCCGCAGGCCATCTGGCTCAGGAAAAATGTGTCTACTCTGCCGTAGGCCAACCTAGGAACTCTGTAACTTGGGAACAGCGCAATTCTGGGAAAAACCCAACCCAGCAACAGCGCAATCTTTGAACAGGACATCCCAGGAATGATGCAACATTTCAAAAGCTCAAGGAACCAATCACCCCTAACCCCTACCCATTTCCCCTTCTTCACCTTTCCCCCATTTACAGGCTGCCACTCCCCCTGATCACGGGTTTTAGTTTTGGTTTGCATTGAGTTTGGGTTTGCCCACCCAAACCCCAATCCAAATGATGATACCAATGCCGATCCCTGCCCCAACAGCAACCCCGATTTTGACCCTGACATGGATCCCGATGCTGGAAAAGTGTGACGTTGACAGGTTAAGGTTTGGGTTGGGTTTGAGCTCAGATTTGGGCTTGGGTTTGGGTACGGGTTCTGGTTGGGTTTGTCCATCCTGGCCCCAATGCCGACCCTAAACCCGACGGCTCCCCCCAAATAGGCGATTCCATGTGATGTCCTTTGTCTGCCTGTCACCTCCTCCTCCCACACCATAAAACCAAGAGGGCAGAAAAATGGCACGCATAATCCCCCACATAGATGGCTCCAAAGTTATACCAACCAGATTTTTTATGTTGTGTATGGGGTGAGCTCACCTAGTTTACTATAAAACTTAATTTTCTGAGCTTTTAGATGAAATATGAAAAATCTGGTTTTTAACTTTGGAGACATCCATGTGAGGAATATACAAGCCAAATTACAACTTTCTAGCTTCAATGGTGTGTGGGAGGAGGAGGAGGTGACAGATGTAAGGATAGACGTCACGCCGCTATTGCCGGGAACCGTATTGAAATTTCTAACTCATTGCTTGCTCCGCAAGGGAGGGATAACAGAACTTTGAAGGAGGAGAGATTAAAGTAGCCCAGAATGACTTAGCAGTCGTGAAGAGAATCAATACTGCAATACAGTGGCAGTCGAACATTTTTTCGGAATCCATGTTGGTTATCTTCAAGATTTGAGATTGGTCTTTCTCTTTAGTGTTCACCACTTCTTATGTATTCCTCTTTTATGTAATAGAGTCGCCAATAAATCACTTCTCCTTTCTTGTGGCATTCCTGACTTATTAAAAGCCATGTTAAAAACATTGCAGATCCATTCCATGATGTAGGCAGGGTGACTGTGCTTTAATAGACATCCAAGCAAGCTGATCTGTATTTTCTCAAAGATGTGATAACTTCATTTTGTTTATTGGCTCCAAACTTAGGCCAAACTAATCATCTTTGATGTTTATGTTTTTCGTAGTCAAAAAAAAATATAAATAATTATAAACTGCTCGAAATTTCAAAAAAAATTAGGTAAAAATATTTGTTGGATGTTTGATGAAGACATTCATATTTTAAAAAGTAAAGAAAGGAAAAAGATACGAATGTTTTACTTTCCAACGGTTTCTCAAAGTAAAACTATTTTAAAGCACTGAAATCATTAAATTTTACTTCGTGCGCCGCGTTGAAATCTCCTTTTCCGACGCAGAACGGTAAAGATTTTTCCCCTGAAAATTACAGCCATGAAACCAGTTTGTATCCAACTGGTATGAAAGAAGAAACAAAAGAGGAAAATATATCAAAAATATGGAAAGTTCATTAATTTTAAACTCTGTGTGAAGTGAGAATTTCTTGAAAACTTGTTAAAAAAATAAATTTTATAATTGGACAGAAATAGTAATTGGAAAATGGCTTCTAATATGGGATGGCTGAGGCATGTCCTCACTATACTGTCTGTTATTATTTTTGTAAGTATCAATTTTGAAATAACATTAAATTTGATGATAAATGATTTTCTCGAATCTGTCATTGATGTATTAATCATTTGAAGAGTTTTACAATTTTCAAAACACAATTTTAGAGAATTATAAGCTTTCAAGTTGCAGTCATTTTAACTCTCTAGAATTAGATGTCTAGCTATTCACCCAATAGCAAAACTTAATTTAATTTCCAGTGTTGGTTATTACATTTTTTTCATACATCAAATTTGTAGATTATAATCTGTATTTCTGATCTCAATGGTTTTGACTACCCGACTTTGTTTCTGCACTGTTACTCATGCATTCAAAAATCAAATACTGAAACTTACTTTAAAGAATTTTTTGTCAATAATAGTAATTTAGAAACAAGCTTAAAAGTTTTAAAAGAAAAGATGTGACCTAATTTTTCAAGGAAACTAGCTATGTGAACTGAGAAGAAAGAAAAATAACTTGATACATAACTCTTAAAAACATGATTTAACTTGTATTCACAGTCTGAGTCAATTCTGCACTTGACTTTATGAGCCGTTATATTAAATTGTCATCATTACAGACCTAATTTAAATCTTCTCAATTGGTGAGGTTTAATTTTTTTATCTCGATAGTAAAGTTCAAATTGTTCGTTGTTTAAAACAATGACTTTGAAAAAAAATTATGAGGGAGAAATGTCATACAATTTATTTTTTTATCTTCCAGTGAATGGGCAAGATTTTGGCCTCAGGTTGCAAATACAAAGTTATGCAATTATCGTAATTTAAGCGTAAAGATGTTGAAACCATACTTCTTTCAATGAACTTGGCAAAATATGCCTTCTGCTTGACCACATCTTTTGTTTGTGAGTTTGATGCAACTCAACCATATGCCTGACATGCTCGTATATGTCACAATTGTCTAAATGAAGATAGATTTTAATCTCCTTTTAGACACAAATTGAAGTGCAAAACTCTGTGTGCTTCTCACATCTTAGGGTTAAAAATACTCTAGTTAAAGCATATTACTATCCCCAGATTGAGGGGTGCCTTGTTAATTCTTATGCAATGTGGGGTTGAAAAAAGGATCAAACCCACAACCTTAGATCTTTGTCGATTTTTTAATTAGTACAATAATATTAATAATATTTTCTCCTTATTCTTGTTATTTCCATATTTCTCATTTCATCAAATCTTTTAGCAAATGTTTGGTTCATTGTCATTTCCCCTATAGTCATTTCACCTAAAAGCCATTTCATACTATTCTGCCAAGCTGTCTTTTATTATTAACTCCAAATAGTTTCCAGCCCACAAAAGATGTGTCCCTGCTTTTGTTATTGTTCCCAATCTTGTAAAAGGGGTTACATTCCATCATTCTTATTTTATTCAATCAATTCTGCACAGATATTCTTGCCCTGGTATTTTCAGAGCACCTCTGTTGATTTTTTTGGATGGCTATGGGTCGCCTTGGCTGAGAGGTCATAGGCACCTGACTAAGAACTAAGATCAAAAGTTGTGGGTTCAATCTCCGGCTGCCCATGCCAGCAATTTTTCAACTCTGAATCGCAAAAAAATCAACAATAGGCACACTCTGTCAGAGTAATAGTAATCTGCAGTGACCATAAAGTTCAATGGCGGGACTCTTATAAAGGTGCTGGTTGCGCATCAACATCGCCTCAGTCTATATAACACAAGATTTTTAATATTAGCTAATTTAAAAAACTTATAGTAACCTTTATAGACTTTCAGGATACTTTTATTCAAATTGGCAAAAATTTGATGGAAACAAACTACATTTCTGGCCTCAGAATGAATGCATACCACTTATTTCAAAAGAATTAAAGTAGACTATGGTTTTCCCTTATTTCAAAACACCTGAATAAGGCAAGTGAAACTTGACAGCTAGGTATTTTTATTTTTAAACTTTATATTCTTAAAATGCATGAAAGTTTTACTTACAAAACCAGATGTTTTTGAACTTTAGAGTATTTGTAGTGGTGAGGTTTAACAAACCACTACAATACTTACAAAACAGGCTTAATATTTGTAATGACATATTTCTTGTCAATTTTTCATTTTATCTTCATTTTTCATGTTGGCAAATGGTCTGATATTTGGAAGCTACATGGCAAAGTCATGCAGGTGTCATTCCAACTAAAAATTTCCATATTTTTTTTAGAAAAATAAATAGATTTCTTCTTTTCCTTGTAAAGCAGACTTGGCTCCTCACCAAGCCTTAATGAACCTGAAGCATAAGTTTCATTTGCATAGAAACATATGTTGACTGCAAATTTCCTAGAGCAATTTCTCCATGAAACTTTCTTCTGCTGGCCAACCTCACACTTTTGGCTTAATTATTTGAGCAGATGTAAGTTTCACTGATTTCAAGTTCATTAGAAATGGCCAAGTGAAGTTTTATTTGTTTAGTGAATTACAGCCAGTTGGTCAATCTGAAGTTCAAAGGTGTGAAAACTTGACCACTCCTTTAACCAGGAACAAAAAAAAAGTTTAAGCTTTTTTTCGGAATAAAAAAGTTAAAAAGAAAAAGCTGACTTTATTACAGAGCTCTAGCTCAAGACAAAATGGGTAAATGTGTTTGTTGCTGATGGTACAACCCAGAGAGCCAAGCTTCAGGTTTGGGCCGGCTGGCTGGCAAGGCTGGAACAGAATTGCTGGCCATGACCTCAGAACAAGAGAGATCTGAGGACACTAACAACTTGATTTCTCAAGAAGCAACAAATGTTTTGAAAAATTTGAGCCCACCTGACTCGCCCAAAAAGAATATGAGAGATCCTTTCTGGATTTGTTTTATTCCAGACAAAAAATTAAAAAAAAAAGCTCAAATTTGAAACTCTTTCATTCTAATTCATCCACAGATGAGCTTGATATAGCCTCCAGCTCTGCCTAGAGGCGGCATTGATAACGGTCAATATCGAGAACCTCCTTGCATAGTT
>Ga0194133_10005997_pt1 | contig 15185 bp, 16 predicted proteins | sample TA2KigOf40mmetaG_FD_155448 | JGI IMG/M metagenome (GOLD analysis project Ga0194133, IMG submission 155448) | Freshwater microbial communities from Lake Tanganyika, Tanzania - TA2015055 Kigoma Offshore 40m | ecosystem: Environmental > Aquatic > Freshwater > Lake | place: Tanzania: Lake...
CGCGAGGACTTAATCCCATGTAATCCAAGATCGTAGGAACCCAGTCTAGCGTCACAATAGGAAGATCGGTTTGGACACCTGCAGGGACCTTTCCTGGCCATTTTACCACTGTTGGCACCCGAATTCCCCCTTCGTAAGGGTAGCCTTTTTGGGAGCGCAAGGGTTCGTTATTCGTGATGGGATTTGCTGGATTTCCCATCAATCCCCCATTGTCTGAAGTGAAAATCACCAAGGTCTTTTCGGTCAAGTTCAAGCGTTCCAAGGTAGCGATTACCTTGCCTACGTTTTGATCTAGGCTCTCAACCATCGCGGCGTAAACGGGATTTTTCTGTTTCCCCCCGGCTTTAGCCTTGTATTTTTCGACCAGCTCCTTCGGAGCCATGAGTGGGGTATGCACGGCGTAGGGAGCCCAGTGGATGAAAAATTTCTGGGCTTGAGCTTGGAGAAAATCCACGATCTCATCCCCTTCTCGGTCTGTTAAATACTCGCCTGAATCCCGTGGTGTCACCCGATCAAATGCATAAAAAGGCGTGGGAGTAGCCGGCTCGTAGGGATCAAAGTAGCTGGGGGGTTGACCCAAGTCATTCCCTCCAAAGTTGCGGTCAAAGCCTTGGTCTTCAGGATATTTTCCCTCCCCGCCAAGATGCCATTTGCCCACATGATAGGTTCTGTAGCCCTGAGCCTTCATGCGCTCCGCCAGGGTAAGCTCTTCCAAAGGTAAAAAGCCTTGATTCTTGGGCGTGCGGAGCGGTAGATCCGGGTTTTCTGCATATTCTCCAGGCAGACCCGTGGTACCTACACCTTGGAATCGGGCATAGATCCAATCGGTAATTCCCATTCGCGCAGGGTATTTGCCTGTCATCAAAGCTGCTCGGGATGGGGAGCAAATTGCTGCCGCAGCATAGGAATGCGTAAATAACATCCCCTCAGCGGCCAAGCGATCAATAAAGGGCGTTTCATAAAAATCACTCCCCCAAACACCAATATCAGCCCAGCCCAAATCATCTACATGGATCAACAGGACATTGAATTCTTCCTTGGCCTGTCCAAAGGACGCCGAGTACAGCCCGAATGAAAGCAGAAAAATTAGGCTATACTTTTTCATCAAATTGGAAAGAATGAACAATCCTTCAACTACTTGAGCGCTTAACTCGAAAGCCAGGATTGAACTTTATTGAATTTCAAATTAAAAAATAGACCCCTCTTTCCCAAATAAAATTGTACTGCTGGAAAAGGGTTATCCTTGCTCCTTGGATTGATCCAATCCTGCTCAACTGAATATTCAGGTGATCAGCAGGAGCCAAAAAATAAGAATTGAAGGTAATTCGGCCCTTCTAGAAACCGTATGTTTGGGACGTGCGCGGAAAAACAACTTTTTACTCCCCCTATTTTTTCCTAACTTTTTATTCCAAGATATCCAAGTCATGAAAAATCTATTTCTCCTTATACTTTCCTTTCTGTGTTTCAATGCCCAAGCACAGCAGAATTTGCCCAATCAAGCCTCCCCCAATGTCGTGCTGATCTTTATGGATGACATGGGCTATGGGGACTTGGAGGTTTATGGAGGCCATCCTCAGCAGACCCCCCACCTCAATGCGCTTGCCGCTTCAGGAATGCGTTTCACCAATTTCTACGCAGCCCAGGCCGTTTGCAGCGCCTCCAGAGCAGCCCTACTGACGGGATGCTACCCCAACCGGCTCAATATCTCTGGAGCACTAATGCCTTGGTCGACCACGGCTCTGAATCCCGAGGAAGAGACACTTGCCACCTTGGCAAAAAGGAAAGGCTACCAAACAGGCATGATTGGCAAATGGCATCTCGGTGCCAAAGCACCTTATCTCCCCACCTCCTATGGCTTTGACTCCTATTTTGGTCTTCCCTACTCCAATGACATGTGGCCCATGGGCTTCGATGGTAAGCCTGTTACCGACACTGCAGACCGCAAATTCAAGTACCCTCCACTCTTCTTACTTGAAGGCAATGAACCCGTAAGGCCCATCCGAACGTTGGAAGACCAGGCCCAACTAACGCAGCTGTATACGCAGCGGGCAGTGCAGTTTATTGAGCAGCACAAGAAGCACCCATTCTTTTTATATCTGGCCCACTCCATGCCACATGTGCCGATTGCGGTATCGGAACCCTACAAAAACAAAAGTGGGGCTGGACTATTTGGGGATCTGATGCTTGAATTGGACGATTCGATTGGAGAGGTGATGGCGGCGCTGGAGAAAAATGGGCTTACCCAAAATACGCTGGTCATCTTTACGAGTGACAATGGCCCCTGGCTGACCTTTGGCAACCATGCTGGCAGCAGCGGAGGCCTTCGAGAAGGCAAGGGTTCGGCTTGGGAGGGAGGCGTACGCGTTCCTTGCATCATGAGTTTACCGGGATTGATTCCCCCAGGATCGGTTTCCAACAACCTCGCCGCTACGATGGATATTTTCCCGACGCTGGCAGCACTCCTAGACGCCCCTTTGCCCAACCAGAAAATCGATGGGGTGAATATCTTGCCCTTGTTGAAGCAGGTTACAGATGCCAATCCTCGGGACCACTTTGTCTATTATTACGATGCAAATAGCCTCAAAGCCATCCGGCAGGGGAAGTGGAAATTGGTTTTTCCTCACCTCTCCCAAACTTACCTGAATACTCAACGAGGCAATGCTGGTTTCCCGGGTATCTACAAATCCGTCGAGGTGCCGCTCGCCCTTTACGACCTGTCTACGGATCCAGGTGAAACGTTTGACTTAGCTCCCCAGAATCCAGGAGTAGTAGCTGCGCTGAGTGCATTGGCTGAGCAATATAGAAAGACGCTAGGCGATGATCTTACCCAACAGCCTGGAACCGAAAAGCGGCCTGCAGCAAAACTGGATTGAGGAAAAGGAAAGTTAGCGCGCTGAAATTCGAGCGCCCCGACTTCTACCCCAGAGTACAAATAAGGCTAAGATCAAAAAAGCAACTTGGGTGTAGACTGGTTCTCCTTTGGAGGCGTGAAGGGCCGTGGCCAAGCCCATGATGATGGCTAAGCCTAGAGCTGCTAGTGGAGTCAGAACGGGAAGTCTACGGAGTGATGCAGGCAGAATCAGTCCAAGGGCCCCTAGGACTTCTGAAATCCCGATAAATCGAATCAAGCCCCTATTCCTCCTCCTCCTTCCAGATCGCATCCTCGGGGGCGTCAAAAGCCGTGGCTGGTCGGCCGTCCTCGTTGTAGGCCTTGCAATAGTCACATTGATCTTCCTCTTTACAGAAGCCTATTTTTTCGGTCCACTCCCCGGTTTCATCATTGAAATAGGTGTCGTACTTGTGTGAATACCCCATGATTTCTTTCGTTTTAGTGTAGTATGATTTGATTTACTTGATGATTCCTTTTTGCGCCAGCGCTTGGATGCAAGCCTTTTCCCAGCGGACGGCTGCCTGTCTCGCGCGCTTTTCGTAGCTATTGTCCTGGTAGCCAATCTGCTTCAGCTCCTTGTCATAGGCCCTATCCTCCTGACTCGTCCGAATATCCAAGAAATGCTGGTACTCGTGAATCAGGGTATTCACCACTTCCTTCAAGCTCGCATGGCTCCCCCAATACAGCGTGATCGTTTTGGAGCGCTGCTGGTAGGTGCCCATGACCTTTCGGTGCCGGTAGTAGCGAAGCAGGAGACGAGGACCCGCCTTCTTTCCCTTGGGGAGTCCCAAGTGCTGCATGCACCAACGGATCACCTCGCGGACAAAGGCCACCTTATTCATCTTCGGAGATAATTCTACCTCCATTTTTTTGTCTTCTTGTTCCCTTCTCCAAGCAAGATAAACCCAATATAGCCAGATGCCACTACCCAGTAGCCCTATACCAAACCATTCCATTTTTGAAAGCTGGGGAAGAAGTTATCTTATCATATTCATTTGATGACAAAATTACTGTCCTCATTTTAGCATAAGTAAATTTTGCAAGCTTGTAATTTATACCTAGAATGATTAATCATCGTTTTCATTTGTATATAATTTAAAATGGAAATCCCTCTTGGAACGATTGATTCGAAAAACTCCAGTCATACTAGGTTTAGTGTGCTTGCTCTATGCCTGCGGCAGCAAAGAACCCTTGGTACAAGAAGAGTTACGCCTATGGGAAGGACGCTGGGTACCCAAATCCTGTTATGACTCACTCTTGAAAAAACATACGGCAGACTTTGTTGAAGGCTACTTTAAGAACACTACGGCTACAGACTCCCTTCTCACAACCCCCAAGTCTAAAAAATAGGTAGCAAATTCCCCTTGTATTTACAAGCTTGCAACCCACTGCTACTAGTCAAGTCCTATTACTATCTTTGCTTCGCAAAAGCTTGAAATCACAAAAAAATCATTCCCTTCCCTTAGACTGCTAACATGTAACTACCCCACTAAGCTCCCTATCCAAATTTCATCACTAAAACCAAACAGGTTATGGATACACAGCTGTTGGCGGCAGTCTTGTCGCGGAAATCAAGAGTGGGCAACTTCTCCCATCTCGAGTACGAGTTTTTACTAGGCAAGCCCTGGGACCTTTTTTACCAAGGAGTCAAAATCTCCTACCTCGGGGAAACGACCTTCCTTACCTGTGAGGAGGTAGAGGAGTTAAGGGAGATAGCCCCAGGATACCATGTAGGTGACCACTACACCAAGTTTAGCTATACCAAACTGGAGGTCGATACCTTGTTGGACCTCTACCTAATACTGGGAGACCTGGAGACCTATCTCCGAGGGCTACAGACAGAAGTTTTTTGGGAAGAACGGGCCCTGCGGAAAGGCAGCTCTGGAAGAGAACGAGGGAAGCAATCTTTTTTCCCCATCTTGGGAGAAGGGGACGAGTCCGAAACCTACAGAAGATGGAATAAATACACTGAGCGGCACTGGCGATGGGACTGAGTAACCGGAAGCACTCTTTTGGTGTGCCTACAGGGCACTTCAAATCCCTTTTTAATCAACAAATATCCAACGCAAACATGAAAAATAAACTACTTGGGGCTTTATTGTCCCGAAAGAAAAAAATAGGCAATCTTTCAGCAGCAACTTACGAAAAAGCCCTGGGAAGGACCTGGGACCTGTTTTACAAGGGAAGGAAAATCACTTACCTCGGAGAAAAAGAGTTTGGCACCACCGCATGGGGGGAAGATGCATGGGGAGAGGAAGGGTTCCAAAGTCTAAACCTCTGCTACTCCTACCTAGATACAGATACCTTGCTGGATCTCTACCATGTCCTTTTGGATATGGAGACCCACTTCGAGGAACAACGAGCACAAGCGTTTTGGGAGGAGCTGGGCTTGAAAAAGCTCATCTCCAAGGAAAAACAGGCAAGACAGTCTACCTGCCCAAGTCCAAACTAAATTACCCTACTTTAGAATAGAAATTCTTATCTTTCTCTACCAATGATTAATCTACATAATCCGACCTTTCCAATGGAACCTCATGAATTACAAGCTCTTAAACATTTGCATCCTCGCTTCTATAATTGGCAGCATAATTATTGTAATGGTTATTTAGATCTTGTTTTACGTAATGAAAATAGTGACTACCGAGGTGAAGAATTTTTACTTCAACTAAGCAGGCAATATCCTTTTTCTTTTAAGTTATTGGCTGATCAAGAAGAATTTGATATTCCAACCTATATCTACATCGAAGCAGGCATTCAACAATTAGCGATTGATTCATCACCTTATACGGTGGATGAATTTAATCTCCTTAAATTTTTCATACAGGTCGTTCCCAATTTCGAAGATCAAATAGACATGGAAGTCATTTTTCCTAAAATGATGAAAAAAAACTCAAATATTATGAGAAGTTGGCCTGAGTATTCAGCAAGAAAAGATTGGGTGGAATCCCTTGCTTTACGCCAATACACCTCCTTCGAGTTTGCAGATTTTATTTTAAAAAATGATCCTTCATTCGTCACCTCTCTGATTTTGAAACAGGCAGAATGTTTTAAATATGCCTCATTACCCATTCGCAATGACCTCGCCATAGCATTATTGGCAGTTAGTCTAAATGAGTCAAATTTTTCAGTTGTAGGAGATGTTGCACTACAAAATTACGAACTCTGCCACCTTGCCCTTTCTAAAAATCCAAAGCGAATTCAACAAATTCCGCAAACCCATCCACACTTTACCCAACTTTTTGAATACGCCTTGGAAAATGACCCAGACGTAATTCACCTACTTCCCAAACACCTTCTAGACCCAAAAAAAAAACTGAACCAGCTCCCTCAGCATGCTTCTTTACATTTGGCCTACGGGGCTACGCCTACACGATTAAAAATCAAACTTACTAAGGCTCTAGAAATCGCAGATAGCGGACTTGTTCAAATCTTCCTGATCTACCATAAGGAGTTGCAGACCTTTACGCTTCCTTACAAAAAGATCCATATTCCTACATCATCCTACCAGTTACTTAATTTAGATTTACGCCTAAAAATTCATGATCAGGAACGATTTCTGGTATGGCAAGAAGAACTTTGTGAAGGTGGAGCCTTACAGCTTCAATTCCAAAATGTGGGGATCAACTTTCTCTCATCTTAATTTGTATGGATACGTAGCTTTGCTCCTTTCTCTTTTTTAAGGGCAACCTCATTTTGCTTTTCAGAAAGCAATTCTTATTTCAAGAGCAAATTTTTTAGCCCAAAAATTCTACATTTTACAAGCTTGCAAATCCAAAAACTGTCCCAAAAAGCCTCTATACCTTTGTGTCATTGATTCGGGAATCGAATCCGTATTCACCCAAACCATCTCTCCATGATCGTCTCCTTAGGAAAACACTTCTCACTCACAACCGATGCCATTTCACGCTACGATGACCTCCACCAAGATCTATTTTGGTACCTATTGCAACAAACCCAGATAAACTGCTGCATGGACACCAACAGTCTTCGCGAATTTCTGATCCGTTACCTTTTGATCAGTGAGCGCCCTCTGGATGAGACTGCGGAAGAGTTTATCAATCAAGGCCTCCTGATCTCAGGAACCATGGGAGATCAGTCTTTTTCCTTTTACATGAAGGACCTCTTCCCCTTTCTTGGATTTGCTGCCACTTCTGCCCGCTACCAAGTACGCGGAAGGTTGGAAGATTTTATCCAATCCTACCGCACCAAAAAGTACCTGATCCTCCTCGAACCAGGCGAGGAAGGAGATGGAAAAATGTCCCAAGATGTACTTTTTTTGATTTTGGCAGGAGTGAAAACGCTGGTTCAGATTGACTCCCTCAACATCAGCTTCCGGGAAGACCTCAGTGAAGTGACTGCAGCAGAGGTGACTCGGGTGAGCAACTTTGTAGACTACGTACTCCAGCAGATCCCGTCGGAAATAGTTGAGGACTACCAAAACCAGTTTTCAGACGAAATTTCCTTCTACACCGAGTACTACAGCCCAGGGGAAGTAGTCAACTTCGATCCCTGGACCCAGTTGCCAAAAGAAACCTTGGTGGCACTATTTACTCATCTGCTGGGTGCAGAGCATCACTTGGTGGAAGATTTCAGGGATTCAGAAATCCCGGACGAGGATACCCTCCATGACCTACAGTTTGAGATCCCGTATATCAAATTCGCATACGGGGTCAAACACGGCTATGTGACGCTGGACGACAACTGGTACACTCCACATCTGGAGAATTACTCCCCAGACTTCAACCTAAATCCACTGGAAGAATTAGCAGGTGAAGATGGAGAAGTCTATTCCACCAACAGCATCTACCAAACCTACCGAATGGAAGAGTGGATTCACCTGCTTCCTTGAATTGGTCACAAGAAAAACTACTAAAATCGCAACTAAACAAAAAAATAATGCATCAACCATCCACTCCCCTAGAAAAAAGAGCTATGGTGCTCTCCCAACTGATCCTCAACACGCAGGAGGTCTACCGTACTGCAGAGGAAAGCGAAAAAGGCCTTCTCGAAACACTTGTAGGCGCTGCAATCTGGTATTTGCCCAACTTACCCGAGTTGTTTAACCAAAAAATATCCAAGGCGGCACTCGCGAGTTTGGAAGAAAATCCAAACAAAACCCGCTTAGTGGAGGAGCATGCCATCCCCCGTAAGGTGGCAGGTAGACTGCTGTACACCACCTATGTGAAGGAGTTGGAAAAAGATCCCAACACCTTGACGGGTCTCTATTTAGACTTTTTTGGCCGATACAACTTGGTCTTGAAGTCGGAAAATGACAGACTTAGAAAATTCCAACGAACTACCGTCTTCACCACAGAGGAGGAGGCCTACAAAAAAGCGGAAATTGAGCTCGTAGACTTTAGCGAAGCGGACTACCGAGCGTACAAGAGACAGGTGCGGATGGCGCCAAGCAAACCAGCCTGGGAAGAAAAAAAGTGATAAATCGAGTCATCCCTGTCTACTACCAACTACTTTTGGACTGCAGCTACAGCATGGAACCTATCTGGGAAAAAATACAATCCCAGGTAGGTGCCCATTTTAATCGCTTGCAGGAAGAGTTTAGAGCGCAGAGCGGTGCAGATTCCATTGGATTGTTCCGTCTGATTTCGATCCCAGCTCCTATGGAGTTCCCCCCCTATTCAAGTTCCCTAGATCCTCTCCTCCTTCACCTTAACCAAATTATTCCATCTGGAAGGTCTGACCTTTCAGATATCATAGTAAGGCTACTACTCCAAATTCAAGAGGAAAATGAAAATAGCCCCCTAAAAAAAAGCCCTTATTTCATGGTGGTGATAACAGACGGTTGGGAAAATGGGTCTTACTTCAAGCCGTCTAAAGTAATGGAATATCTGGAAGGACTACAACAACATGTCTATATTGAACTTTGGATTATAGGACCTGAACATCATTTAGATTTTGGAACTAAACGGCTTACCTTGATTGGATTAGACCGACAAATTCTTGTAGAAGAAGATTTGGAGTGTTGCTTCCAAGAGGTTGAAAATCAGTTAAAGAAAATCACCCAGGATTAAGCTTTTTTGTTTTTATTTTACTTTCGGCTAACTTTTTAGTAAAATACTGCCGATATGCCCTATTCTATTATTTTAACAGCTGAAAAGCAGGATGAAGTCCAGCTGGTTGAGGTGAAAGAGGTGCTGGAATCTATTCCAGGAAAATACTTAGAATACCAACTAAAAAAAGGGAGTAAAGGCCCATTTATACCAAGTAGAGAATATACAGCCGCTCTTAGTGAACTAGAATTTTTTAGTTGGATGCAGGAGTTCCGAATAGGATTCGATGTAGGGGATGAACAAATCCTGGTATTTCTGACCAGTCAACCAATTGAGAATCGGCACTTCAATGGTATAGATTTTCTGAACCGAACTGTTTTTGTAGACCTCAACAATTGGGAAAAATTACTTGTTGGCAATCACCCAATTAAATACCCAATCGCCTTTCATGTTCTGATATCTCTGCTAATCATTATTTATTTCAAAGAGGAGGCTGGAGCGAAAGCAGCATTGCATCAAGAAGATATGGGCTGTATTCTGGATTTAAATAGAAAAAAAACAAAAGTAGATTTAAAGCTCTTGACTGCTCGAATTTGTCCCACATGCATGGATACCTTTTTGAACAATTTACCGGATATCAATTTGCTAGCCTATTTCCGCTCGGGATTGGAAAAAATCAGGTACGATATGGTGGAAGGAGAATATTTTAGAAAAATTAAACCAAAACCTATCACGGTCAAACTTCAAAAAGTATTTAGTAAAAAATTGGGGTATTGCATTTGTTTTGATGGTATTGGGAGTGTTAACCTTGATGCTACACATACGGTAGTGTACTTGTATTTTTTAATAAACCCTCAAGGAGAATCACTAAAAGAGATATACAAAGATTACCTGTTTTTACTTCAGCTGTACAAAAAATTTACAGGTACATACAACCACGGTCTGATCGCTAAACTTTGTAAACTTGACTATAAGGTTGACGCTAATGGTAAAGAAATATTCAAAAAATTGAAAAGAGAAAATTCAATGAGCGAGCGGATTTCCAAAATCAATAAAGAAATTACCGTGCTTCTTGGAACCTTTGGCCTTGAGAAATTCTACCAAATATTAAAACGCACAGAGGAATCCCATGGGGTTGATCCTCAAATAACATTTGAGGACGAAACAAAAATTTTACAAGAACTAAAATCAAATCTCGGAAAATTCAAAAATTTACCTAGTTAAAAAATTATCCCCTATTTAAATAACAGCTAGGACAAAATGGAAATCTTTCCTTGTCCTAGCTGTATTTGGTGCAGGGGCCCAATAGCCACCGATGCAGCAGGGATGTGGCTTAATTTTCTGAATAGCATGCTGGATCTGCAAGCGATTTACCAACTCAAATCCCAGGTCCCCCGCCGCCTCGATTAATCCAACAGCTCCTGTCCTCCACTAAGCTCCAGCGCATCAATTTGCTGCACCGAATTTCCAGCGATCCCCCGAATGGATCCATACATGTCGATGGTGTTTTCAATCACCTTATCGATCTGCTTTTCCCGCTCCTTCCAAATCCGCTGCATGGATCTTTTTTCGGTTTCCAGGGAATTTTTCATTCCCGAAAATCCCTCTACAATGGCCTCCACCTGCATTTTGAAGGTAGTACTGGTCAAGAAATCATAGAGGAGATGCATCTTATCCCCTTTATTTTCTTGGGAACTGACCGCCTCATTCAATTTGATGACCGATTCTCGCAGCACCAAAGAAAGCCCCTTAAACTCCTCGTAGGTACAAATCCACACCCCGTCTAGGATTCCCATTCGCTCCATCCCAGCAGGCATGGCCTCGGTCACCAGTAAGCCAATGTCAGCTCCCTTTTCACGCATGTCTCCCTTGAATTTCTCCACCCAATTCGCTTGAAACTCCTTGGTGCGCTTGCTTTCGTAGTAGATTTTACCACAATTCTGCGCAGTATAGGTATTCACCACCTGCAAGCAGTCCGCACCTCTTGCCCCCTTTTTGATTTCAACGATGGAATCCAAGGGAAACTTGGTTTGCAGCCACTCCTCGATGGCCAACTCCAATACTTCACCCTGCAACTGCATGGAGCCTTGTTCCTGCTTCCGCTTCATTTCTTCGGTCAGCCTTTTTTGATCTGCCAGTTGCTTTTCGAGCTCCTTGAGTTTCAACTCCACCTTGGCCTCCTCTTGAAGTTTGATTTTTCCAGCTTCTTCGGCAAATCTAGCTTTGTTTTTTGCCCGCTCTTCCTCCAGAGCTGCGCTGAGTCGCTGCTCGGCTTGTGCCTCCACGGCTTCCTGAAGCTCGTCCTTTTCCCGTTTCAATTTTTCGAATTCGGCTTTGGTGCGATTCAACTCCCTCACCTTTTCAGACTGTTCTTGGAGCTCCTTCTCCAGCAGCTCCAGTCGACCCGCCTCCTCCTTGGCGATTTTTTGTTTGAGCTCAACTTCTAAGGTTTGGGTCATTTCTTGTAACTTGGCCTGTAGCTGCTGCTGAAACAAACTTTCTGCCTGGCGCTGCTTTTCAGCAAACTCTTGCTTGCTCCGCTCTAGCTCCTCCTCCTTTTTTTGAAAGCTCGCATTTTCTTTTTCCAACTTTTCTTTAAATTCGCGCTTCAGTTTTTCTTCCACTTGGTGAGCTAGTACATCTTGTACATCAATGCTGCTGCCACAAGAAGGGCATTCGATTTGGGTGAGTTGACTCATCGTTTTTTGGTTTAGAGTGAATAATTGTTTCCCTTTAACTCGCTGATTAAGGCCCCAAAATTAGACACCCAGATTTTCAGGCCCTCCCCATTTGCAAGCTTGTAATTTTATTCTCTTCCTCATTTTTGGTTTTTTTCTTTGTGGCATTCCTGTAGGCTCCGGCCTTTAATCCAGGAGTTTGTCACCCATGAATACACTCATTATCCACCCGGAGGATCCGACCACTACCTTTCTGGACCCCATCTATGCGGGTATCCCCAACCAAACTCGCATCCAAGGCCACTGCTCCAAGGAGGAGGTGCTGGACTTGATCCAGGCCCAAGACCGGGTCCTGATGATGGGACATGGCACCTCCCTAGGATTACTCTCCATGGGCAAGTTTCAGGTGAATTCTTTCGGCTGGTCCGCCTACATCATCGACGAGAAGGCAGTAGGGCTGCTGCGCGCAAAAAAAGACAGCCTATTTATCTGGTGCCATGCCGAGCAGTTCGTAAATGAATTTGGCCTCAAGGGTTTTTTTACAGGCATGTTTGTCAGCGAAGTAGCCGAGGCCATCGCCTACGGACTGCCAAGGGTAAACCAGGAGCAGGTAGATGAATCCAATGCCTGCTTTGCAGAAGTGGTCTCCCAATACCTTCATCTACCCATTCCCGAACTTTGGCAGCAGGTACGTCTCGGCTATGGAAAGCTAGCTGAAGCAGGCAATCCCGTGGCGCACTACAACCAGGCGCGGCTGTATCATACCATCCACTAACTTGTTAACTTTAGAGACATACCTCACCCAAACGCCTCAATACCATGCCCGAAATCTGGAAACAAAACGAATTCAAATTTACCCTCCCTTCTGGACGAGAAGTACAAATGACCTCCCTGCGTATCCGAATGACCTATGAGGGGATCTTGGAAGGAACACCTGGACCCAAGATGAACCAATTTGTGCTGGACCACCTCGATCCTCCGGAGCACTGGCGCTCTACTGCGGTAGCCATCGATACGCCGAAGGACCTGACTGGGAGCATGCCCTACTGGGTATGTTTTGGGGAGTTTGTCTCCTGGAAGGGAATTCATAACCCGCATGCCACTTCCCAGTTGAACTACATCTGGTTTGTCAATAGCCCCGATGGGGTATCCATCAGGGAGCTGATTAACTCAGCGCTCGCCAACCTGGATTGGGAGGATTTTGCTGAGGAGATAGACGAGGGAATGTTTTAATTCACATCACCCCAACTTAAAAAAGTCTGCTTCATTAGCCTACTACCGCTGATACCTATTTTAAATGATTCAGTATAGCTCAGCACCAAAAATTTAGTAAATTTCCTTGCCCATTTTCTTCAACCTTTTCAGCTGCCCAACTGAATTATAGCGATGATTTATCCAGAGAAATTCCCAGAGTTCCGTCAGAATTTTGCTGAGCAGCAAGTGTATACTGCACTTGAAGCACTCGGGGATGACTTTGATATTTTCTATAACAAAAGCTTTGCGCGCAAGCATGCCAAGGAAGCCCTTTTGTATGAGATCGATTTTCTGGTGATGGACCTCCGTGGAGGCAAGTTTAATCACCTCTTTGTCATTGAAGTCAAAGGCGGCAACATGTACTATAATACCAAGCGCAACCAGTGGAAGTCCGGCGATCACTACTTGGATACCGCACCTGAGCAGCAGGTAATGGGCTATGTCACTAACCTACTCTATCGCTACCATACTCAACTGGCACACAGGGTTCCCATCACCTGGTTACTTTGGTTTCCAGATGGAATAAAAAACAAGCGGGAATTCCTTCCCACCCATTTATCTTTCTGGAGAGTTTTGGACCAATATGCCTTAGCCAATCCCTTGAAAAATTTGGACGCGGCCATCCACGGTCTCTCCCAAGACTATGTGCAATTTCAGGGTATTGAAAAAGCGGTATATGAGGAATCCATCAAAAAAGAGCTTACACAGACCTTTACAATACTACCCAATGCCAAGGCCTTACTACAAGAGATGCAGCTATCTGTAGAGGCCATGGAGCAACAGCAAAAGTTGTTTTTTACGGGATTGCTCGGAATTCCTCGCCTCGGTATAGAAGGAGGTGCAGGGAGTGGCAAAACTTTGCTCGCTCGATTTTCAGCAGTTCACCTTGCCGAGCAGGGCAAAAAAGTTCTGCTCCTCTGCTTCAACCAACAGCTAAAAACACAACTTTCTGAAGGAATGCATCCCAATACGGTGGTCAACACCATTCATTCCTTTATGGTGGAGCAGGTCAATCAAGTCGATTCATCCTGGTTTGAAAAGGAAAACAAGCAAGATCCCGACTTGTACGAAGTACGTATGCCTATGAAATTCAAGTCCCTTATTCAAGGCAGAAGCTTGACTGAGGAGGAGCGTTTCGATGTGCTGATCGTAGATGAAGGTCAGGATATGGATGGCGCGTGGATCGAGACGCTGTTGCTGCACTTCTTAAAAAATGAGGGACAGGCGATTGTCTTTTTTGACCCTAAGCAAAACATATTTCAGCGGGATTTCTACCTTCCGAGAGCTGAAAATTGGGCAAGCATGCAGCTGCTATACAATTACCGGAATGCAAAGACAATCAATCGCTTTGTCAATACCCATCTCGGGCTAAATACCCAATCTGGAAATGTACCGGAAGGAATACCTGTCAAAATCCGGCCTTATCATTCAGAAAATTTGGTAGAAGAACTCGATCGGCTACTGCTGCGACTACTGCATATTGAAAAGGTAAATACTCGGCAGATCACCGTGATCGTGGATGGGTCTACACAAGATTGGGGGCTTGAAGGAAGGGAACTGCCACAGGCAAAACTAATGCTACGCTGGCTGAGCCCAACTGAGGAAAAAGAGAAGGGAAACCTGTACATGACCTCAATCAACCGCTTCAAGGGATGCGAATCTGATGTGGTGATTTTGATTTTAAAGGAACCCCTTTTGCCCATTTCCAATGCCAATATTCGATATACCCAATTGACACGAGCAAAGGGGGCTTTGTGGGTATTGGAAGGGATTATGGATTAAAATGAAAATTGAACTTTAAATAAAAAAGAATAATGAATATAGTTTCTCTTCATAAGTCAATTATTGATGACTATAAGTCGTACATAAAAAGTTTTATCAATATCAGTGATGGAATGATTGCCTCAGTCGTGGAGGAGTCAATCAATAGCGGAAAACTGTGGAAAGATCCACTGATCCAATTCAATCCATCTTTTCAAGTTTCAAGTAGTACCGAGGAATTGATTTCAAGAGGCATTCTTGATCCAAAACTTGCAAACATATTTTCTGGATTCAAATTGTATGATCACCAGGTTGAAGCTTTGACCTTAGGTGCGAGAGGTAAAGATTTTATTGTTACCTCAGGAACGGGATCCGGAAAAAGCTTAACCTTCATTGGTACTATTTTTAATTATCTAGCTAAAAACCCAAATCTAGAAAATGGAGTGAAAGCAGTCATTGTTTACCCAATGAATGCTTTAATCAATTCTCAGTATTGTATGTCGTCAAAGAAAGTGGACAGTTTAGTTGTAGAGGGTTTCGTTGTTTAAATGTAGGATTTTTTCTTTTAAAAATAGTTGTTTTCGTCTTTTTAGG
>Ga0194133_10005999_pt1 | contig 15181 bp, 11 predicted proteins | sample TA2KigOf40mmetaG_FD_155448 | JGI IMG/M metagenome (GOLD analysis project Ga0194133, IMG submission 155448) | Freshwater microbial communities from Lake Tanganyika, Tanzania - TA2015055 Kigoma Offshore 40m | ecosystem: Environmental > Aquatic > Freshwater > Lake | place: Tanzania: Lake...
TTGCAGCTGGTGTCACACCATCCATGCCAAGGTGTCGGGCAACCACATCGAACACCTCGCGAATCGAATGCCCCTCACCAGTTGACACGTTGTAGGTACCGCGTTCAGTGGTGGCAAGAACGAGGTCCATCAATTTCAGGAAGTCAGACATGTCCAGAAAATCACGAATTGTCGTCGACACTGTGCACGGCTCGCCGGCCTTTAGGCGCTTGTAGAACGCGGGCATCGGCCCGATAGCCAGCCGTGGCCCTGTCACATTGGCAACTCGCAGCGATACCCAATCGAGGCCGCTGGCCTGCACTACTGCTTCGCCCGCCGTCTTCGACACGCCGTAACTGGTAAAAGGTCGCGTCGGGTGATCGGCGGGAATCGGCACAGTCGAAGGGTGACCAAAGCACAGCGCGGTCTGAAAATTGATGAATCGTCGCACCCCAGCACGCTCACTGGCTCGTACTACGTTGATCGTGCCAATCACATTCACGCTGGCATCTCGAACCCAGTCATTTGGGTCTTTGTACGACGCAGCGCTGTGCACCACATGGGTTGGGAGGAATTCCCCGAATAGCCGATCCACAAGCGACGAATCTTCAATCGTGCCCTCTATAACCGTGAGGTTGTCACGTGGAAGCAGAGCCTGGGGCTTGCCAGTTGTATAGTTGTCAAGCACGAAGATTGCCTCGCATAGACCACCAAGGTGCTCAATGAGATTGCTACCAAGCGAGCCTGCACCGCCCGTTACGAGCAACCTCATTTCTCGTTTGACCGCAGGTGCGTGAACCCGCCGGTAACACCATGCTCGCGATAGTAGGCGACCGCGTTCCACACAGTGGTTTCGAGTGGAGTGAATTCAATGGGGCCGAAGTCAGCGAATGTGCGCGATGGGTCGAGCAAGATCGACGGAGCATCGTCGGGGCTCAGTTCGCGTCTCTCTGGTTCGGGATACTCAGACAAACCCATTGCCTTCACAACTGCGTTATACAGGTCGATAATCGCAACATCGGTACCTCTTGAGAAGTGGTAGGCCCCACTACCGGTTCCAGCAGCAGCTCGCATCACCGCCTTCACGAGGTCGCCAACGAAGACGAAGTCTCTCCGAGCAGGCGTCACAAAGCAACGCTTACCTTCCGACAGACGCTGGTAGAAGATCGGCAATGGCCCCGACACATTTCGGGGTCCGACGACATTCGCGAGTCGGAAGGTCACACAGTCGATTCCTGAGAGGGAGAGATAGTCCTCAGCAGCACCCTTCGAAATCGAGTAGCTCGAGTTTTCCACTTGTCTCCGATGCTCAAGCGTTACCGGATTCTCGTCGGGCTTTACACCGTAGATGAGAGCGGTCTGGAAATAGACGAATCGGCCAGTCCCCACCCTCCTCGCAGAAGACAACAAGTTAACCATTCCACGGGTGTTCGTCTCAACATCTGTGTGCCAGTCGTCTGGGTTCTTATATGCAGCAGCGGTATGAACTACAGCGTCGGGTTGAAAACGATCAAAGAGCCCATCAACCAAAGTCGTATCTGCGATTGATCCTTCTACAAACTCATACCGGGGGTTATCGGCCAAATGCACTCGACGTCCGGTCGCAAAGTTATCGATACCTATCACTTCGTCTCCCTGCGCCAACGCGCTATCAACGACATGAGAGCCGACCTGCCCAGCAGACCCAGTTACGAGTACTTTCACGTTCGGCGATGCTACCTAGTTAGCGAACCAGCGACCGAAAGTACGAAGCGCGATCGTGGAACTCCTGCTGCCAAAGTTCGAGAGACAATATTGCCCAAGTCTTTCGCGAGAATTGGCGCGTATTCGCATAATTCCTAAGAACGGCGTCTGCGTTGACGTACTCGCGTGATGCGCTCTTAAGGTTCGAGAATATCTCACGAACGAAACCTGCTGTTTCGGCCGACATCCACTCCTTGAGCGGCACCGGGAAGCCCATCTTGTCCCGTCGACCGAGGATTTCCGTCGGAATCGAGTCATGGAACGCCGCGCGGAGCAGGTGCTTTAACTTTCCACCCGGAAACTTCACGTCGGCCGGCACTGTGGCCGCGAACTCGACAAGCGGGTGGTCGAGAAGCGGCACCCGACTCTCCAGACCGTGTGCCATACTCATGCGGTCTTCTACGTGGAGAAGCGCGGGCATGAGAGTCTTGAACTCGAAATGCGTCATCTTGTCGAAGTAGGCCTCATGCCCAACATTTGACGAATTGTTGAAGAGTGCAAAGAACGAATCCTTGACCCTCGCCAAGTCGAGTGCTGTCCAGTCAATCTCCTCACGCATGTCAGTTGATCGGTCAATCAACCTGAAAAAGCGTTGATCAAGCGGGCCAAACAACCCCTCACGCCAAAACTCCTGTAGTAGCGGCTTGTATTCACGCAAGATGCCAAGGTTTGGAACGATTGACTCAATCGTGACGACGAAATTACCGTCTCGGTATGTTCCGTCGATTGCTGCCTTAATGCACTGCTCAAGGTACGCAACCAGATAGCGGGTGTAACCACCAAACACCTCGTCGCCCCCCTGACCGCCCAGTACCACCTTGACGTGATCTGCAGCGTGTTTCGAGACCATGTATTGCGGGAAAGACCCAGGGCCAGCAACTGGATAGTCGAGATGATAAATGACTTTGCGAAGATGCTCAACGAAATCAGCCGCACTGATATCACTGAAAAACAATTCTGCATTCATCGTCGAAGCAGCGGCACGTGCATATTCGCTCTCGTCATAACCAGGGTGCTCGAGGAATCGGCCATGGAAACCCTTCATACCGGGACCCTTCCGCCGTGAAGCGAGTACCCCGAGCAGGCTCGAGTCGATGCCTCCCGATATGTAGGCACCCACTTCAACGTCACTTCGCAAATGTAAATCGACTGACTCCACTAACAGATGTCTAATGCCGTCAACGAAGAACGACTCACTACGACCGAAGTCAACCTCGTAAGTGATATCCCAATAGCGCTCAATGGAGACGGTGCCATGCTCAACCACCAGGGTGTGTGCAGGCATCAGCTGCTTTATGTTTTTAAATAGTGTTTGTTCGCCGATGGTGTACTGGAATGTCAGGTACTCGGCAAGCGCTGCTGCGTCGGTGGACACCGAATCAAGAAAAGGAAGCAAGGCCTTGGCTTCTGAAGCAAACCACAAGGTCTCATTCGCAACGGTGTAGTAGAGCGGTTTTATTCCAAACCGATCACGCACGAGGGTCAATCTCTCACGCACTGGATCCCACAGGCCGTATGCGAACATCCCCCGGAGGACAGTAGGGGCTTTGGCAGCCAGCGCATTGTGTGCTGCAAGGATTGTTTCGGTGTCCGAGTTCGTCCGGTAGCGGTACGAAGTGAATCGGTCTCGCAACTCCCGATAGTTGTAGACCTCACCGTTAAAGGCAATCGTGCGGCCCGCCTCACCCGACATTGGTTGTGACGCGTCATCAGAAAGATCGATGATTGCGAGTCTGCGGTGTGCAAGACCCACCGTGCCGTCGTCACTGATCCATGTACCATGACCATCAGGGCCGCGATGAGCGATCAGGTCGCTCATCACATCGAGTGCCCGCTGACCATTTACAACGAGTGAACCCGTAAGTGAGATGAATCCTGCAATGCCGCACATGACGAGCCCGGAGGACGGGCATCTGACAGTCTACGACGTAGCGAGCAGCGGCTTGGCAGCGCACCAAGGGATGGTGAACGACTCAACGATGAGTTCCTTGCGGCGGAAGCAGTCGACCCAAGTACGCGCTGTTTCGCTCACAATGTCGGACCCCGCATGACGATCTCGGATGATGAGGCGACGCGCGCTTGCACGTACCCTTTCGGCCACCTCTGGATTGTGATTTGGGAATAGTTCATCATCAAGGTCTCGCACAACAGGGACACCGCCAGCGTCGATGTCATGGCCTGTACACACATTCATAAAGCGCTTAACAAACTGCCGGTAGGAGTGCGCCCCGGAATCGATCAGTACCTGTTTAGCACTTACCGCAATCTCTTCACAGCGTTCCCAGTCACGCATCGCATCGAACACCTCTGCTGTATTCGACATATCGGGTGCTAGTGGAATGTAGTCGCGCCATGGCTCAAAACCATCGACGTAGTGAGCCTCTTCGAGCACCTGACACACGCCCATGGCTGCACACTCAAACAGCCTGGGGCTGATGGCAGAGAAGTCGCCTTGTGGCAACCGGTCGGTCTTGAGTCGACGAGCAATCTCGTCGTGAGTGATCGACGGTTTCCGTAGTTCGAGCTGGGTGACCTTACTTTGTAGATGCCCCATCGGATCTGCAACAGATGCGCCACCAAGTCGGCCGACTGTAAATCGCACATCTCCGAGGAATCTCCACCATGCATCACCGATGAGGACTTCCGAAGCCTTGGTTGAGACATCGCAGCGGAACCCAGCCTGTTGTGCGAGCCTCGCAAACTCGCCGGCGAGCTGACCCTTGCGTTGGGCTGCAGGTCCAAGTTGAGGTGGGAGTGATCGTACACGCTGACCGAGATCGATTGACCGATTTGCGAACGACTTTCGGAACGAACCAACCGGCAGGTTCGTCTTCGACTCCCAGTAGCCCGTAAACGCCTCGTGGAACTGTACGCCACGGGCAATCGATCGTGGATACAACATGTGCAAATCGCGTGTAAGCGGCGAGAAGACGAAATCAATCCCGTAGTCAGAAACAAAGTCGTCAAGATATGCCGAGTACGAATAGTCGTCCTGTGGCATCACCACACGAGTGCGTGCTGAGCCGATAATTGGCGCGAGACGCTTTGTCAATGCCTGCCAAAAAGGCATTGTTCTTTGCGCAGCTAACTCATAAGTCAGCACGACCAGGTCGAAACTGGCATAAGTGAGATCTTGTGGAATTCTGCCGAAGGCATTGAGGTAAGTGATATCGCACCCATCGAGGTGGCGCGCAAAGCACAATGTGTGCTCAACAGTGGTCAGTCGTGAGTCATGCCGCAGCGCATGAATGATGAGTACCTTCACCGCGAAGGACCGGCCATCTCGTCCATTACTACCGCTCGCAACCAGAAGTACAAACGCGGGGCCCTACGAATCGCTCGGTACGCGGCGTACGAGATACCCCATGAAATTCGACCAAGAACTTGGCGCCTCAGCCATCTGTATATTCTTTTGATTGGGCGCATTAATCAATGCGCTCGTAAGTCAAACATCAACACAGCTTTTAGCCTAGAACTAGGTGGATGAGACGCCTTGACCATGACCACAGACGATGACCTGATCAGCGCCCAGAATGCTTCCTTCTGGGAAGAGTTGTGCGGAACCAATCAGGCCATCCAATTGGGAGTGACTGACTCAAGTCCCGCGTCGCTAAAGAAGTTCGACGACTGGTACTTCCGCTTCTACCCGTACCTAAAGAGTCATCTCGAGCCGGTACTTCGAACGCATGGGAAAGTACTTGAAATCGGCCTCGGCTATGGAACTGTCGCTGGCTACCTCATGGCGCGTGGCGCCGACTACCACGGGCTCGACAACGCAACTGGCCCTGTTGCTATGGCCAACCTTCGCGCAGTCCAGCAAGGACTTAGTGGCAGCCGTGCAGTGGAGGGTAACGCGCTGCATATGTCCCAGTTCGCAGACGGCGCGTTCAATGCTGTTGTCGCAATCGGTGCGCTACACCACACAGGCGACTTCCGACGGGCAATCCGTGAAGTGGCACGGATAACTTCACGCGGCGGCACGATCGTCGGCATGGTGTACTCAGCTTTCTCCTTGCGCAATTGGGTTCTCAATCCTCGACTCATGTTTAAGACGTTGCTAGGCAGTCGTGGCACAACAGGCGCCGTGATAGCAGCTGATGAACGTATGCGCTGGCTCTCCGATCACAACCAGAGTGGTTCCGCTGCACCTGCCACTGAGTACTTGAGTCGACGTGCTCTTCACGCAATTCTCGCCGAATACGGTTCAGTCACTATCCGCTGCAGGAACCTTGACGCTTTCGGCATTTTGGGAATCGATGGCAACTTCGTGCGAGGGTTGCTCATTCGTACGCCACTTGCACGCATTGGTGGCCTCGACCTTTACTTTGAGGTCACTCGACGTTGACCGGATCGACATCACCTGGTGAGGCGATCTCACTCGTGTCAGCATGTGAATCCGACTATCTAGTCCTTTTTGAGTGGGTCAACGATAGGGCTCTTCGGATCCAAAGTTCACCGCTCCGTTTGGTGTCATAGATTGAGCACATGACGTGGCTCACTGACTTCTATGGGGACAAGACCCGCGAACTATTGGTTATCCAAGACTCGAATGAGAAGTCCATCGGCCAAATCGTGATGTCAGAGCTCTCTACCGATGGTGTGCTGATCTAGTCACTCTGTCGTGCAGATCGCGACAAACCAAGCAGCATCGCCTCAAATTCTTGACTGACGGCTTCCGGGTCGAAAAATTCCTCCGCGAACTGCCTGGTCTTTATTTGTACTTCTCGCAAGTACGTACGATCGTTCACTAATCGTTCGATGACCTCCTCGAGCGTGTCCTTGGTAGCAGAAAGAACAGGTATCTCTGGTGCATTCGGGAAGTTTTGCCTGAATTGATGAATCCAGGTTGGTCGGAGATAGCAAATGACTGCGCAGCCGACCCCCATCGCCTCGATTCCGGTAGAACCCCAGTGGCCGTAGAACAATTGGTCAATAACGATGTCAGACGCTTGATGCTGAACAAGCATCTCCGTTGACTTCAATCCGGTTACCCGTCGATATTCAACGTGCGGGTAGCGCGCACATATGCGCTCCATGACGGTGTCAATGATAGGAGTTCCCTTGATATTGCGGCCAGGTATCAGGTTTCGAGATTCTGCAGCATGGCTGTGAAGCACTACTATTCGGTCGTCATACCCCCGGTTGGGAGATGTCCAACGATCGAAATCCAGAACTTTATATCGAATAGGCGTTGTAGACATAGCCCCTGAGAGATGGAAACCTAGGGTGACGCGAACATGGGCGTAGCGCCGAGCTCGACCTATGTACTTTGCGTTCTCCTTGTCGTGGCATTGGCTAAAAAAGCCGCAGTTTCCACACATCTGCTCGCCGTCTAGTTGACTAAACCGTACTTTGAGATCCTCGTCTCTGCAGCCGGATGGGATGAAGACATGCCTGGTCCCAAAGAGCCGACTCAGCTGGAGACCGATATGGAAGTCGTCCTCACACCAGCCCCACCGCACGAATTCCGCCTCGTATGACGGTGGGAAGACCATCCGTCCATATGTGACATGGAATCTAAATCGAATACACAAGACCAGATATTGAAGAAGGCTCAATAGAATGTTTGCCGTCACCCCAAATCGGCCTCGACGGTCTCCAAACGACCACTGGCGCAGAAGATTGTCTGCGTAAAGAAAGCGACTGGGATACCCTTTGGGTACGAATACCGCCGCTCGCCAACCTCTTGCTCGTAGTGAATTGGATAGCGAGAACGAGTTGTGGTAGTCAGGCACGATGAACAAAACAGACTTGCGTATCATCTAGAACCTCGTAGTTCACGATCAATCTACATTGAAACAATCCTAGGGAAAATTTCTGCTGCGCACGGTTGCGAGGAGAGCTGCCAACTTGGACATTGCAGAAAATCGATGTAAGTCCATGTAATTTGAAAATAGTCGATTGGTGAATCATTCCCTATCAAAGATTCGACACAAGTCCTATTCGAACTCTGCTACAACTCCTTGGCATCGATCGAGCTACCTAGGCGTGGATAACCCCTCAAATTACGACGCGGTCGCCTCGACACAACATTCAGACTCATCGCTCATTCTTGCAGGAAGGCGAGACGTAGCAATCTGAGTGAGTTCGGTTCTGGTTACTATTCCGCTTTACGCTGTCAGAAATGAACATAATTGCGTTTTGTGATGAGTCGTCGGCCCCTGACATTGTCAGATTGACTTCTGCGCATAATCTCGTGTGTGTAGTAGCGCATGATCGACCCGCCGCTCGGCGGTTGGTTAATGAGTTGAAGGTCCCGTGGCGTATTCACGAACGCAAAGGTACGACCGGAGAACAGGCGCTGTTCCGAGAACTCGCACAGTTTCAACCAGATGTCGTGCTCTCATCGTCTTACGGGCTACGCATACCCAAGTTGATTCTGGACTTACCATCAATCGGGGCGATCAACATTCACGGTGGACTTCTGCCCGCGTGGCGTGGCGCGAACATTCTCAATTGGGTGCTTATTGAAGGGGCAACAGAGACTGGCGTTACCGCCCATTGGATGACTGAAGGATTCGATGAGGGACCAATTATCGCCCAGCGGACTCTTTCAATTGACTTTCTTGATACTGCATGGACTTTGAGTAACAAACTGCGACACCTTTCGAGTCAGCTCCTTTCGTCACTTCTCACAGATATAGAACTGGGAGTAGTTCTTCCCACGCAACCACAGGATGACAGTCAGGCCAGGTATTACAAACGTAGAACCCCTGAGGACGGGCAGATCGACTGGAAGAAGTCAAACCTCGAAATTTATAATCTAATTCGAGCACTCGTCACTCCATGGCCTGGCGCGTACACCGTTACAGAAGCTGGCATGAAAGTTGTATTCAGGGATTTGGTCCCATATAAGTCGATCGGGGTGTTGCGACACAAGTATTCCAAGAAGAAATTGTCATCCTGAGAGGGCATTTCTCTTCTAGCTAGCGGAGCTCTCCAGTAAACCTCTCGTCTTAATAGGTCCAAGCGTTAGCAGTGCGTCAATTATCGAGAGACCGGCAACAAAATTCGCGGTTCCGAGTTGACTGCGGTTAACCTCAGCGAACTTCTGCCAAACCAACTTCACGGATTCCTCCTCAAACACTCTCGGCTCCAGATAACCGGCTGAGCCACTCCCGCAGAGATATGAATCACCACCTACTCGCTTGACAAGTCCAATCAGTCGATCTGTGCCTTGCGAATCGACGGCGTACGAAGATGCCATGACGAGCTTTCGTGCGTCAGAAAGTTCAAGAAGATCAAGAACTGCATGAATTGCGCTTAGGTTGAATTCGAGGAGGGAACTACTGCGATTCGCATACAGTCCGTCCAAGAAGTCACTTAAAACCTTGTAGTGCGGAGCCCGCCGATAGGCCTCATGGAGACGTCCGCGATGGCTCCTCTTCCACACTCCATCTTCAAGGATCGTTGTCAACTGAATCTGTTGAACTCCACTGGGTCGATTGATCGGAATTGTAAGCCACCGCGGCTTGCCTGCCGCAAGAATCTGCGTACGGTTAACCCAGCTACTCCCTGTCTTTTGGATCTGAACATCATCTAAGACAACAAATACATCACTATGAATCAACTTATGAAAGAAGCCGAGCCAAGGTAAAAAGGTTGGTTGGTGAATAGCTACCAGCATGAACTTACAGAACTTCCACTTCTCATAGTGAGGTCATGGCCAATCAAGCAGAGTGATGTATCACACTTGATCACCCCCACTCAATCTTGTTCGACAATCTTGATGATATGCGTAGCGATTCTTTGGCATTGATTCTTCAATGCTGTCCCAACTCCCTCGTTGGCAGATTGTGGCATCGTCAATAGGTTTCGGGCAGTCTGAATGTCGACTCGATACGTCATGATCTCAGCAGAACCGGCTCGGTTTTCTCCACTATGTATAGTGTCAAGTTCCGCTGCAAGTTCACCAAGTAGAGCGTGAAGGCGATTTGAGTTCCACAAGAAGTCTACGTAATCGAATCTTTGATACGAGATTTGGACCAACACTTGAAGCTCCAATGGCATATCAGTTAAGTTCATCCGTCCGTGGGACCTCAGCGTTGCGTCATACTGCTGCATTGTGCTACTCGCACGCCCGCGTACACATCTGAATATGCGGGCGCGCGGTGACATTGGCTCCGCCTGCCAATGCTCAGGATGAGTAAGAACCTGGAGATGCCTATCTTTAGCCTCTGTAACGACTTCAATCAATCGTCGATGTCGCCAATATCCGTTTGAGTCCGAGCAATAACCAACATGATTCGCGAATGTTTCTGAATAGCAATTTACGATACCAGCGTATTGATCTCGTCGCCAGGACAAATGCTGCACAGATGGATTATGAAAACTAAAAGCATCGACGGGACAGTCAAAGTACCTCTCAAGAATCTTGGCTTCGTCACTAATTCTTTCCTCGAGTTGAGTCTCACTACCAATTGAGTGATATGTCGCATCAAAATGAAGTCCGATTCGGTGCCCGAGAGCAGTGATTTTCCTTACAATTTCGGTTTGACTCGGCTCGAAAATATTGTAAAAGCTAGATTGAATATGGATGAAATAAGTTGCTATCGAAGTCAACTCCGATTCAATTGCCGCTAGCCGAAGTGCGCGATTCGGGGAAAAATCGATGTCGTGTCGCCAAAAAATACAGCGCTCGGCCATTGGAACATCTGAGAATCTTACGAATTTGTAGTTCAACTTTGCCTGTTGAATGAGAGACGCATAGACAGTTTCCGTGAAGTCCGAATATCCAGCACTGTCATTGTCTTCAATCATTCTGTTAGCGCATGTTCCAATCGGATTGAGTTATTGAAGACTATATGTACCATCGTCAGCAACTGTTTCATCGCTCTGGTGACCCAGATTTCTCAGGTGAGTCTTGCACGAACACTCTTAATGTGCCCTCGCAGAGCCGTTCCGTCCTCGAGTTGTGCTTCTTGGATTTCAACTGCGCCTTCTTTACATGCGACAGTCACCGAATCCTTAGTTAGAGCTATCACCTGACCCGGTACCGCCAAGAATGGAGTTGGGTCTTGTGCTATCGACGCAGTCAGCACAATCACGCGTCTGTTGTCAATCTCGCAGTATGCGCCGGCATAGGGCGGTCCGCTCGCATTGACCAGACGCACAATCTCAATGGGCTTAAGGTTCCAACTGATTCGTCCATCTTCGGGTCGCCTTGGAAAGCAACGTAGTGAGTCTTGTGGATCCTCAGATTGCCTCTCAAGAATAAAATGTGGATCTCTTTCAAGCTCGCTCAATGTTTCCGCGAACATCTCCGGAATAACGTCCTCCATCCAACGATAGACATCTCCAATCTTGCTTTCGGGTAACAATGGAAAGTACCGTCGTCCCAAAATATCTCCCTCATCTACACGATCTGGCACCATCCGATGTACACAAACTGCGACATGAGACTCTCCTCGCACGATTGCCCATGCTTGACATGCATTTCCGCGATATCTTGGCAAATCACCTCCATGTGCATTAAGAATTCCCAGGCGACAAGCATCAATAGCACGGGACGTCAAAATTCCAGGATAATTGACACTCACCCCTACGTCTATGTCTGATTGTGCAAGGCAACCGGCTACTACTTCGCTATCAACACGAGGGATGAAAGTGGAATTCCAACCTTTGGCTGCCGACTCAAGTTCGCGAAGTCCAACCTTGTACTCGGGCGCAGGCTTACCTGTCGCGACCACCACGATTGTATGACCTCTGGCGATAATCGCTTCACCTGTCTTCAACGAGAGTTCGCTTCGACCAAGAAGTGCGACCCGCATTAGAGTTCTGACTCTTTTACTTTCTTAATCATCCCGACGAATAGATCCCGTATTCCCCCTGAAGCTGATGGGCTCTGCGCTCGGCACATCCGAGGTTCATCATGCATTGACTCCCTCACGCTGTTATAGGACGAAAGACTAATTGAATTCAACCAAGCGTGAATTGGATGAATGTTTATTACCCTCAGGCCGCCTGCGGATGTAACTGATGAACTCGGCTGACATGCACCGACGAGTGACATGTAGTCATCCCAAACATATGGGACTTTCACGATCGGATTGCAGTGCCTCCAGGGTTTCAACCATGTGGGATCAAAAAAGGGAAGAAGAATGTTACAGTCAAATTCAAATCCGTACTCGATCATTACATCTGATAGGGGCGAAGCCTGAACAAGTGAGTGCGATCGGAATGACTTGGCTTTTGGCACCATCTGGCGAGCTGCGTCAACCACGTCCCGAACCCCGTGACTCTTAGCAGTTCCCATAAGAAGAGGAACAAAATTCGGGTGTACGCCAACCTCATGTTTCTGCTTTTGTTGGAGATCACTGAGGAACTCCGAGCTATGAGTAGCAAACCATGTACCTACAACACCCAGCTCTTCAAGTAAGTCGTAGATATCTCGTAGTACAAAATCTGGAGCCCAATCAACATCCAAGGTAACGAAGAAGCGACCCAACCAGCTTCTCTCGTCATGAAGATCAATCTCACTGATTCTTCCGAAGGTGCTGAAAGACTTCTTCAAGGTTTGACTAGATTCGGATAAAGTCACGAACCCAACCTAGTGTTGAGAAAAGTGTTCACGTCGCCGTGTTCACGGAGAGGGATATGAACTCGTGGAATTCTGAGCTCGATACCGGGCATGTGATCTGGATTACTGGCTTATCTGGTTCAGGTAAAACGACTCTTGCGCAGGAAGTGTGTAAGCAGTTGAGACTCCTAAAGATAAGGCCACTTCTCTTGGACGGCGATGAGATGAGAGGGGCTTTGCATGACCTGCTTCCACGGTCGGAACAGTACTCCACAGCAAGTCGTCGAGCACTGGCAATGTCATATTCTCACTTGAGTCAACTCTTCGCCCTTCAAGGACATACGGTAGTTGTTGCTACAGTTTCGCTCTTTCATTCAGTGCACACCTGGAATCGCCAGAACCTACCGAATTACATCGAGGTGCTTCTTGATTCTTCTCTCGAAGTTCTTCAACGAAGAGATTCCAAGAAGCTCTACTCAACTAGATTCGGACAGAATCTCGGCCCAGTGATGGGTCGAGATATACAAGGAGAGTTCCCGTTGACACCGAATTTACGATACGTTGATCACAAAGTCGAACAGTTAGGGAACATCGCTTCTGAAATCATCGATTTCCTGAATCTTTCTACTGGTCGTCATGTTGGCGACTCGTGATTCAGTGATTACTTCACCTGTATGAGTTTCAATTTCTTATCAAAAGCCAGGACACTTCAAGCGCTTGCTGAGCGTGTAACCACGGCTCGAATCTTGCCACTTATTGTTGTCAGGAATGAGTCGTGGAAACATGATCGGGATGCCATCATTCAACAGATTTCTGGCTACCTTCCTGGCGAGTTACTGATAGTCCGTTCGAGTTCAACTACAGAAGATCAGTTTTCTGGCTCGGGAGCCGGTGCATTCCTAACAAAGCAGAATGTACGACCCAGCGATGTCGGCAGCGCTATCGACGATGTTTTTGCTTCTTATGGGGAGATCGTGCCTAACGACGAGGTTCTTGTTCAACCGATGCTCGGATCAATCATCAAGTCGGGAGTCGTGTTCTCACACGAACCCAATACGTGTGCCCCATATAGAACTATCAACTGGCACGAGGGCTCAGATGCCTCATTGGTCACCAGTGGTCGTGGGGGTGAATTGTGGCTTCAAGCTGCAGCGACTCCATATCCAACCGAGGGCTGGATACAAGAAATACTGAACTTGATTGAGGAACTGATTGAGATTACGAGTCATGATTCTCTTGATTGCGAATTCGCGATAACACAAGAAGAAACTAAACAGGTGCTTTGGCTTCTGCAATTACGACCACTCGTGCTGACGCGAGTTCCGGAATCGACTCAGGACCTTCATCGTCGATTAAGAGTGGTTGACGACTTTATCTCAGGGGTGACGAGACCACATCCGTTTCTTTACGGTTCTAAGACCATTTTTGGAATCATGCCCGACTGGAACCCTGCCGAGATTGTCGGAGTTCGACCACGGCCGCTGGCTCTTTCGCTCTATCGAGAGCTTGTGACGGATTCAGTCTGGGCTTATCAACGACACAATTACGGGTACAAAAATTTACGTAGTTTTCCATTGATGGCGCAATTCTGGGGCCAACCATATGTTGATGTTCGAGTTTCCTTCAACTCATTTGTACCAGCTGACATTGACGCTGAACTCGGCGAAAAGCTCGTCGAGTACTATCTGCGCTGCCTTGAAGACAATCCGAACCTGCATGACAAGGTTGAATTTGAAGTAGTTCTTTCCTGCTATTCGTTTGACATTGATAAGCGACTGAAAAATCTCCAGATAAATGGGTTTAAAGATGATGAGTGTGAGCGTCTGAAATACGCACTGCGAAAACTAACAAACGGCATAATCAACAATAAGCACGGTCGATGGCTCGACGATGAGGCGCGTGTTACTCAACTCGAAAAGAGAAGAGCTCTCTTGTTTCAGAATGCTGGAAGCAAACTCGAGCACATTCACTGGCTCTTGGAGGATGGGAAGAGGTATGGAACCTTACCGTTCGCAGGTCTTGCTCGAGCGGCTTTCATTGCAGTACAGATGCTCAACTCTCTCGTTACTAGGGGTGTCTTGTCGGATCAAGATCGCAGCGCATTCATGTCGAGTCTCCGGACGGTGAGTTCTGATCTGATCTACGACCGACACAATTTGGATAAGCCCGATTTCCTTCAAAAGTATGGGCATTTGCGACCGGGTACCTACGACATCCGATCACCTCGATACGACGACGCACCCGATCTCTACTTTGATTGGAGTGAGTCTCCTACGCAGGTTGTGGATCATGTGCCGTTTTCAATGAATTCAAGGCAGATTGAGGCACTTGGAGATTTGCTGCGTGAACATGAACTTGAATCAACTCCACAGGAATTTCTCTTCTTCTGTCGCAGAGCAATTGAACTTAGGGAGATGAGCAAGTTTGAATTTACAAAGAACCTCTCTGGCGCACTCTCTCATCTTGAGCACTTCGGCAAAGACCTTGGATTCTCGAAAGATGAAATGTCGTTCTGTGACGTGAAGTTGATCCTTCAAACTTACGGATCTGCATCCGACTATAGAAAAATCGTGGGAGATTCGATTGAGGCGGGGATGAAGCATTTCGAGCAAACCAGTCGGCTTTGTTTGCCCTCTCTAATCTGCACGCCTGCTGATATCTGGGGCTTCAGAATCTCTGCGGCCGAACCGAACTTCATTACCCAAAAGGTAGTAGCGGCTCCAGTCACCGAAATCCCCACAGGAAAGCCACTTCAGAACACAATTGTGGCAATACCAAGTGCAGATCCTGGCTACGACTGGTTATTCGCGCAAGGAATATCGGGGCTAATAACCGAGTGGGGTGGTGCAAACTCTCATATGGCGATTCGCGCCGGAGAACTTGGAATCCCGGCAGCGATTGGGGCAGGGGAACTTCTGTATCGACGGTGGAGTCGAGCTC
>Ga0194133_10006000_pt1 | contig 15181 bp, 14 predicted proteins | sample TA2KigOf40mmetaG_FD_155448 | JGI IMG/M metagenome (GOLD analysis project Ga0194133, IMG submission 155448) | Freshwater microbial communities from Lake Tanganyika, Tanzania - TA2015055 Kigoma Offshore 40m | ecosystem: Environmental > Aquatic > Freshwater > Lake | place: Tanzania: Lake...
AATCATCGGTTGCAGCTTTAGTTGGGCTTATATGTACTCCTTCATCAGACAACGAAAAGAGAACCGTCTGAAACTTCTTTTACTAACCCTGGGGTGGATTACTTCGGTTGCAATGGCATTTTCGGCTCGACACGACGCAAAAATCTTCATAATTTTCACTAATTTTTGTGTTCTACTGTTTTTCTTAAGTCAATTCGTCACCAAAGAAATGAAAAAAATCAGCCTTTTAAGTCTCTCATTTTTTGCTATCGCAATACTAATAATCACCAGACAGAATTCTCAAGCACTCAAGAATATTTCGTCTATCAAGACCGATACTTTTTTTGATGTCAAGAACCAATTTTTTGCAATTGGGGGAACAATAAAAGTCTTAATTGCTACCCCACTAAGAATTCTTGGCTATGAAAGTTTGGGGTGGCTTGGAACTTTTGTTCCAACGGTTGTGGTTGCTTCGGGCTTGTTGATTAGCGGCGGCTTACTTTTGAATCTGCTTTCCAAAGCGAACAAGCAACAAATTCTTGCTCTCACAATTTTCTTTAGCTTTTCATTTATAATTATTTATTCACAGATGTTTGGCCAACTGGGCACATTCCCGCCGTTCTACCTGATCCGTACAGCGTGGCGAGGAGACACCTTCTTCAGCGCTCGATACTTTGTGCCTTTAGTGATCTTTTACGTGGCAACAATTATCTTACTATCAAACAAGCGCAAGAAGTTTTTAAAGAAGGACATCTCACACGCATTGTTGAGTCTTCTACCGTTTACACATGCAATTAGTCTCATAAAAGTCGGCGAAATCTTCCGAGAAAACCCAACTTGGTATTGGGCTGACTTCCCCCTAGGAGTTAACTCAGTTGCAATTATCGGCTCAATTAGCTTTTTTGCCTTCACTTTTCTTGTATCCACGCACGTACTCGTAGAGAAACTAACTGAGTATCGACTTTGAAAATTCTGCTTAACTGACCCTCTAACTCTGACTTGTATGCATTAGCCAGCGAACTATTTCATTGACGACAAAGAATATGGAGATGTTGACAAAAAATCATCTAAATGATTTTCAAAGTTATCTGAAATTTGTGTTTGAACAATTTTGTAGTAACTACTGCGTACAAAACTTGGTGAAAGTCTAAAAACTAATCTCATAAGTAACCGCAGATAAAGCCTGAAAAAACTCAGTTCATTAAATGATTTGACAGATTGATGCAGTAAAATTTCGGAAGAAATAAATTTGATGCCGCCTCTCCGCTTCATCAAATTTTTGTTAACCGAAAGAGCCTGAAGCACACTTTTGGTCGTAGAAAATTTAAATTCTGCTTTTAGTAAACGAAGCCAAAGGTCATAATCTTCGGCTAAAAACACACTTCGATATCCACCCACGGACATTACCGCAGACCTTCGGAGCATTACCGAAGAGTGATTAACTGTGTTCTGTTGGAGCATTTTTTTTCTGAAGGATTTGCCAGCACCAAAATGTCTTAGACCTATGATTTTTCCATTATCTGAATTGAATTCAAAGACTGGGCTGCCAAGTACATCAATTTTGCCCGTTAACATTTGCTCTATCTGAACGCCTAGTCTGTCGGGGTGCATAACGTCATCTGCATCATGAAGTGCAATAAATTCATTCCTCGCAACCGATATCCCTTGATTTCTGGCATTCCATAAGCCAGCCGTAGTCGGTAACTGTATTAATTTGACCGCTATGTTGCTTTTTTTAACCAATTTCGAGATCACTTCTTCTAGGTCACTGCCGATTGGTCCATCAATAACAACAATTACCTCGTCTGGTAGATGATTCTGCTTGTTTATGCTATTCAGAGAGCGAGTAAGTGAGGATGGTTCATCGCGTTTCCAAACGTTTAACACAATCGAGACTGGAGCTAATGTTAATTGTTCGGTGATTACCACGGGCAAAATCCAACAGATATAGGCGAATCAAAAGTGATCAATGCCAGCCAGTCTGAGATTACGGGAAGATCATGTTGCATAGTTCCAATTTATAACGAAGCACTCGTAATCTTTGATTGTATTTCTAATTTAAAGACTGTATTCACAAATATTTTGTGTGTTGACGACGGAAGCACTGACAATTGTGGCATGATCGCTGAAAAAGCTGGAGCAATTGTTATTCGACACCCTTTGAACATTGGGCAGGGAGCTGCAATCGCAACGGGGATTTTTTGGGCGCTAAATCAATATAGATTTAAAAATATCGTCACGTTTGATGGAGATGGCCAGCATCGACCAGAGGATGCCTTCCGCCTTGTCGAAGAGTTAGAGAAAAATAATTTGGATATTGTTTTTGGTTCTAGGTTTCTCGACCACAATAAATACAACATTCCATCAATCAAACGACGACTTCTACGCCTTGCTGCGGTCGTAACAAGAATACTTACAGGCATCTCTCTAAGTGATGCACATAACGGTTTGCGCGCATTCACTACACAAGCAGCAAGAAAACTATCTATTTCGCAAAGAGGAATGGCCCATGCATCTCAAATAGTTAACTTGGTCAAAACTGAAAAATTAAAGTATCACGAAATTCCTGTGACAGTCTTATACACTAAGTATTCATTAAAAAAAGGACAACCAATTCTCAACAGCATCAATATCATCTTTGACTTAATTTGGGGTGACTCATGACGGCCGTGCGATTATTCTTGCTTTTACTATTCTTCCCAGCATTTATTGTTCTTTCGCGATCAATTGGTTCACGATCAAAAGCGATAAGAACATTGCTATTGTTTTCGTTTCCATCTTTGGTCGGTTATTCAATTTTGTTTCCTGAAACTTGGCAGTCAATGGCCAATATTTTGGGCATCGATCAAGGCGCAGATTTGCTTCTATATGTAATTGTGCTAACTCTAGTTACATATATTGGTTATAGTTTTACTAAGTTTCGCTACCTAGAAAAACGAATTGCTGTTTTGGTGCAAGAGATTGCGCTAAAAAAAAACGAAGAAGATCAAAACTAATTGCCAGACCATAGTGGTAGTGCACATTATTTATTCCCTGAAAATTTAGTCTCGCATTAACTTAGTTTATTTACTAGATCGTCGGTGGTCAACAGAATCTTTATTCTTTAGATTTAATCCGTAATATAGCCTTGCGTGAAATGAAAATTTCTGCCATTATCGCCGCAAAACATGAGGCACCAACGATCCGGCAGGTAGCTGAGCAGACCAGCAAATATGTTTCCGAATGCATCGTAGTCACGCCACCGGATGACTTCGAAACTCAAGCAGCACTTTATGGTGTTGACTGCAAAGTTATGACCGAGGGTAAGCCCGGCAAGGGTAAAGCGATCGTTGCGGGTGCTCGCGCAGCGCGATATGAAGTTCTCCTATTTATTGATGCAGATTTATCTCACAATCCTCACGACATACCTCGACTGACATTACCGATCACTAATGGCGATTGTGATCACGTGGTCGCATCTCGGATGCTTGGTGGGTCAAGTGAGCTCTTCGATACGGTACCGAATTTCATTAAATTGATTGGCAGCCATGTGATAACGACCGTGATCAACAAGAAATTCGGTTCGAAGCTAACCGACTCACAAAATGGTTTTCGTGCAATTAAACGTGAATTATTTCTTGATTTCAAACTACACGAGAGCCATACAACTATTGAGCAAGAGATGACTGCGAGAACTCTAGCTTCGGGCCACCGAATGATTGAAGTTCCTTCGCATGAATTCGCACGAATTTATGGTAAATCAAAATTAAAAATAATCTCAGATGGTTTTAGACATGTCGTCCTTCTTCTAAAATTACTTACATGGAGACGCCAAAAACTGTACTCCTCTGAAGAAATAGCCGCACTTCAAAAACGGTACACCGAGGTTTGGTATGACAAAGCCTAAAAATTGGCTGGGTGCCGACAGGCTATATTTTTTCTTAACAATACCTTTTTTAACTTATTTTTTTATATCTTATAGGCCTGCTCGCGATGATTGGAATAACTGGGCAAATCTGCGTGACATACCGCTAAGTGTCTCGTCTTTTCAAGACGTCTTGCTAAATCGTTGGTGCTGCGGACACGAAAAAAGAACATTCTTTTTGTCTTGGATGATTCAGTGGCCACTTACTCATATTCCTAAACATGCTTAAACGTTTATCGGAATATTAATAATCACCGTACTTCTTCTTAATGGCTTTTTCGCATCCCAACTTTCCAAAATGATTCTGCCAAAATTTCATTCAGTCTTATTCGGTCTTTTTGTGGCAACTGGTCCTGGGGCAGTGATCGTTGGAGGCTGGGCTAACAACCTTTTTTTTGTTTTACCAATTTTGTTTGCACAACTTTTTGTACTTGCATTTTTTTCAGAAAGATTTCGAAGATCCTCAATTCTATTGTTGCTCTCACTAGCAAGTGTATTTAGCGGTGAAACTGGGGTTATCGCCATATCAGCAGGCGCTGTTCTACTTATCGTGTCTCGACGTCACAGAAGTGCAAAACGTCAACTCATTTTCGTTTTGTTTTCCACTGTAGTTGTTTTAATGATCCATCAACGCTTTGTCGCTGGGCCTTCTACACAAATCACAGTCGATCCTCTAATGCTTTACGGCTATTTAAAGACTTATATTCGGCAAGAGTTCTATATTTGGAATCCACAAAGTTGGTTGTATAGCCCAGGTGTGAGTCTTTTATTTTTGCCTATTTTTTTTGGTGCATTCACTATTTTGTTGTTGACACGGCGCTTTAAACCAGCCTTAATTTTCCACGGTAAGGTATTTCAAATCAATCTTGTGTTAATGGTGATCACTTTTCTGTTCTTTTTTTCCATACTTACCCCTTTAGTTGGTGCAGTAACCGGCGTTCGACTTGCCCCCGACTTTCGCTATCACTATTTTTCATATTGTGTTGCATCACTTATGCTTACATACCTGATCGCCCGATCTCCTAAAACCATCCGGCTGTTGGGGACTGCTTTTCTTTCAGCTTTTCTTTTTTATGGATCCATGCAAAGTTTGACAGTGCGAGCCAATCAGGCTGAATTAGATCAAAAGTTGTGGCTAGAGATAGAAGCAATAATGAAACCAGACGACAAGTACATAGTTACATTTGCTCCAGACAGAAATTATCCAATGCCGGCGTATTACTCTTTTGCAGAGTCAGATTTTCAAGCCGACTGGGGAATAAACGGATACTTGCGATGGACATCGCAGAAAAAATTACAGGTTTATGCCGAATTAAAATGCGAGTTCGACGCTTGCAAGGGAAGCGGCTATTATGGACTTCAAGATACATTAGGTAAAAATGCACAATTCAAAACAGTTTTTATCTATACAGCCCTACGTCAGTCGCCAGATAAATTATCAGATTCAGACTTTACTATCTCAAGAAATTACACTGCCTACCTCAATTTCACTGATTTTCATGGCGACTGATAATCACCGTAAGGCCTAGCTAACTACCCAATAATCAAAAGGATTACTGCGCCGCAGTCAAAAATTAGTGCCAAAAGCGTACAACTCGGCGGCGATGATTGAATCTCCACCTTAGTGAAGTGGCTAAATTTTTGTTTTTTGAGATACCTAGTTCTATCGCTGCTTGGTCTCGTGACTTTTTTAGAAGGCGACGAGGAGAAAGTGGGATCCCTTTCTTCGCAAGACCGAACGGATTCAGGTAATACGTCACCAACTTTTCGGAGATTGCCGCAAATCTGCCTTGAGAAACAAGTCGAAGCCACAAGTCATAATCTTCACATCCGTGAAATTTAGTTTGATAGCCCCCTACTCTCATCACTGCTGACTTTTTCACCATGACTGATGAGTGCACTATTTGGTTAGAAGTTAATAGAGAACTCTTTAGCGCTCCGTCTGTTTGTGGTGGATGAATCCAGTACAACGTCTCTCCTAATTGATTAACAACTTCCGCAGTTGCGGCTACCAGCACTAGATCATTTAATTGACTGAACAGACCCACCTGCCGCTCGAGGCGAGACGGTACAGATATATCATCATCATCAAATCGTGCAATCAATTCGCTATCGCATGCATCTAGTCCAACATTCAACAGGTGAGATAAACCACCGTCATTAAAGTCAGCATGGATAATTTTCAACCTTGATTTTGGAATACGACTGCATAAAAGCAACTCGTTACTGCCAGTATCACGATCAAGTACAGCAACTAACTGCCAGTACAAATACGTCTGCCACAACAAAGAATCTATACATCGTCCAAGAAACTGAGAATCAGACCTCACTGGCAGTAATATTGAACAAGAGATTTGATTATCAATTGATTCATTTAAACTTCCTCTGGGTTCAGTCGTCATCTGAGGCGACCCTGGCATCGCGAATCTCAATTACTCGATCGCATTCTTTCAAAACCCGTGGATTGTGCGAGACGATGAGTATGGTCTTTGACCCAGTAAAAGAACGCAATAGTTTAATAAACTCACTTTCAAGGTCCCTGTCTAAAGAGTTTGTTGGTTCATCCAAGATTAAGAGGTCTGCCTCAAAATATATCGCTCGTGCTAGAGCAAGACGTTGACGTTGACCGCCTGAAAGTTGAACTCCGTTATCGCCGACTCTCGTTGAAAGCCCATCTGGAAGAGCTTTCACCGATTCAAGTAACCCAACAGATGCCAATGCCTTTTCGAGATCATGCATCGACTTACCTAATCTTTCTGACCCATAAATTACATTCTCTTTTATCGAGCCATCAATCAAAAACGTATTTTGGGAGACCAATGCCACTGTGGACTGAGTTCCATCTTTAAATCTCCGCATTCGTATTGATCCTGAAGTGGGCCGTAATAGTCCGATTATGAGATCAAGAAGAGTAGATTTACCCCCACCACTCGGTCCAGAAATGCTGGTCATTGAACCACAAGGAAGGCTAAAACTTATGTCTAACAGAGTTGGCTGCTGTCTGGTGGCATATTTGAAGGTGAGAGAATCAACTTCGATGCAATTGTCTTGATTCTTTACGGGCAACCGAGAGTTTCTAATATCTAGCACAGACTTAGCTTGATGCTGGTCTAATGACACTGCGTTAAGGATCTGTGAGACCAAGTCGTTAACGCGAGACTTGAAGAGCATTATCTGCTGAAGATTCATCAAAATTCTCAGGAGGCCAGGAAGGAACCGGTAAATACCAAAAGTAAAAATTCCAATTAAAACCAATGTTTCTCTTGGCGATTGACTAAATACTTGGCTAAGTATTATTCCAACAGTCAAAGCCAAGATAACCAGAAATTCAACAAAAATTGGTCTTATATCAGCCTCAATCTCTGACTTTTTCTCAAGATTGAACTTCCTGGCGATTAAAAACTTAAACTCAACTAAATAGCGACTCACCGAACCGACTAACGTTATTTCTCGTAGTCCGTAGAAAAATTCGGCTAAAAGCTTTGATCTTTGGGACTCAACCGCATTAACTTCTTTGCCGCGGCGTGTCGATCGTGAGACAAGTTGTTTTACTACTAATCCAGTAATAAGCGAAAAAACTCCGATCAATACCAGCATAACTTTTGGATTAATTAGCAAGAGTAAAGAAAGGACTACAAGTGACATTAAAAAATCCTTAATGATCATCGTCAGAGGTAGCACCCATTTGTCAATCACAATTTGTGCATCATTGGCGTCTCTGATCAACTCGGCAGCAGATGCGCGCGTTCGCAATTCATAATCGATATACGCGTGTTTCTCGACAGTCTTGACAGACGTGTCAAATCTAAGCTTGCTCAATTTACTAACTTGAAAATTCGTAAAAATAATCTGTATTAATGTCTTGACTAAATAGGCAAAAAACAACACTGTCACAGTCGCAATCAAATTCATATCCTGGTCTTGACTATTTCCAACCAGACCACCAAAGACGGAAAGAGTCGCCGGTCGAATCGGTGAGAGTACCGCGGACAAGAGAGGTGCAACAAATACCAACGTTATGGCATCCAAAATTCCAATTGCTACTGCTAAGCCAGTTAGAGCAAAAAATTCCGAACGATATAGCAACCAGATAAACCGCCACTGATTAGACCTCAACGGATTAACTAATGACATTCGAGGATTATTCTCTATGGATTTCGAATAAAGTCTGTTGGCTTGTGAATTACTTCAATGAGTGGAGAGACATTTTTTAGCCAGGAGTAGTCCGCAGCAAATGCCCATTTAGGGCTCAGTTGTGTGTGCTGATTACAACTTGCCCATTTATTCAAATGACTTTCGTCATGATGTTTAGCGATAATGTTTTGATCTAGATCTTCTTGTATTCTGTTTCTTAGCGACGATATAAGTAACTTTATTTCTTGGTTTTCACCCATCCACACCCCCCCACAGACGTAGTTGCGTCTCTTGAGAACGGGCACAAAGGCGCAACTTAATCGATTCGTCTCCCAAGAGTGCCCAATCAAACTATTAGTTAAACCAATTCGCAACCCTCTATTGTAATAACCGGGATGTCTGACAAGTGCAACTCCGCCAGCCCACTCCATAGACAAAAACTTTAACTCGTCAATTCGATTCACAACTCGAGTATCAGCGTCTAGGTACAATACGCGTCGACCTTTTAGGATTTTCCAATGCTCCTCAAATATGTGAAAACGCAACAGTGTTGCATCCGGCCATCCGTATGATTCAATTTGAATCACATCAAGAACTAATTTGTTTTTCGGCTCGAAATATTTGAATGATGCAATATCGTCGGTGAAAACCACGACTTGGACCATGGTGTCCCACGCAAGATATTTCTCTAGAGATATAAGCAGATTCTTTGCATAGGAAATATAATTCCGCGTTGCGATCAAAAGAACTGTTAGTGAAGTCTCGGACTTATTCAAATTTTCGTTCCAAAGCAATCCACTCTTCTCCAAAATGCTTAAATCTCGGGGTTGAAACTGAACTGTACCAAGGAATCGGTGCCACGATAGTACTTTGACCAATCGTCGTAGCTATCCACGCAGCCCACCAAGAATACGAACTGTTTGAAATCACTAGACCTTGATATCTTGACATCTGAATCAAGTCCTCTTGATCTGATCTTGAAACATGATGCTTCACAAGAAAACCCGCATCAATTAAATCCTCCTCTATCTCTCCTAGCCGTTCTGGCTCATCAGAGAAAAGTGTGACGACCGATAAACCAAGCTTGCTTCTGAGTTTTTGGGCTCCTTCAGTAAAAAACGAGTTATTGGTGAGACCATGAAATTTCTTTGTCACTTGACTGGTTCGATAATCGCCAAGTCGCACATGAATTCCAATTTCTTCCAGTCGCTCCGGCATGAGACTCTTAGAAAATACCTGGCTTTGGGAAAACCGTTTGAGAAGTTGATCCTCAACTGCTGAAACAATAGAAATATCCTGAAAGTAACCAAACACCTTTTGAGTATTTGGACCAATTCTGGTCAGCACATTGTCGTTTGGGTCTCTTTCATAGATATTCGTGTCTTTGTGAAAGAGACTCCCAAATAAATCCTTTTTTGAGAACTTTTCAAAACCTTCGCTTAACTCACCAACACCCAAAAGTTCACCAATAGCAAAGGGACGACGCGTATTCAGCATTGCTCGACTTATCTCAGACTCGGAAAACACAACATCGCGGTGTAAATTTTGCACAATTGCCAAACCCCCCGCAAGCTGAAAAAGTTGATTACCCAGACCCCCATTAAAATAAACAGTTATTCTGTGATTACTCCCCTGCGAATAGGTGCTATCGGAGAGATTTCTAACCACACAAAAATTTTACAAGAATTTTTGGGAGATCCGAGATAACCACAAATAATTGCTAAGAAAATGTTTTAAGTGGTTGTTTTTAGAGTCGGCGCACGAGCTGTCCGTTGCTTCACCTCATTTATTTGCACTCAGTTTAAAATGCCCTATCGGTTCAAGCGACGACGATAATTACGTTTTCATTTTGACTCAATGTTTGCTCTCACTGCTCACAGGTGGTGTAGTTCTTTTCAAAGTCTTTAATTTCAAAAAAGTTCCTATTACCGCCCAAAATTTGACTTGTCTCAGTTTAAGAATTTTCTTATTTGCCCAAAAAACCCGAACTTGGAATTTACGGCCCGATTCCTGTCTGCGAAGATCAAATAGAACTCGCTTTTGTCTGTAGATTGAGTATGTCGATCGATGCAAACAACCCAAGTAACCAATTTTTTAATATGATTCCCATATTGAGACCCCTTCTACCCGATGGAAAGAGCATCCTTCCATACCTGAGTCAAATTGACGAGAGCCGAATTTATTCAAACTTTGGGCCAATACAAGCTCAACTGACAGACAGACTTGCGGAATACTTTGGAGTTGCTCCACAAAACGTACTGCTCGTCACTAATGGAACTCTTGCCCTAGCGGGTGCAGTAGCTACCGCAAGTACATCGGCGAACAACACTTGGGCTATCCCCAACTGGACATTTGTTGCGACAGCGCATGCAGTTCTACTAGCTGAAGGAAGAATCAAACTTGTAGACATCGATAGATCAACATGGTTTTTGAATCCTTCTCGAGTACTACCAAGCCAAAACTCAATTATCACAGCGCCATTTGGTGCTAACCCGTTTGAAAGTAAGAATTTACTGCCGCTAATTGCAAGCGGCTATCAAATTATTGACGCGGCAAGTTGCTTTGATTCGCTGCGAAATTGTGGTGCGCAAATCAAACCTCATCAGATCCTGATGGTGAGCCTTCAAGCTACTAAACCTTTAAGTACCGGTGAAGGTGGTCTACTTGTCGGCCCTGAAGACTGGATCAGCGAAATTCGACGCTGGATCAACTTTGGGTTTTGGAATAATCGTTTGGCACATGGTCCATCAATTAATGGTAAAATGAGTGAGTACGCCTCAGCCATAGGATGTGCATCTCTTGACCAATGGGAAGAAACACGACACCGTTTGAAACTGGTGCTTGCAAAGTATGTTGACCTCTGCTCGAAATTGAACTGGAAGCTCCAACCGTCAGCGAAGAGTGGACACGTCACTTCCACAATAAACATTCAGTTTGATAATCCGCGCCAGAAAAGTGCTGTCATAAATAGACTCAACAGATCGTCAATCGAACATCGAGACTGGTGGGGGAACGGAATCAATTCGCTCCCATGGATGGCGGATGAGACCCAAAATTTCCCTGATACTCATTACTGTACGACAACTACCTTAGGATTGCCTTATTTTGTGGACCTTAGCAACAATGAATTCGCAACGATAAAAGAAACGTTGATGCTAGCTAAAATCGAGTCAAGCAAAGAGTGAACAGCTCAAAATCTCCACCTATACGCGTGGCCATCATGCAACCCTATTTTTTCCCATATTTGGGTTACTTTCAGCTAATTCAATCGGTAGACCAATTCGTTTTATATGACAATGTGCAATTTGCAAGAGGTTGGATCAATCGAAATAGATACTTAATAAATGGCGGGGACGCATATTTCACACTCCCCTTAACGAGTGCTCCTCGCCTATCCAACATTAACCAACGATCCTTGTCTAAAGATTTTGATCCCATCAAAATACAAAACAAACTATCGGCCGCTTATCATAAAGCACCTTATTTTGAACAGACGTTCGAACTCATTCAAAGAATTCTTAGTTTTAAGGAAATCAATCTTGCTCATTACCTAAGCAATAGTATTTTTCAAATCTTAAATTACTTCAATATGACAACAAAACTCCTGATTTCATCAGATCTTACGATTAATCATAGGTTGAAATCCGAAGAGAGAGTAATTGGTATATGTGAAGCACTAGGTGCGTCTAGTTATGTAAACGCAATTAACGGAGTTAGTCTTTATTCGAAAGAAAAATTTGATAAACATAATATTGAACTGCTTTTTATCAAACCTTCGCCTTTTGAGTACAAACAATTTAGTAACCGATTTGTACCAATGTTGTCGATTATAGATGTGATGATGTTTAATTCTTTAGATTTTATAAAACACCAACTAAAAAATGGTTACACGCTTGTCTAGAGAAAATAATGACCTAAATGAATTTAACATACTGATCTGTGCGTCAGGAGGTGGTGGTAATTTTCAGACAATAGTTGATGCTCAAGAAGAGCTTGGGATTAAAATTTTCCATTTAATTGTTGATCGGCAATGTGGAGCAATCAACCGAGCTTTAAAAGCAAGAATCACATATTCAATATTAGATTTTTCTCAGGACAGGGATATAGTCATTCGCGAATTTTTAGACGCTATTCCGAAAAACACAAAACTAATTGTATTAGCTGGATTTATGCCGATTCTCCCAGATGAAATTTGTTATCTCTGGTCAGGAAGAATTATTAACACACACCCGTCTCTGCTGCCAAAATTTGGAGGCAAAGGCATGTATGGGGTAAAAGTGCAAGAGGCAGTTTTAGCAGCTGGCGAAGAGTTTGCGGGTTGTACCGTTCACTTTGTGACTCCTGAGATAGATGGAGGAGAAATCATTTTGCAGAAAAGTATCAGCGTCCATCCGAATGAGACTGCATGGCAACTGGGTCAGCGGGTCTATAAAGAAGAGAACCGGCTTTTACTCGATTCAATAAAACTTCTTAAATCAAAGTTCAAAATTGGCTAGCAAAAATTTCAAACACGTCTACCCGTTTAGCTAGAACTCCGTCTTTAATTTACTGACAGATAGTTAAATTTTTTTACACCCTTACGCCTCTAATTATCCGAAGACAGGCTCCTAATTTTGTAAAGCAGTCGGCCAGCTATACCGAGAAAGTCAAGTGTTTTCCTTATTGGACCAGTCATTTTCCAAGACCAACTATTTCTCACAGCATTAATTTCGGCTTTTAAAACCACAAGATCACGTGTTAACTGCGATGATAATTCAAGAGGAGTGAAGTTTTGTCGAATAAATTTAAGAGTCTCCTCTCTCCAGCGCTTTTTACTATCGGTCTGGATGTTGAGCATGATAAACGTTCGTGATATAAGTTCTTCATAAAGTTTCGTTTCAATTGGCAAATTGGCAAAAACATTATTCTGATGAACCCTATAAACAGACATCGGAAACTTCACTTTCTCGATTAGTTTACCATCCGATGTCAGCGCCCAAAGCGGGTAGTCAGCTATTCGTAAATTGTTAAAACCGACAGGCATCACTGGCACAAATTCGCGGCGAAGTACAACGGAAGAAGTTCCAATTAAATTTTGACTTCCAAGACTCAAGCCTTCAGCTAAATCAAATTTGAGATCGTCTCGCTTATCGCTGCTAAATTTTTGTTCCGATATCGGAGCGGTGTTATCTGCGGTTATAACGTAATCATGATACGAAATTGCTAACTGTTTGTTACTCTCCAGCCTTGAAATTTGAAGCTCGATTTTTTCTGGACAAATCCAATAGTCATCTCCGTCAAGGATCGCCACGTAGTCAGCCTCACTATTCCTAATTGCATCCCACCAAAAACTGTATTCTGGGTGTTTCCGGCGACTGTTGACTACAATTTTGTAATCTTTACCGCTTTCGACTAGCAGTCGATCAGCAATATCAACGGTTTTGTCTGTAGAGAAGTCGTCAATAAGAGTTATGCGCATATGCTGCGAGTAGCTTTGTGATAGAACCGACTGGACAGCATCTTTTATCCACTGCTCGTGACAGTGCGATAATATAAGAACTTCAAGCAACACAATATTTGTCTGTCGTCATGGACTAAACACACTAGTAGTGGTGAATATCGTTAATTAATGCAAATGGATAACACATAATATAAAATTATTACAAATAACAGCAAGTGCCCGGGTAGCTCAGTGGTAGAGCAACGCACTCGTAATGCGTAGGTCGCGGGTCCAATTCCCGCCTCGGGCTCCACGCAACGAGTCAATTTTCTAGCGCACCGTTTATCTTTTCGCAGAACTTGCCGCACGAGAATTAAAGAAACTAACTTCTACACAGTGGGCAACAGTCTTCGCATAGTTGATGTTGGGGCACGCTTTGGTCTACATCCATCTTTCGTCCCGATTCAGGACAATAGTGATATTCTTCTCGTTGACGCTGACCCTTTTGAGAGTGAGCGTCTTTCGCATAAGTACAAACAGCATCCCAATATTCGCGTCAAGAATGCCTTTGTAAGTCACGGGAATGCTGTGGATTCGAAGCGCCGCCTAAACATCTATAGCCACCCTGGAGGTAGCTCAGCCTTTGAACCACGTCTTGATTTGCCGTATTGGTCGATACTCCGGCCAGGTTCAGCCACGATTCAAGATGCTGTCGATGTCGCCTCCGCATCGCTAGACGAATTGTGCACCCCTTCTGCTTGCGTGGTTGATTTTCTTAAGATCGATGTGGAAGGTGCAGAACTAGAGGTACTCCGCGGAGCCACGCGCACCTTGGCGTCAATCATCGGCGTGCGCATCGAGGTCATGTTCAACTCCTTATATCAAGATCTCGAGCCCAACTTTGGCAATCTTGACGCCCTCCTGCGTGCAAACGGGCTGTGGCTTCTCCGATACGACCTTCCAACAAATGCCTATGCTCCGTTCAGTCGATTCAGGGGTTCGGACTCCTATGGAATGATTGTGGGCGGAGACGCGATCTACATTCGAGATATGACTGATGTGGAGGGCACTGCCACAACTATTGTCTTTAAAATGGCTCTCTTTGCGGCACTCAACAAGGCCATTGATCTCTCGCTTTATCTACTCTTGAAGATCTGCGGTCGATCTGATTACCTGACTGATCAATGTGTCATCGATTTGATGCCTACGGTTGAGCGGCTTGTTGCAACAGAGGTCTTTCGAAATCAAGACCTTCCGGGCCAATCACTCGTAGAGTTTGCACCAGTATGGGAAAAATTGTTTACAAGCGAGCCACTGAAGTATGGCAACTACTTCCGCCGATATCACTAAGTTCTTGAACACCGTCTTCGGCATGGAATCGGATTGTGTAGTCTGTTAGGGGCAGTAGTTTCGAATCAAGACTCTATCTCCTTTTGACCGAGTGACTAGGCGTTACGTCAGGCGGGGGATTACCAGTGCGAGCATCGCACGCGCCGCGGGCGAACAGTGCGTCGTCTGCCGTTGGTGGGGCCCTCGCCCGAGTGGCTCAGTGGTAGAGCAACGCACTCGTAATGCGTAGGTCGCGGGTCCAATTCCCGCCTCGGGCTCCAATTAGTTGACGAGTCTTTAAGACTGACCAAGTTACGAGTGAAGGTCAACTGTGGTAGGACTATAGACGACATGCAAATTGGTTACGTCAATATCTTCGTATCGAATCTCGAAAGTGCGATTACCTTTTATCGAGA
>Ga0194133_10006001_pt1 | contig 15181 bp, 8 predicted proteins | sample TA2KigOf40mmetaG_FD_155448 | JGI IMG/M metagenome (GOLD analysis project Ga0194133, IMG submission 155448) | Freshwater microbial communities from Lake Tanganyika, Tanzania - TA2015055 Kigoma Offshore 40m | ecosystem: Environmental > Aquatic > Freshwater > Lake | place: Tanzania: Lake Tanganyika...
AGCCAGGGATTGAACCCACAACCTTAGATCCTAATTCTCTGTCGGGTGCCCATGACCTCTCAGCCTCAACTTTAAAGTGTCTGAGATGATTAACTTTGCTAGACACTAAAAAAAGTCAATTTTACCACTTTTATGTTTGTGTCTCAGATCCCACAGTCAAGTAAAGTGAATGTCAGAATGACATATTTAATCATGTGCTTTCTTCCTTATTTGTTTATTTGTGCCATCAACATACACTAATGCTTCGGTGATAAACTAAACAAATCAGTTATCATTACCAAATCTCATAAGATCAATCATCTACAATACAAATAAAAAATACATTCAATCACACCTGATCTTCCTTGCTGACATCATCATCATCTTTGTTCCCGCCACCAACACCAGGAATGCTATCTGTAAACAATTTTTTTTTATAAAAAAAATAGTTATTTTCACAAAAATATAAATCTCTCACCAGTTACAGACCCAAAAGGGTTCATCATCTTTAACATCATCATCTTGAAAGATTTTTAGAGATTTCTTTCTGGAAAATGGGAAAAAGCCTTGAAATTTCATAGAGATTAAGCTACAAAGATAAAGCATTCATTTTTTTGTGTGTGTTAAACAAACCAACTGATTGAGAAATAGCCCAACAGATTAGATCGTGTCTTTGTCTTGACATGACCAAACAAAGTTCCATATCACGCAACACATTGAAAGCAACAAATATAGAAATATACCCAAAAAAGAAAAAATGACTAAGTTTAAATACAGGAAAATTTTTTAACAAAACAATTTTTTACAACAATAAAAATAATATGTATAAAAATATTCTTTTAACTGTTGATTTCCCTTGGGCGCAACAGTGGCTATATTTTTCAAGAGTCAAATATGCTTTTTCAAATTCCAATAAGTTCTGAATATAATAATGGTAAAATTATTTAACTTACCTTTGTTTCTTGTTGCAGAACAAATGTTTTATATTATTATACTTTGGGATACTTGAGTGTGAGTGAATGTGGGTGCTTTGTTTACCGTATCGACCCTACAAATCTCGTGCCATAAACACAAAACTTGTAGAAAGCCTTTCAGAGAAAAGCCCCCAAAAACAGGAAGGACTCTCTTTGCAGGATTTTCCATTTCTTTTCAGAGTCTAAACAAAGAAGTCTGAAACTGGTTTTAATTTTGGACTAATTACAAAACAGCTTTGGATTTATTGCTCAATTTTTTGAGCTGGAAATGAAAGGTCAGGGTCAAGCTCAAGGATAAGTTTATTGGGCATATTTGGTAGTTGGGAAGGAAGGCTGTTTCTCCCTATTTCTTATATAGTGTTGGCCTTTTTTCTCTGCTCCTAAATTCTATCCTACCCTCTGACATCAGAGGCTTGATGGAATAGGATCATTTCCATTTGTTGGATGAGAGAGGAGCAGAGAGTGAGGAGATCTTGAAAAAAGAGAAAGTGATAAATTCATGTGAGGCCCAGTTTGTACATGCTGAGTGTAAACATGCCTTTTCTTTTTGCTTCCTTTGCCAAAATCCAAATCAACAAGCTTATGGAAGCATCATTATTTGGGAAACTAATGAAGAAGATCCCACAAGCAGCTTATTTATAATTAAATAGACAAAACTTCATCACAGTCAAGATAAAATATTGAAACTAAGTTAAATCAATTTTTTACAGGAACACCTCAAACCCGCCTACTTTTATTTAACTTTAACTTCAAAGGCTTTCTCAGAATTGAATCATTTGGGAGGTAGAGTTCTATGAGCAAAAATAAATTTGGAACTCGTTGATGACTATGGGCATTTTAAGATAAGTGTTGATATAAGATACAATGTTGATTCGTCTACAGTCAATTCGACTATGACAGTTCAACTGATGGTCGATTTGCGTACTGCCAGTTCACCTAATGACTGTTTGCCTTATCATTGCTAACCTAACCTAACCAACAGGTTATTAGGGAGGGGGAACATGCTTTGGATTGGTTGGTTCAGTCAGGTTACATAGTCATTAGGTGAAACGTCGTAGGCAAATTGGCATTAGGCGAACAGTCATAGAAGGCAAATTGTCATAGGCAAAACAACATTAAGCGAAATGGCAGAAGATGAATCAACATTTTCCCTTAAAAGAATTGATGTTTGTTTTTTGGCACTTGTTGTGTTGAATAAAAAGTTATTTATGTAGACTATCCCTGAATGTATACGAACAAACCTTGTGCGCATAGAATAGAATAGAATAAGATTTATTTCCTTTGACATTATACAATAATGCATTAATAGGAAAATTTCACCAATAAGAGAAAATGAAAGAAAGTATGCCTGGAGACTCTTCACATAGTTACTCTAATTTTTTTGGAGTAAAAAAACCCGGATTTTCAGGGGACTGTAAAGAAGGATCTGTTCTGCAGTTTTGGGGGTGATGCTCCACCGGGGGGAAAAAAACCTCCGGTAAACTGTGAACGGCATATATAGAGTACTTTTAAATTGCATGTGCTTCAAAAAGTTAAAATCAATCGAATAATAAGCTACAATATAAACTACATCATATCAGGATCTACTCAAAAGGATGAAATTGCTGCTTGAGTTGTTTTTTGAAGGAAAAGGGCTAAGATTGAGCCAATCAAAATTCCATTTGTCAGAATAATTTTTTATCACGTTTGTAATGCATTTTTTCCCAAACCGCGATTTGCTGTGATCAAAAAATGTCAGAGTCCCAAGATGCCTTTCATTGATGTAGGTGCGACTCAGAATTTCTCCTGCTAGGTTTGTAGGATTCAAAGATTTAATGACTTTAAAGATAAACATTGATGATCTATAAAAGAAAATTGTATCCAAATTATCACAATCTGTCATTTCGAGTAATCTACCCCTGTTCATTGTGAAATCAAAGTCTCTCAACACTGTTCTCAAGGCCAAATAGTAAACAGATCTGACTCTCGACCTGAGGCCATATGATAATGCATGAGACCACACAGGGGATCCGTAAGTCAGAACACTAACTAGATGGGCTTTTAGTACCTTACATGTTTCTTTCACATTCAAGAAGGTCCTTACATATCTTAGAGCAAAAATCTGAGATTTACATTTTTGTATCACTGAGTCAATATGAGATTCCCATGATAATTTCGAGTCGACAAGTAGTCCTAAAATTTTGATATATTCTTTTGAGCGAAACTCTCCATCTTCGACAACAATTTCCACCTCCTCAGCCCCAAATGCTATCAGCTCTGTTTTAGATGAATTGCAGACCATACCAATTAGGTTCAGCCATTCTCTGTGCTTGTTAATAGTCATTGTTAAATTACTAATTAGAGTCTCATGATCTTTTTCTGCTACAACAACATATGAGTCATCAGGATAACTTATTACTCTATGGGGAGAAATGATTTGTTCAAGATCACTCGTGTAAATATTAAATAATATCGGACCAATGATACTCCCTTGTATGCATCCTGTTTTTATGTCACGTACACAGGAGATCCCCTCACCAACCTGCACATAACCTTGTCTGTCACTCAGATACTCATATATTACTCTAGTGAGATACAATGGAAAGCCTTTTTTAATGAGTATGGGAATTAAAATTTCTTTTCTTAACACATCAAATGCAGCAGTCAGGTCTGCAGAATAAACTGCAACTAATTTTCCATCCTCCCTTTGAGTAGTTATCTCATTGATGAGGTCTACCACAGCCGTGGTAGTGCTATGTCCCCTTCTGAATCCATGTTGAAAAGACCCAAACAAAGCATCCTCATCCAGTCTTAGCATTCTTTCGAGCAGGCATAATTCAAATACTTTTGCGACAGAGAGTAAATTAGAAACTGGCCTATAGTTACCGAATGTCTTAGTGTCTCCTTTTTTGTGAACCGGAATTATTTTTGCAACTTTCCATAGGTTAGGGATTTGACCTTTAACTGCAATAAGATTAAATAGATGAACTAAGTATGGGACTAGTTGGGTTACAAATATTTTCAGGAAAAAGCCACTTATCGCGTCCATGCCAGCACTCTTCTTGTTTGATAATTTGGAAAACGCACTCGTAACTTCATTCACTGAAAAGAGCTCAAAGTCTGGGATGTTATCAAAGGAAATGAGATCGGGAGAATAATCCCCAATCAGTACGTCCACCTTACTTGTAAAAAAATTTATGAAGTGATCTGCAATTCGTGACTCGTTCTCACATTCTTCATTCTCTATTATCATTGAATTAATCTTGTTAGATTTCAACCCTCTCATCTTTTTGAGATGTACGCAGAATAACATTGACCCGCAGCAAAGTCACATATGCCTCTCTGAATGTAATCTTATGGAAGAATAGTCAAAGTAAAATGCCAAAAATACTTTATGAAAATAAAGGGACAAAAACTTGCATACTAAAATTTGAAACTGGACGAGATTTTGTCTAAGAATAGTGAAAAATAACTGTTTAATGGGTTTAGGTAAAATCAACATGAAAAGCAGGAGCCCAGCAATCAATTGTGCTGGGTAATCGAAAGTGAACAGATAGGTTGCGTGATAAAATAATAAAAGTTCAAAGATCCTCATGGGCTAAGGTTGCGAGACAAAATAATAAAAGTACTGAGCGAGATCCTTATGGGCTATCTACATTTATAACATCAACTTTAGATTTACCACAATGTGCTATTCTTACTAGAGATGGGCCCTTACCCGACCCGAGCGTAAATAAGAGGCCGACCCGGCTTTGACCCGGGTACTTTCCGACCCGACCCGAAGCAATTTTTTTTGACCTAAAGGTAAAAAATTGAAAAATTTGACTTTTTTAGGGGAAATTTTCCAAATTCTAACCCAAACCATAAATAGCTTACCCGACCCGGGTCAAAAAATTTTGACCTGGACCCATCACTAATTCTCACTGACTTGCATGTTGTGTTTCAAAATTGGGATGAAGGATTGCTGGCATGGCCAGGAATCAGACCTTAAGCTTGAGCTATAGATCTGATGTCACCTTCAAATCACCAAACCATTTGGCCATACAGTGACCCCAAAATCAATTGGGTTGATGAAGATGATTGGGAAACATTTCAGAAGTCTCAGTTTTCTGACTTTCATCACAGAAGGTTAGGTTGGCACTAAATTAGTTTTGGTTAATTGTATGTAACCTTCAGGACAAAATCATTTACCCTTCATATGTCTAACCATGGAATCTTGGGAATATCTCTCGAATTAGACCATTTTGATGAAATCATCTGGATCAATTACTAGAAAGCATCATTTGGAATATTCAAAAAGGATCTTGAAAAAAAGCTTAAAATATAAGCGCAGGGTTGCCGTGGAAGATTGCCATGGCATCAAACTGGGAATCGGGAGGTCAGGGATTCGATCCCCAGCGCTGGCGGCTCCAGGCAACCATTAACCCCAGGTTGCCAAAAAAATAACAAAACAGTGTGCCTTTAATGAGTAAAAAATTTGCAAGGCGCACTTTAAAAGATTAAAAAGAAATCACTAAAAAGCAACGTGATTTTCTGTTGCAAAATCCAGGTTTTTGTGCTCCAAACAAAGAAGATCTGGATTGTGAGTAGAATTCCTATATTTCTAAAAGCTGTTGTTTTCCGATAAAGTTTGTTGATGCAAAGAAATATTCTAACTAATAAACCAATCAGATCAAACAAAATACATTGTTTTATTTGGTTAAGTGTATTTCATCTTGGGTTTATGAGAGTTTGCTTAACTAAGGGTTTGCCTACCCCTAATTCGTCTACCTACAAGTTCGCCTACCTGATGAGTTCACCTTCGCAGTACACAAGATTACCAGTTTGCCTACCTTAAAATGCTTAGGCCAGGGCTTGGAAGGTAGGCAATCTGGTAATCTTGTGCACTGCGAAGGCGAACTCATTGGGTAAGAGATCTTGGAGGTAAGCAAACTCTTGTAGTATCTTTTATGTCAATCTGTGATGAGAAGATGCCAGCACTGAGGTTCCATAAGCATTCATTTAAAATGGACCACTGCAACTAAAGATGGGCCCTGATTCGACCTGACCCAAGCATACTTTTGAGCTGCAGTAAATAAGAAGCTGATCCGGCTTTGACCTGTGTACTTTTTGACCCGATCCAATGAGATTTTTTTTACCCAAAGGGCAAAAATTTGGGATTTTTAGTGGAAATTTCCCAAACCCAAACCAAAGATGGCTGACCCGACTCGAGTAGCTCAAAATTTTTGACCTGGACCCATCACTAACTGGACAATGACTCTGTTAAAATTTGTAAGTACTTTCAAGAATGAAGCCCATCAAAAAAATCATATTTCTGTCAATTATTACATTTGAAACGCTTCTATGAAGCCAAAAGCTGAAATATATTTTGGCTTGGATGGAAATGACATTGAATGGGATTGTTGTTTGACATAAGGCTCACGCAGCCATAACTCTGGGTATAACCAATTTCAAAAGTAATGGTTTCTGATACACTTTGTAGCCTTTGTGGATGCTGGGCTTAAATAAATTCAAAATTGTTTTCACCAAAAGCAAGTAGTTTATCATTATACTAATGATTCTAAATAAAGATTTAGTTGCCACAACCATTAAGGCACCATCATTTATCTTAATATGAAACCCTTCCTCGTTATACTGTCGTGCCTAGTCTATAAGTAGTAATCGTAGTCCATATAAGTAGTAGTTTATATATCTATGTGTAACCTGTTTTACTGCACCCCCTCCCTTTATTCGTTACTATAAATATGATGAAACTGTATAGGACTCTCAGTCAATAAATGATATTACACAACTCAAGTCTATTTATTTCCCTACGAGTCAAGTCTGACAATACAAATGTTGATATGAGCCACCACCAAATTGAAAAATACTAAAGGTGGGCTAATGATAACTAAATCTGATCCCCAAGAAACGTTTGATGACCTCAAAGGAAAAAATTACCTATCAATGCTTGAGAAACACATTGAATGATTTATAGATCGCATTTTTTAAGGGTCCCTTTTATGGAATTTTTTCAGGACCCTCAACACTGAGCCCTCAGGGGTACCTTTACAGTCTACATATGCCTCATTCAAAGTGAGGGATAGAGGTATCTTATGGACAACATCACTAAACAAAAAAATGTTAAGTAGGGCTTAATGGATGATATAACTTTTTTGCTACCCTCTAACCCAGGCCCCTTAAGGGTAACTTATTACCCTAACAAAAATAAGAGGGTGACTTTCTACCAGTTTTTAAATCATAGAAAGACACTACATGGCAGGTTTGTGTTTATTTTCACTTTTCAGAAATACTATTTCTAGGCTCACCTTACAAGATACACTTTTTACTCCAACTTTTGTCAGGTTGCACTTGTTTTGTCACTTATGACCTTAAAAGGTGAGCTCATTTTTGGTAGGGTATATTGCAATGGTCAAAAACAAGAGATGGTGGTCCCTCATAAAAAAAACTATACAACATAAAATGTTTGTCAGGTCTCATTTTATGGAAATTTTTATACCAATCTTAACCCTGGCTACCAAGGGGTACCTCTTCACGCCTAACACAAAAGCAAGGTATAGAGTTGTAATACAAACAGTTTCAATAAGCAAAAATTGTCCAGTAGGTCTAAATTGATAGGCATTAAGTAGTTGTTGGAGTGCCTTTTATGCAAACAACATAAAAGAGACTTTTAAGAATTTTCCGTAAGGAGATGTTTGATGCAAGTTTATATTTTGAGCCATCTTTCTTGTTTTTATTGAAAAAAATCAGAAAATTGACTCACCCTAACACTAACACCATATTACATAAACCATTGATTCACAAAATACTCACCCGGCCAAAAATAAGGCTGTGTAAGCTCGTTTGAATGGAGTATTATGATTTTAAGGTGTTTATATGAGTTTTATGGCAGTTTACGACAAAATTTGCACCATTAACACACGTATTCCGGTGTGCCACTTGGGGTGATACACCTAAAATCGGGTGGATATACCTGAAAGTTGGCATACAGTGTGTCTTATTTTTGGTAGGGCACCCTTAAGGGGCCACCTAGATGGTCACTGCTGCAGTTGTATTTAAAATTTCATTACATTGGCATTCCTTCTTAGTGCTACTGAGTGGATGGTTTTCCTTGCAGAGGGTTTTGTATTTTTCAGCAAAAAATGTATATCTCCTTAAACACAGTAAAATATTTAATCAAATGAATGTTACAAATCAACAATTCTTGAAGCCTTTCAAACATCCAAATCTTATAAACAAAATAATCCTAGCGGTACTTTGTGCTCCAAAATGCCGTTGAATAATTTAATCCGCTAAGAGAAGCTGACAAAAGGTTTTTTTCTTGTCAGAATCTTGGCAGCTTCAAATTGGAATATTATTGTCTCATTCAGTAATTTTTGTGTAGTCTTTTAGAACGGGTATAAGAAGACACAGGCTTACATTTTAAGAAAATATTGATAAATTAATTATTTTTCAGGGTGAAAAAAAAATAACTGAACAGGGGAAAATCATTACCTTAAAAGAATGTCAAAAGTGGCGAAATTTCATCTGGTATGTTATCTTATCTAACAATGAAACAAACATGAATGAGTTTTTTCTCTTTTTTTACAGTGGACACTTTTGCTCCTTTTTGGAAATGGGGTTCCTGGCCATGGTAAAGCTCATTCACCTCTAACCATGGTAAGTTTTAGCTTTTCTTTTTCTTTTTTTACATGGATTTGGTTTTCACAATTTTATTGATTAATATGCTATTTCTGAGGTGATAATAAATGATCAAGACTTTCATTTTATAGTTGACTTTAAAAAGAAAGGTTGTGTAAATGGCTCTAAAAAATATATATTTTTATAATTTAGTGATCCTGATCCACCATGTCGGTCAGTCAACAATGATTATAATGATGTCTCTATGTTTTTTATTGTTTCATATATCTGTTATAATTGCCATATTGAAAGTTTTTTTTTGTGTCTGGCTTGAATCTTTTTTACATTTTATGTTTTCAAAGGCTAACTGAGGGGGATCAATGAGTTTGCTTACCTCCAGTTTGCCTACCTGACCAGTTCCCCTAACTTCCATGCCTGGAAGGAAGGCCCTGGCCCAAAGGGAAGGTCTGGATGTAAGCCCTACAGGGTTATGTTCAGAAGGTTAGTTTGGGTTATGTTATGTCAGCAATAAATTTATTCAGGCTGAGCCCCAGGCCTAACCCAAGCACAGGCCTTTGTGTAGTGGGCAGGCAAACTTGAAGGTAGACGAACTGGTATCAGTATGTACTGGGTAGGTAGTTGAATTGGTGGATAGGCGAACTGAGGTTAGGCGATTTCTCAGGTAAGCGAATTGGGGGCTGGCGAACTGGTAGGTAAGCAAACTCACTTAGTATTGACTGAAAGGCACCAACAACTCTTGGATCTTTACAATCGTCAGGCTACACCAAATCTTTCGTACCTTTTCATGACACATTCAATTTCTTTGATAAATCTAAATCTTTATAATTCTAAATGGGACAATGTCAATTCATCTAATGGCAGTTTGTCTAAAGTCGTTTCGCCTACGATGGTTTGCCTACTATGTCAGTTCACCTAATGACAGTATGCCTACTGTGTCAGTCATAAATCATTTATCACAATCCTTAACCCCGCAGGTCAGGGAGGGAGAAACATGCTCCTGCAGGGTTAGGGAGGGGGAACATTCTTTGGTGAGTTGGTTGGGTCAGGTTAAGTTAGGTTAGGTTAGGCCAAGTTAGGTTAGCAATAAATGCTGATTATGCAAACAGACATGGTAGGCAAACCGATCTACCTGGTTAATGGTTTTCCCTCTCAGGTTTTACCCCAAACTTAAATCATTTGCCAAATCAACCTTAACATTACCAATTACTTTTATCTTATGAAAAATGTCAAAAATCTATTTTTTATTGCTGGTGCAAGTTAGATTATTAGTGAATATTTTTTCTCTATGTTGATTGAGAATGTGTAACCATACCAACAAAAATATTTGGTAAATTTTTTCCTTATAAACATTATATTCATTGATTGAAAATAGTTTCAAAACAAAGACAAACTCTCAATATTTTTGATATAAAATTTCTGCCAACAATTTATTTCTTACAGTATTTTCCTTTATATGGTTTAAAAACTTAAGCAGATGCAACACAATCTTAGATGATCTTTATGATTCATTCAAGCATGAATGCAAAAGCAAAACCTTATGTAAAAAGATTCTTTTAGCAGTAGGTTTTTTGATAAAAGACTTTATTTTTATACTAATGTTAAGTACAGGCTTGACAGGTCGAATAGAGTGACTGTCAAAAAGGAATCTCATAGATGATTTCTTGATTTCTTCAAGAGTTATGAACAATCAGATTCGATATAATTACGCCTAAAAATATAACACTTATAGTTTGTTTTAAAGTCACCAGCAAGGTTTGTAGTATAAACTTTCATAAGTTTTCACAAATTCAGTTTCTTCACCAGGGTAACATCTTCCTAAATAAAACTAAGGTTGGGGTCAGGGCCAATAAGTTATTGAAAGTATTGCTATAAGCTATCCTAACCTAACCCTATAGGGTTGAACGTGAACCTGACCCAAATTTTGGGATAAATTGGAATTTGGGATTTCTAAAAATTCAGGATAACGTTGGCGGGAAAACTGCATTCAGGAAAACATGTATTTGGGAAAAACTTCTAGGGCCATAAATTATATCTTCTTTATATGTGCAACTTTGGTGGTTTAACATTTTTTGCTCATAAATTTTTACTTGAGTGTCTAGCAGAATTTATCATGTCAGACACTTTTATATACTGGTAGGATTTCATTATTTTCATTTTCTTGTGGGAACACAGGGTCAAAGGTTACCAGAGGTGTTGGGGCTCAACCCCTGACCCTAACATCCCCAGCCAGATGCAATGACCATTGGGTCACCTATCTCTTTATCTCATCAGTCTACTCAAATTCTCACATTTTATACCTTAACCTTTAAAATTTAGGTTTCTGATCTTGATTGGGTTATTCTTTTCTTTGTTCTATTTCAGCATATTTACTCCTGATAGATCGAAAAAGTGGTCATTTTGTTTCTGACAAACCCCCCAATAATTTTTTCTTTTGATGGTGCAGCACTTTGGCACCATGAAAAAGTATTGATCTATTTATGTTGAATAAATAAGTTGCCATTTTTTCTCTTTCCAGGCCAAAGGTTTGAGCAACAGAGAGTCTTCAAGACCTTTTTCTGACTCAAATTATATCATTCAATCATCTGCTGAGGTTGACGATGGTCTGGAGAGATCCAGGAATATTCAAAAGAGGTCTAGAAGGAGTACCATGCAACAGGTTAGAAAATTTAAAGTTTATAGACGATTGTGAAATATTATTATTATTGAATATCTACAGGGAGTTTATGACTCATACCGCAAATTCAAGCCCAACCGCTTTCCTGAAAATTCTCCTGAGTGGAACGTTGCAATGATACAGTATTTATTAGATATGAAGAAAAATGGACACAAAATTAGAGAAATCGAAACTTCAAAGGTTATATGAAATTGAGTATCTGACTTTCATGCTCATTTTTATAGGCATTTTGTTGTAACATTAGGGGGTTAGTTACCCAAACTTTGACCCTGGCCATACAAGGTCAACCTTTGGGAAAACATCGATTCGCCTACTGCCGTTTAGACTACTGTCATTTCGCCTACAATAATTTGCCTACTATGACGATTCCCCTACTGTCGTTTTGCCTAGGATGGTTCACCTACCATGACAATTTGACTACTGTTGCTTTGACTACTAGGTTAGGTTAGGTTAGGCTAGGTTAACAATAATAGTAGGCAAATCGTCATTGGCAAAATGACAGTAGGTGAAGCGTCTGGTAGATGAACCGACATGGTATCTCAACCTTTTACACTGAGCAAATATGAGTTTAAGAGGTGGTGGTCTTATAAATTGGCCTAGCAATACAAGCATTTTAAGTAAATATTCTGAGGCAAATCGAGGTGAGGAGATTTGAACGTCAAGTAATAAGATCAACGATAGACAGTGTCTATTTTTATGAGGAAGAGGCCGATTGATATACATGAAAGGCGGATCAATAAACATAAGAAACGAATCCATGGTTTTGATGCTATGGAAGTTCTAGCAGTTGGAATTGGCTGTCAAGCCTGTATGAATATTTACCATATGTTGGTTGAAAGGAATGTGGCTATAGTTCCCAAGGGAAAAGTAGGCTGTTTTATCAAAAGATTTATTAATTAAAGTTGTCGATCAACAAAAAGGGTCTCGGCAATCAAAAGGTCTGTGCATTGATCGTAAAAATATTTGAAAGGGAATGTAACTCTGATTGAAAGATGATGAAGTCATGTTATTGTAAGTCATTTCATTCATTATTTTCAAAATAAACAGGCCTTGCCCGACTTGCACAAGGATTTGACGGATGGAGGTCAAGGCTTACTCTTTGAAGATCCTAACACCGGTGAAGAATCTACATTGAAAGTGTTTAGCCAACAAGGTTTGCTTACTTAACTCACTTTCAATGAACTTTTCCAGTCAAAGTAGTTTCATTTAGAGTCTGAAGATGGTGTACAGATTGAAGATGGACCAAAAATCGATCCAATAATTTGCAAAATGGAGCCATTCAATGTTTGCTATAGAGTAAATTCAAAAGGAATGATGCATCCAATGGGTGATCGAAGACCAGTCAGGCTTCTCAGGGTTTACCGGAAATAAAAAGCTCAACTAAAAGTGGAAAAAGTTAGTCATTTAACTAGTTTGATAGCTTCGACTTGGCATTAAAAATTCATGGATGTTTAATAAAGCTCTGAGTCATAACTGATCTGCCTCTCAAAAAACTGACAAAACGAATTATTATTGTACTAAATGTCAACATTGAGACTTTCACATACAAAAAGAGATGCGATGCTCTTGACTACCATTGGTATTTGTGTTGTGCCAAAAAAATTTCAAATAAATGTCTTACAACGTAATTTCATTTTATTTTTGGGATGTCCAGAGAAATTAAGGAAGGATAGTTTAAATCTTTAAAAAAAATCAAAGAAAAAGCAAGTCTGATAAATCCATTTATCACAAGTTACAAACAATTACCCAAAGTGATACAAACAAACAAACAAATACCGAAAGAATTTTTAAACTAACAAACAAACAAATACCCAAAAAGGGGGAAAAGTCTGGTTTGAGCAAACAAGGTGGTAGCACCATCATCTCTGTGTTGTGAAAATCAAGGCTTCTGATCTTCTTTATCAGATATTAATGTAAAGAGCATTTTTAAATGGCTTTACTATCTCATTAAACTATCACTTGATTTGAATTTACAGTCAAACAATGCGACCCAAAATGATAGTAAATTTCATTTTGAGTTTATCCATAGTTATGTTTCTTTTGAGATTTCAAAGCTTTTTTGAGTATGAATTTTTATTCATATTAAAATTGATTATCCAACTCTAACACTCACTGAAATAAGGAAAAATCAAGCAAGTCTCTGGGGACAAAATGGAGTTGCATCTTGTACTTTCTTTTCTTTTGATATTAGGCAATGATCCAAAAATTGGCCTTAAGTAAAATCATGAATACAAAAAGTACTCTTCTTAATGTCCAAATACAAAATGACTGCTTTCATGTTTACTTGCTGAATGGAGACAACCAAGATAAAGGTATATATCATGATTAATGGAGAACAACATATTTTGCAGCTACTCCTATCCTCACACAACCATTGCACTACCCTGAAATGTATATTTTACACATGAACTGTAGAATATTGCATCAACCACCATCACCATCCTAAAAATGTTCTCAGCTACAACCTATATAAATGAAGCACAAAGCCAGCATGGATGTTTTCCTTGATTCTAAAACTTAAAAAAGAGATGAAAAATTCATTCATGCAATTTCATTCAGTGCGCAAACAAACAAACAAATATGAAATCAATTTTCAAAAATTATTATTATTAATGTATATAAAACCCTAACGTCTGTTCCGTCACGGAGGCGGGATCAGAAAGGGGGTGGGCGTGGCAAAAAAATACAATAAAAAATGGCAAAACATGATAAAAATGGCAAAAAAGGGGGCGGCTTAGCCGCTCCTGAACGTGCTAGTGTTTTATAATGGTTTAAAAAGGTGACACCAGATGGCTCTGTTTTTTATTTTCCAAAAATTTCAAATATTCAAATTCACTATTTAAAGTTCCGAGATTCACTTAAAGACCAGGCGGGCGCCGCACAGAACCATAAATATTGGAACAATCCTGCCTCATTCACGCAACCTTGATATCAATTATGACTTAAACTCAAATATGTCAGCTCCCAGACAAAATTTAAAAATTTGACTCAACTTTTTCACCACATTAATTTAATTTCATGCTAAATTTCAATCCTCTAGCTTTAAAACTGTGAGAAAAGATAGTGGCGACAGATGCATGAAGTTTTATTTTTCCACAATCCCTAAATGTTTTTCTAAACATACCTTCGCTTTGCTTCAGTCAATTGGGATGAACAATCCTGGTAAGCTACAAGGCTTGCTAAGTATATAATAAAAGTGTGGGATTGTAAAAGAAGTTCAATTAAATATATGTGATAACATATAAAAGAGATTCACAGGTTACCCCTTCACCATTTTCCTCACCTTCCAGACGTGTCCAATATTTACTTTTCCTAATATGTATTTACTTTGTTGTAACTAAGTTCTGGAATATTCCCTTCTGGAATGTTCTTTATGCTGTGTATAAATACTTTGCATTGCTATTAAATAAACTGTTAGTAACTGTGTCTTACTTCCTTCGCCGGACCTCGTTCGTCAACCCCAGGTTCATCATCTACTAAAATATTTTATTTGAAATTTTTTTTACAGATTTACTTTATCATTTAATTATCTTTTACCTGACCATTTAAGCACTTTTTGACAAGAAAAAGTAATATTTTATTTTCAAAATGACAAGTATACAACACAGCAATCATTTGTACCCGAAGGAGTAGCGGACAATTTTATTAATCCGTACACCCCAATACCTGGCTTTTAAAAAGTTCCGTTATTGTAATCACTGATTTCATAACTGTAAGATGAAGTCTAAAGAAGGAAATACAACATAATGATGTAATTAAAATGAGACTCTTAAAGGAAACAGTTACTTCTCAATATAGAAGGTTTACTAGTCTTCCAAAACTTGCCGGATTTGTATATGCATTTTGAAATGACCAAATTTGGTTATTGAATTAGGACTTTAGTCACAAAGGGTTTAAATCACCCTTGTGTCTGTCATAAACTGTGTCCAATTCG
>Ga0194133_10006002_pt1 | contig 15179 bp, 9 predicted proteins | sample TA2KigOf40mmetaG_FD_155448 | JGI IMG/M metagenome (GOLD analysis project Ga0194133, IMG submission 155448) | Freshwater microbial communities from Lake Tanganyika, Tanzania - TA2015055 Kigoma Offshore 40m | ecosystem: Environmental > Aquatic > Freshwater > Lake | place: Tanzania: Lake Tanganyika...
TTTGGCATTCGGGCGTCTGGGCGATAGCCTGCCAGCGGGCCTCATCCTCGATCTCCGCATAGGCAAAGAGCTGGCGGGTCTCGGCATGGAGGAAAATGGAGTAGTTATGGACTCCATGTTTCTTTAGGACGGCCTCCAGTTCGGGCCAGATCGGTCGGTGCCGCTTTTCATATTCCTTTTCTTGGCCGGGGTTCACCGACATGACGAAAGATTTGCGTATTTTTTGCATAGTTGTTTCCTTTTGATTTTAAAGGGCCCTGGCCTTGAGGCGACGTTGGGTTTCCTGCGCCCTTTCGCGGGTGATGGGATACATCCAAAGGATCACCATGGCCAGAAGCAGCCCCGCGCATTGGAATCCGACCAAGGACACCTTCATCTTCCAGGCGGTTAAGTCATTCAGACCGGCGCTTTCGACTGTCCCGGCATCAAAGCCGGCAAGGGTGGCGAGATAGCCCCCGATTCCAAAAGTAAGGCCTTGGGCTGCTTTGAGGGCAAAACCTTTGGCGGCGCTGAACATGCCCTCGCGGCGGCGTCCGCTCTGGAGTTCGTCGTCATCGCAAACATCCGCCGTCATGGAATCCACCATGAGCCAGCAGCCCTGAAAACCCAGAAAGGCCAGGAACGCAGAAACGAAAAGCATCCATGGCCAGCGGGGATCCATGGCCACGAAACTGAGAGCCGTTCCCGCCACCGCGAATCCCAAGCCCGTCATCATGGCGTTACGCTTTCCGCTGCGCATGGAAATCCAGCCAATCAGCCCGATGCTGGCATAAGAAAGAATCATGCCCATGGTCATCAACCATCCCTGAAAATTTCCCAGTCGGACCGCATCCCCTCCAAAGACATGGTGCTGGAGAATCAGGGGCTGGATGCTTTGGGCGGAAAAAAGGGCGACAATGACCGTGATGTAGCTGAAGAAGAGAATGGCAAAGGGGCGGTTGGAAAGAGTGCAGCGGATGGCTTCGCCCAAACGGATTTTTTCCTGACGGGAGGCCGTCGGCTCTTCCCGGCAACCCAGTACCGGGACCAGCCCGGAGACCAGGACGATCCCACAGACCCCGACGGTGACCCAAAAGGCCCCCGTTCCCAGATCGGGCCAGAAGTCATCCGCCGCCAGGCGAAAGAGCCAACCGGCGGCCAGGGAGCCCAGCAGTCCGATGTACATGCGCCAACGCACCACCCGCGTGCGCTCGTCATAATCCGGGGTCAGTTCAAAACCCAGAGCGGTGTAAGGAACGACGAAGAGGGTGTAAAACGCCGCCAACAACGTTCCCAGGACCACGATGTAGAGAAAAGGTCCGTTCCCATACCAAGGGTGGTCGGCGGTTTCCATCCATGGAAGTTTCCAGAGCAGAGGCATGACCCCCACGCAGCCGATCACCCCGGCCAGCATGAAGGGCCTTCGGCGGCCGAAGCGGGAACGAAAATTATCGGAGGCATTTCCGATCCAGATATCGATCAACGCGTCCAAAAAGCGCGGAATTCCCAGGGCCACTCCCGCCAAGGCGGGGCTCAGCTTGAAATGGTTCACATACACCAGGGTCCCCAGCGCGGTGAGGGTGTTGAACATGAAGTTGTCAGCCAGGCCGCCTACCCCCCACACCAACTTGGTGCGGAACGGCACCCGGTTGTGTCCGGGAACGGCTGGGCAAGGGGAACCGTTCACACGCTCAAATCGTGGTGGTCTGACGATTTTGTCCGGGCTTTAAGGTCCGCGATTTTCCACCGGGTAGCTGAAGGGTGGCTTGGACTCCTGCAGGAACGGAGAGATCCACAGTGAGGCGACGACCACGCAGACGCCAACGGCAGGAAGCCAAACCATACGGGGTCTGCAGGGAGGTGGCCGCTTCGGTCAGGCCGCCGCCTGGCTCCGGGGCAAAGAGGATTTTTTTGAAGCCGGGGGCTTGCGGCCGAATCCCGCCGATCACGGAGTACATCCACTCGCCCACGGCCCCGTAGGCGTAGTGATTGAAGGAGTTCATGCCTAAATCCCCGAAGCCGTGCTCTTTGGTATAACTGTTCCAACGTTCCCACATGGTGGTGGCCCCGTTTCTCACCGTGTATAACCAGGAAGGATAGTCCTTTTGCAGAAGAAGACGGTAGGCGAGGTCGGTCCGGCCGAAACGAGTCAGGACAGGGCAGAGCAGGGGGGTTCCCAAAAAGCCGGTCGTCAGGTGGTCGTTACGCGCCGAGATCAGATCCACCAGATGCCGGAAGGCAGCGGGTCGAAGCTTCGCGGAAAGCAGGTCAAAGCCGAGCACAAGCAGGTAGGCGGTCTGGCAGTGGCCGACGATCCGTCCATCCGGCGTCACATAGGCCTTTTGAAACGCCTCGACAATTTGCCCGTGCAGTTTCCGGAAGCGGGACCGATCCTTCGTGCGTCCCAGCACGCCGGCGGTCCGGGCCAATAGGTCGGTGCTATGGGCGAAGTAGGCGGTCCCCACCAGATCGCAGGGCACCGGCGCGTTTTGCGGAGTCACCGCGTCAATGGCCAGCCAGTCCCCATACGCCGTCCGCGGGCGGACCAGCTTGGCTGACGTCTTTTTCTGATATTCGATCCAGCGGACCATCGCCGGATAGTTTTCCTCCAGAATTTCCCGGTCGCCATAGTGCCAGTAGATCTTCCAGGGACAGACCACGCCGGCATCGGCCCAACCAGCGTTGCCGAACTGGTTGGGACCGATTTGACCCAACACATCAGGGGCGACGTCGGGATAGGCACCGTCCCGGCGCTGACCGTCGCGCAGGTCGGTCGTCCATTTGCGGAAAAAGTTGCGGACGTCGTAGTGGAAGGCGGCCGTGCCGATGAACACCTGGGCGTCGCCGGTCCAGCCGAGCCGCTCGTCGCGCTGGGGGCAGTCGGTGGGGAGATCGAGGAAGTTGCCCCGCTGTCCCCATCGGATGTTCTGATTCAGGCGGTTGAGGATCGGCTTGGAGCAGCGAAACCGACCGGTGGGTTTCATATCCGTGTGGAGGACGAGGGCGGTCAGCAAAGATTTGGAAGGTGGGCGGTTCAGACCGGTGACTTCGACATAGCGGAAACCGTGGAAGGTGAAGTGCGGGGTCCACTCCTCATTTCCGCCGCCCCGGCAGATGTAGGTGTCGGTGGCCTGGGCGGAGCGGAGGTTCTCCCGATAAACTTTCCCGTTTCCCTGAAGCATCTCGGCGAATTTTAGGATGACCGTCTGTCCACGCCGGCCGCGGAGGCGCAGACGGCAGAGTCCGGTAAGGTTTTGGCCAAAGTCGAAGACATACACGCCAGAGGTGGGGCGCGTGATCTTTTGGGTCGGGAGCGCTTGGGTGACGCGGACCGGTTCGTTGATCTTCGGCTGGAGGATGCCCCGGTATTTCGGAAAGAGATTGGCCCGGCGCCAGCCGCGTGCGGGGGAGGTTGAATCGCACCATCCGGGAATCTCTTTCCGGGCATCGTAAATTTCCCCGTCATAGAGATCGGCGGAAAGGATGGGGCCGTAGCGGAGTTCCCAGGTGCAGTCGGTGATGACGGCAAGGCGCCGCCCTTTGGCTAATTCAATCTCCAGCCGGGCCAGTAGCCGGGGATGCTGTCCGTAAAAGTTCCTTTCTTTCTTCCAGAGCAGGTAGCCGCAGTACCAGCCGTCTCCGAGGATGGCCCCGATTCGGTTGGGGCCGGGGCGGAGGTGGCGGGTGACATCGGTGGAGAGGACTTGGGTGCGTTTTCGGTAGTCCGACCAGCCGGGCATGAGAAAGTCATTGCCGACTTTTTGGCCGTTAAGGTGGAGGTCGGCCACGCCTAGGGCAGTCCAGTGGAGGGTGGCTTTCCGGACCGGACCGGGAAGAAAGAATGCCTTCCGCAAATAAGGGCTGGGTTGCCGGCCCGTGGTTTTCCTTCTGCGATCTCCGATCCACTGGGCGCCGATGAAGGACATGAATTTCTGACTAGCCCAAGGGTTGGGGCGGGGAATCCAGTTCTCGTGCCAGAGATCAGGATAAAAATGCCAGCTTGTGTGCATTGATCGCGCTGGAATTCCCACCAACCTTTCCCTCGATGAAAGCGTACGCGGATCTGGGGATCGACCCGGCCAAGGCAGTGGAAGCCGCGCTGAAGGTTCCGATCTCCATTCATTGCTGGCAGGCGGACGATGTGGCGGGTCTGGAGGCCGGCTCCGGGGCGGCCGACAGCGGCGGGATCAAGGCCACCGGCAACTATCCCGGTCGAGCCCGCCATGGGGACGAGATGCGGATGGACTTCGAAAAGGTGATCTCTCTCGTGCCCGGCACCCACCGGGTCAACCTCCACGCCTTCTATGCCGAACCCGGGAAGAAGAAGGTGGATCGGGACGCCATGGATCTTTCCCATTTTCAGAACTGGGTGGACTGGGCCAAGAGCCAAAAGATCGCCCTCGATTTCAACCCCACCTACTTCGCCCATGCCAAGGCGGCGGATGGCTTCACGCTCTCCAGCGCCGACGAGGGCGTCCGCAAATTCTGGGTGAAGCACGGCATTGCCAGCCGGAAGATCGCCGCAGCGATAGGCAAGGCGCAGGGCGGGGTCTGCGTCAACAACCACTGGGTTCCGGACGGGTTGAAGGATCTTCCCGGGGACCGCTGGTCGCCGCGTGCCCGGTTGGCCAAATCGTACGACGAGATCTTCGCCGCCAAGATTCCCGATGAGAAGCTGTGCCTGGACGCGGTGGAGCCGAAGTTGTTCGGGATCGGCAGCGAGGAGTATGTGGCGGGTTCGATGGAGTTCTACAGTTCCTATGCGCTCAGCCGAAAGAAGCTGCTTTGCTTGGATATGGGTCACTTCCATCCGACCGAGGGCATTGCCGACAAGATTTCCGCCCTGCTGACGTTCCACGAAGGGTTGCTTCTCCATACCAGCCGGCCCATCCGGTGGGACTCCGACCATGTGGTGCTGTTTGATGATCCGACCCGGGCCGTCTTCCACGAGGTGGGTGCGGGGCAGGCGTGGAGCCGCGTGAAGGTAGCGCTGGACTATTTCGACGCGAGCATCAACCGGATTGCGGCCTATGTGATCGGCATCCGGGCGACGCGGAAGGCGATCCTGTACTCGCTCCTCACCCCGCACCGGGAACTGGCCCAACTGCAGAAAGAGGGGAAGGGGGCGCAGCGGTTGGCCCTGATGGAGCGGTTGAAGGTGATGCCGTTCGGTGAGGTTTGGGAGGAATGTTGTCGTCGCGCCGGTGTGCCCGGTGAAGCCCAGTGGATCAAGGAAGTGGAAAGTTACGAGAAGAAGGTGCTGACAAAGCGGGGTTAGGGCTTGGGATCGGGGTCGGTTCGAAAAGGGCGGGCGGGGAGGCCGGAACCGTCGGTGAGGTTGGGATTTTCCGGCCGGTTCGACCAGGCGTAACGGGCGAAGGCGGGCGCAGAAACCTCGGGGTTCGAAAGGATCACCCGTGAGCCATCGATTCGAGCCTTGGCGGGATGAAATTGAAGATCCTTACCAGCCACATAAAAAGAACCGGGCTCCTGGCCGTCCGCAGTGCGCAGTGAGCCTTGGACGGACCGGAAGGTCAGCTCCATTTCCCTTCCGTTGGTCTTGGCTGTTTCCAGACTGGGACCGGTGCAGGGAATGTCCTGACCGTAGGCGATCTGGCGGGCCAAAAGGGCCAGCCGCTGGCCCACCTCCATTTTTCTTTGCGGGTGGATATCCTCAGCATCCCCAAGACCCAAAGTCACCCCCACCCCACACCGGGTGACTTTGTCCGCCACGGCGGTCTGGGCATCGCGGAGGCGGGCCCAGGAGGTTCCAGCGGCCCCCTCAGGGTCGTTGTTGAAATCGGCCAGCTGGACCAGAAGGAAGGGGAAATCACCCAGTTTCCATGCCTTCCGCCATGCCCTGATCATGGAGGAGAGCAGAGCCTCGTATTTCTCCGCCCGCTTGGCGTTGGCCTCACCCTGATACCAAATCACCCCTCGGATCGGGTAAGGCAACAGGGGGGAGATCATAGAGTTCCACAATACCGAGGCGAGGTAGGGGTTGTTGCCAACCGGCTGGGGGGGATTGAGTTTGGCCGGCGGTTTGGTTCCCGCGGCCTTGGCGGCCGCCACGGCGGCTTCATAGGCCGGTTTCTTCTCCTCATATTCCGTCAGAAGCTTGGGATATTCCGCAGGATAGTTTTTTCTTTTCTCTAAAGCCGGGGAAAGAAGAGGGTCCGCCGCAAGGGTATCTTCCGGGGTCCAGGATTCCGCCGGCGTCCCGCCGTAGGCACTGGAGATGATTCCAACCGGAACCTTGAGTTCCTTGCGAAGATCCCGGGCAAAGAAGTAGGCCACGGCGGAAAGTTTCAAAACACTCTCCGGAGTGGCCGTTTGCCAGACGACCGGAACGTTTTCCATCGGCCGGTCCGCTATCGACCGCGGAATCGTGGTGAAGCGGAGTTGCGGATCGGCGGCTTGGGCAGCTTCAGCTGATTGGACCGCGCACTTTTCCAGGATCCATTCCATGTTGGACTGGCCGCTCGCCAGCCAGACCTCCCCCACCAACAGGTTGGTGATGGTGAGAGAGTCCTTGCCGGACTGGACTCGAAGAGTTTGTCCTTGGCTTTCCGCCGGTCCGGCCGGAAGCAGGACCGACCATTTCCCGGATGGATCCGCAGAGCCGGTATGGGATTGGCCTTTCCATTCGATGATGACTTTGGTGCCCGGCTCGGCCCGGCCGGTCACCGGCAGGGGAACATCGCGTTGGAGAACCGCCCCATCTTTGATCAGGGGGTGGAGGGAAAGATTTTGGGTCCAGCCGATCCCCAGAAAGATTTCCAGGATCAAGGTGTAGAGGAAAAAAGCTTTCACGGGAAAGGACTCTGGGGGCAGACGATCCAAATCGGCAAGAGGGGCTTCCGGAAAGTTTCATTTTCACTGGAAAGCTCCATGATATTGGTTCCATGAAAACCTCGTGCCTGGTTCTGTGGCTGATTCCCGGGATGCTTCTGGCAGAGGCGGCCCCCGAGAATCTGCCCCGGTTGACGGTGCGCTGGGAGGATCCCGAACAGCGGGATGTTTTTGTGGTGGAGGGAGAGCAGTACGAATGCCGGGTGGGAACCATTCCGGCAAGGATCGTCAGCCTGCGTTGGGACGGGCGGGAGCTCCTTGGTCCGGGCGGAATGGTTCCGGAGTATGTCGACGAGAACGAAAACGTGCTCTCGCCTCCACCGGAAGATGTGATTCCTCCCTTTCAGCAGTTTGGCGTGCAGAAGCCGGGGCCTCACCCCAAGTGGCACCCGTCGTTGACTTCGCGCGCCCGCTTCAACGTCTGGCGGGCCGGGCCGGACTACTGGCAGGCATGGGTGAACGAAATTCCTTTTGTTGCCACCGAAAAAATCCCCTCCGAGCCTCGGGAAACCCGCTGGGATTTCCGGAAGGAGGCCGGGCCCTGGAAGACGGGACCGGGGGTGGTCGTCCGAGGGCCGGATCCCGCCCACGGGTGGCATTTACGGACGGAGAAGGGCCCCATTCTGTTGGAGGCGGATGGACTTGATCTTCAGCCTCCGGGGCGGTTGGAGCTTTTTTTTCGCGGTGAACCCATCGACCAGCCCTTCGAAGCGGCTTGGCAGTACTGGGGAGAGAACAATCCTCCGGCCGACCGCTCCATGAAAATCGATTCCTGGAGGGCCGCTCCGGGAGATTTACGGCGGGTGGCTTGGAGCTTTTCCGGCACCGGCGTTTTGGAAAAACTGCGCCTGAAGCTGGGCACGGAAGGCACGGGATGGCAGCTGGTCTCGTTGCGCTGGCGGCCCGGGGAAAAGGAAGAACCGGTGGTTCCCATCGGGCGGATCGCCCTGCATGCCCATCCCGATCACCTGCGCGTCCAGCTTTTGGCCGGGATGCAGACGAACAGCCGGGAGCCCGGCGAGTGGCGCTGGAAAGTGGATGCTCCCGGATCCTCTTTCTCCCGCCTGAAAGACCACCCCTCGGTCATGCTCGGGCCGGTGGCCGTGCTCGGTCCATCCGGAGGAAAGATGGAGGCAGACCGGTGGGCGGCTCCGGGAAACACCCGGGAGGCCTGGATTTTTCGTCCTGCGGGAAAGAATCCTGAGGATGCCTTTCAAGCCGACCTGAACCCCTTGGGCAGCCGGGATGTGAAGCTCAGCGGAGCCGTCTGGAAGGGATGGGATCCGGCCACCGGCCTTTACGTGGTGGAGCCGACCTACGCCGCCAAGGATTTTTCCTTCCAAGAAAATTATGACCATCCGGACCGGATAATCTCCACCGATCTGGAAATCAGGAATCGCGGTCCGAACCCCGGGCATTTCCCCATCCACAGCCGGACGGGGATTGGTTCCACGGAAGCCGGCCTCCTGACGGATGCCGCCGGGTTTCCGCTGCCCAACCCGGTCTTTGTTTCCAAAAATTTTGGAGGGGAGATGGAAGAGCCCGATGACGCTGCCTACGGGGACATGGTCACGGCCGTGCAGGTCCCCGCCCAGGGGACTTTCCGGGGCCAATTACACCAGCTTTTCCAAAACTGGGGATCCCGCCCGATCAAGCAGGTTTCCTTTATCCGATTTTTCATTCCTTACTGGCACCTTTCCACGGGAGTGCAGGAAACCACCTGTTTCAACCTGCCGTGGATGGCGTGGCCGGGGGCGGTGCTCTCGATTCCGGATTTCCGGCCGATGAACGGGCCCATGATGAAAGGGCAACCGAATCACGAGTGTGTGCAGCTGCCGGGTTTCCTGACGTATGACGAAAACCGGGTTCGGCCCTCCCACGAGCGCACGATTTTTGAATCCATCAGTCCGAAGTTGACGCGCTTCACCATGCTCTTCCGCTCGACCGACGGGGCGGCGCGGATCCGGGCCGAAGTGACGGAGATTCCCCAGCAGGACCAGATGCGGACTTTTGTGAAATTGAGATATGACTGGGATAAGACCGTGGAAATCCCGGGGGACGCCCGGATGGATCTACGGCTGCTGAACATCCACGAGCGGCTGAGGTTCAAAAAGCTGCTCTGGACGGGGTCGGATGGGGAAGTTTCCGAGGCCGAAGTGAAGGACGGACCCTCGTTTGTGCTGGGAGCGCCGGTGGGTGGGGACGTTCCGTGGCTGCAGTCCGAGCCCCTCTGGGAAGCTCCGTTTGGGGAGAAGGAAAATCCCAAGGTGCGCATCGCCGCGGTGGTGTTGTTGCGGGACTTTCAGGCGAAGCTGGGAGGTCAGGAGATCCGCAACCCCACGGTCACGGGCAAGGTGGGGCCACGCGGGGTCAACTGGTGGCTGACGACCCCACAGGAAAAGTTAAGGATTCAATCCGGTGATTTTGCGGAGATGGACCTGATGCTGATGCCGTATGGAGAGCCGGCCCCCGAGGGGGATTTGGCCCGGCAGGAACGGGAGCGGTATGCGCTGGGTCGGCCGCGGGTGGCGGCGGTGAAGCTTGGGAAGAAGGAAAGGGATTTTCCCGCCCGGTTGCGCGCGGAAGGGGAGACCTGTGCCTTTTCTTTGGAGGGAGGGGCGGTGGTGGCGCCGGTGACGGTGCGGGGTTTTGCCGGCCGCCTTCTTCCGTTGCTTTGGAAGGATGGCAAGTGGGCAGGTGGGGGCACGGATTGGCGGCGGGAGTACCAGGTGGATGGGGACGGGGCCGATGGTTACCGCTTCACCTTTCTGCTTCCGGTGGAAAACGGAAAGTCGGAAGGCTATCTGGTGACCCGGGCGTCGTGTTCCGAAGCGGTGACACGGGTGCGGGAAGAGAACGGGAAGCTGGTTCTGGAAGCAGAGAAGCCGGGTCGATGGAAGCTTAAGGCGCCGGTAAAGTTTTCCCCCGGCACCAACCGGGAAATTGCTCCGGGACTTTTCGAGTTCGAAGGCGAGGGGAAAGAGATTCGCGGCGGCTAGTTGCGGCGCACCGCGAGGGGAACCTCCATCCAGGTCCAGGAAAGAGGGGGGAGCAGAATCCTGCATCCTTTTATCCCCACTGGCACCGGACGGATGGGACGGGGTCGGACGGCATCGGGGCGGCGGACCGTGTTGGTGATGCGGGGATTCCGGTTCTGGAGGACGAGCCCCTTGGCGCGGGATCCGGTCCTCAGATCCGGCAACTGAATCTCCAGAGGCATGGAACGGGAGGCAGAACGATTCGTCACGAAGATAGAAATCGATTTTTCCCCCAGGACGGCGGCGGCGTCGAGAATGGGGATGGGGCCGAGTTCGCGGTGTTTTTCGGTGTCGCAACGGAGGGAGGGCTGGAGGGAAATGCCGCGGCCGCGCCGGGCGATGATCTGGAAGGGATGAAAGATGGCCTGCTTCCACGCTGGACCGCCATTCAGGGTGCGGATAGGGGCGATGACGTTGACCAACTGAGCCAGACAGCCAATTTTCACGCGGCCGGCTTGGCGAAGGAGGACGTGCATCATGGTGGCGAGGACCAACGCGTCGACGACGTTGTAGGTGTCTTCCAGCAAGGGAGGTGCTTCGCGCCACTCCTTCGGGAGGTTGGCGGCGTAATCGGCAATCCGCCAGACGTTGTACTCATCGAAGGCGAGGTTGAGGTCCTTTTTTCCGCGCCGTTTGGCTCGGATCACATCGCAGACCGAAATGACCCTCCGGATGTATTCCTCCATCTGTATCGGGGCGGCGAGAAAGGCGAGGCGGTCTTTCTTTGGATCAATATAAGTGTGGAGGGAGAGATAGTCCGCATGGTCGTAGAGTCCGTCGACCACCTCCAGGTCCCATTCCGGGTAGGTGTGCATGTTTGGCGCCGTGCTACCGCAGGCCACCAGCTCGATCCGGGAGTCGGTCCAACGCATCATCTTGGCGGCCTCGGAGGCGACCCGGACGTATTCCGAGGCGATCTTGGCGCCCATCTGCCAGTTGCCGTCCATTTCGTTTCCCAAGCACCAGAGACGGATGTCATGGGGCTTGTCGACCCCATGGCTCTTCCGGAGGTCGCTCCAGTAGGAACCGCCGGGATGGTTGGCGTATTCGACGAGGGCCTGGGCCTCGGCGGGTCCGCGGGTGCCGAGATTGACGGTTTCCATCACTGCGGTGCCAGCCTGCCGGGCCCAGGAGCAAAATTCGTTAAGGCCAACTTCATTAGGCTCGTAGGTTTTCCAAGCCAGATCCAGCCGGCGGGGGCGGTCCGCCATGGGTCCCACCCCGTCTTCCCAGCGATAGCCGGAGACAAAGTTGCCCCCGGGGTAACGGACAACAGTGGGACCGAGTTCGCGGACCAGATCCAGGACGTCCCCGCGGAATCCCTCATCGGTGGCGGTGGGATGGCCGGGTTCGTAGATGCCGCCATAGACACAGCGGCCCAAGTGTTCGACAAAAGAACCGAAGAGCCGGGGATCCACCTCGCCGACGGAAAACCCCGAGTGCAGCGTCAGTTGAGCCGTTGAGGCCATCGGAAAAAGCTATCGGCTTTTTTTCTGCTCGACGATCTCCCGACGGCGCCAGTCGCGATCCCAGGTGAAGCGCGTTTCCTCTTGGAGGCGCGCGAACCGGGTGAGCATGTCCCGGAGAACGAGGGCGTAGGCGGGGTCAGAAGCCAGATTGTTCAGTTCGGCGGGATCTTTTTTAAGGTCGTACAGCTCGATGTTTTCCGGTTTGGCATCCTCGGCCTGGACCAGTTTCCAGTCAGGGGTGCGCACGGCGACCATGTTGGTGCCGGCATAGGGGTAGTGGTCATCGATGTAATATTCGATCAGGAAATCTTCGCGGGAGGTGGTGGATTTGCCCTCAAACGCGGCGGCGAGGGAACGGCCCTGCTGGTGAGCGGGGGCAGGAACGTTGGCCCAATCCAAAAGAGTCTGGGAGGTGTCCACATTCACCCCCATTTCGGTCATGCGGGAGCCGGCGGGCACCTTGGCCGGGTAACGGAGGATAAAGGGAATGCGAATCGCGGTCTCGTAGCCGAGGCGCTTGTCGTAGAAGGTGTGGGATCCGAGGTAGGAGCCGTTGTCGGAGGTGAAGATGACGATGGTGTTGGTGGCGAGGTTGGCCTGGTCGAGGTATTCGAGAATTTTGCCGAGCCCCTCGTCGACGGCACTCATGCCGCGGAGCATGCCAAGGATGTTGTTGGTCCGGGGGACCCACGGCTTTTCGGGAAGCTCGGGGGGAATCGGCCCGGTGTGCCCGGGGCCGAGAGCACGGGCGCGGAGCCATTCCGGTTTGCCTCGGAAGGTTTCGCGGTGGGATCCGTCGGGGGGAGGCAAAAGGGGTTCGCCGGCGTACTGATCCCGGTGGCGCGGGGCAGGGGAGAAATCCTCATGGACCGCCTTGTGCCAAAGAATCAGGCAGAAGGGTTTGGCAGGATCCCGTTCGTTTTCCAGCCAGCGAAGAGCGCGTTCGTGGAGAAGATCGGTCATATAGCCTTGGGCGCGGAATTCCCGGCCGTTTTCGTTGAGGAGCGGGTTGAAGTATTCACCCTGTCCGGTGAAGCTGAACCAGAGATCGTAGCCGGGGCGCACCTGATTGGTGCCGGTCAGATCGGCCATGTGAATCTTGCCGACAAATGCGGTGGTATAGCCGGCGTCGCGGAGGAGGCCGGGGAAGGGGGGTAGCTTTTTCCAGTCCGGCTCCATTTTCATCCCGGTGTCGTGAGTGGTGACGCCGTGGGTGTGGGCGTAGGTGCCGGTGAGGACGGAGGCGCGGGAGGGGGAGCAGAGGGAGTAGGAGACAAAGAAGTTTTCGGCGATGGCACCCTCGCGCATCAACCGGGCCACGGCGGGCATCTGCAGGAAAGGGTAGCGGGCGCTGCCGGGCAGCATGTCGGCCGCCCCGTCATCCGTCATGACGTGGATAATGTTGGGAAGGGGTGAGACCGCGACTTTTTTTTTGTTTAAGCTACAGCCAAGGGAAAAACTAAATATTACAACGAAGAGGGCCTGAAGACTTTTTTGAAAAAAAGTCATTAAAGAGAAGGAAATCTAAATCTCATTTATGAAAAAATTACTTAGGACGGTCGCTTTCACTTCGAGGTCTGGCTTCGACTCGTCCATCAAAATATAGATTTAATCTGACATTTCCATGCCACGGGGTAGGGCTTTGGGCCGCCTGCTGGCCAACATCGTTACTGTTGGTGGACTGTAGATCCACATCTTGGAGATACCAAGTGGTAGACGGCTTCTCAAGTTTGGCGAACTTTTGTGGTGCGCCCTTCGAACCGCTCTGAAGTCGGTGTCCAAGGGGATCCACTTGTTCGCCCGCGGAATTGGTTGCTCGGGATTGACTGACCCACACTGGTGGTCGTTGGCCTCTGAGCTTTGTCCTTATTTTTTTTTCTCCTGAAAATTCCAAGAATGGCAGAAGCTGATCTCCTCTGGCTGGGGTAATGCCCGTGTAAGGCAAGAGCTTTGTCGTCAGTAAATCATTATCGGAGACATTATAGTATACAGGCGTTCCGTAATATATGGGGCCAGGAAGATACCCGTCGTTATCAGTGACATAACTTTGGGTCAACAAGCCCAATTGCCGCAAACCACTGGCAGCTTTCGTCCGTTGGGCAGCGGCAAGAGCTTTTTGAGTCGCTACAGTGCTCAGGGCGGCAACCAACCCGACAATCGCAATCGTTACAAGAAGTTCAACCAAAGTAAACCCATCTTTGAAATTAGATTGTTTAAGATTCATTCCGCATACAATGATTCCAATAATTTGACTTCAGTACAAGCATCGAACAACTTTCCTTGTCCAGATGCAAAGGCGAATTACTTTACGGGATATTGCGGCCAAGGCAGGAATTTCCCATGCCGCAGTTTCTCTGGCGCTGAAAAACAGCCCGGAAGTTTCCAGGGAGACCCGCAAGCGGGTGCAGAAGTTGGCCCGGCAGATGGGCTACAAGGCGGACCCGATGCTTTCCGCTTTGAGTTCATACCGGATGAAGGTGCGACCGGCCTCCTTTCACGCCACCCTAGCCTTTGTCAATCGTTTTGAAAACCCGAGCCAATACCACCTCAACCCGAATTACGAATTGTATCTTCTTGGAGCCCGCGAACGGGCTGAAGCGATGGGTTATAAGGTTGAGGAGTTGGATTTGGCGACGCTCGGGGGCTGGCCGGGAGTGCAAAGGGTGTTGCGGGCGCGCAACTGCCCTGGAATCCTATTGGGGCCCTTGGATCGGGAGGAGTCGCTTGAGGGGGTGATGGATTTCAGCCCGTATGCGGTGGTGGCTTATGGATTTTCTGTTGTACAGCCACGATTTCACGTGGTCACCCATGCGCAGGTGGAGTCAGTCCGCGTGGCCATGCGGGAGTTGAGGAAATTGGGCCTCCGCCGGATCGGCATGATCAGCGTGTATGAACACGCCAAAGCCTCCAATTTCCTGGCTGGTTACTTGCTGGACCAAGAGTTGAACCCGGCGGAAGAAAAGATTCCGCCCCTTCGGTTGGCCAAGGCGGATTTGGCGAATCCGGAGCTGGGCCGCTGGCTCGAGAAACATCGCATCGAAGCGGTGTTGGATAACAACGCTTTTCCGGGTTCGACGGCGGAAGGACGATTGCCGGTGGGGACCCGGCCATGGGTAGTCAATCTGGCCCGGGGGGCCAAGGCTCAGGCTGGGATTGACCAGCAGGATCGAGAAATCGGGTCAGCCGGAGTGGGTCAACTGGTCCAACTGATCCAGGGACGGGAGCTTGGGGTTCCGGGAGCCCGAAAGGTTCTTCTTGTGGATGGCGTTTTCAATAAAGGACTTATAGCATAATACTAGATTCGAGGATAGGGAGGAAAGGGATTAACTTGATTCGTAAAGATTACTAAAAATTGGAAATTTTGATCCCATGTGTGCTAATTATAAGAAGTGAGATTTTCGAGTCTAAAGTCGGCGTATCAAATACGTATGAACAAAAGCCGCTAATTGAGGTCTAACTTAAAGGAGTGAAATATTATGAAGTCTAAAAATTTTTGTTCTTACCGCTCGATCGGCATGGCTCTCATTGGCTTAGCAAGTATAAACAATTCACATGCCCAAACATGGCTAGGGGCTTCGGCTACGAACGCCTGGGAAACAGGAGCGAACTGGAGCACCGGTGTTGTGCCTGACTCAGCAGGGGATGTCATAACTGTTACCAACAACACAACAATTTCTCTGGGTAGCACCCGCACAGTCGGAACCGTTAATCATTACGGATCGGGTAACTTGGTCATTGGATCGACGACAAACGCCAACTCCATTCTGAACCTCAATAATGGCGTGAGTGCGGGTGTCTTTAATATCACCAACTCTTCTGGATTGGTCTTTGTGTATTCCGA
>Ga0194133_10006004_pt1 | contig 15178 bp, 29 predicted proteins | sample TA2KigOf40mmetaG_FD_155448 | JGI IMG/M metagenome (GOLD analysis project Ga0194133, IMG submission 155448) | Freshwater microbial communities from Lake Tanganyika, Tanzania - TA2015055 Kigoma Offshore 40m | ecosystem: Environmental > Aquatic > Freshwater > Lake | place: Tanzania: Lake...
CTGGCTTACGATCATAGATAGGTGCAACATCTTCTTTTCTTGCACCAGTAATTTTAGGCTTGTTCTTAAAATATTTAAATAGACTTACTGCTGTCTTTAAGAAGGTTTCAGTATCTTCTTCACGAATTGGAACAGATACAACTACGCCAGTAGGTTCAGAAGATTTTTCTTCCTTTAGCTTTACAATCTTACCAATTTTAGTTTCATCAATAAAAGCGTTATAAGTAGTTTTCTTGCCGTTATGATATGAAATTAAAACAAAGTTATCTCCATAGCTGAAAGGAGCAAACTTACCGATACCATAATAACCAATAGCGGAATTACTTTCACGCTTTGTAGATTCACCATAATAGCAATAAAGATTTTTAATATCATCAGCAGAAAGACCATTACCAAAATCTCTGATAGTTAAAGTAGGGTCTAGCTTGCTAGGAAGTTTTACTTCGATAGGACGCTTACTACCCGCTTCGATATTAGCGTCTTGTGCATTACAAGCGATCTCACGCAAAACTGCGAGAGGCTTGTTGGAATACAACTGATTACGAAGAATGTTAAAGATATAAGGAAGTCCAGACTGCTTGATTCCAAAACTTACTGAATCAAAACTATCAGACTCTACTACTTTGATTGGCTTTTCGATTAATTTCATATATTGAATTTAAATGAATTTTAATTGTTTGTCAAATTTTATTTTATTCGTAGCTATATCTATCAATACCAACAACATAAGGAAACCTTGGCACATTATCTGGAGTATAATTGAAAAATTTAATTGTAGCTTGTTTGCCAACGAGCTTTGATTTATCTTTAAGTAGTTGAGTTAAATAAGCAAAGTCGCCTTTGATATTACTCTTAAATGATCTACCATCTTTATTTTCAAAGACCATATAACCAGCAGTTCCTTTTCTATTGCCTTCACCCTCAACAACTTCTTTAATTTCAAATTCCTCATCCATAAATTCTTTTCTTTTAAGAAGATGTTTGCTACGCTTGTTCTCATAGGTTCGATCTAACCTAACCATTTGACCTTCATAGCCTTGTTGCATATACAACTCATAAGTATTTGTTAAATCTTTCTCATTAGATACTTTGATAGTATCTACAATCTTAATACTCTTAAACTTATTTAAAAGCTGTTCTTTAACAAGAGAATAACGCTCAAAGAAAGGATGAGATTGATTTAGCATACCAATTTTAGGTGCATCATAAACCCAATATTCAATAACTTCTTCGCTCTCTTTTAGTTCTTCATCGGTAGGCTTTGTTCTTTTAACGAGAGAACAAATTTTATTAAAATCATTTGCTAACTTATCACAATATAATTCACCATCAAGAATTGCATTAGGATGATTCTTGAAGAAACGATTTAGATTCTCACGAATATGAGGAGCAGAGATAATAGCTTTGCCATTTCTGCTAAACATACCATCTTTTGTGATAATACATCTAATACCATCTAATTTAGGCTGAGAAAAAACAGGATAATTAATTTCGTGATCTTCATACTTTTGAGCAAGCATAGGCTCAAAGTATTGAGTTTTATTAATATCTTTTACATTTTCAAAATAGCCAGACTCAAGTTTCTTTTTACGCTTTGCTTCTGCTTCTTTTAACGCTTGCTCTTGTGCGGTAGTTGCATTAGCTCTGCCAGCATTTTTTACATTACAATCTGTCCATTCATTTGTAATCTTTTCACCATCTGTTTGACCAGAAATAGTGCGGTATTGATTACCTTTAACTTCGATAGTCCACTCTTGAATTTTTCCAGTCTTTGTCTTTTTATAAATTGTAGGCAACTTCATAATTTCAGTCTATACTGAATTATCCAAGATGTCAAATTTTGTTTTTTTTTGATTTAGAAGGAGTTGCGACTTTCAACAAACTCCAAGTGCCGTCTTTATTATCGTGCCAATCAATCGTATCACCAGTTTTCCAGCCAACCTTTTTTAAAAGAGAATTAGGCAACTCAACATATAAATAGCCATTTTCTTCTTTAACTTCAAGAATATGGGGCTTTTTAGCCTTTTTCATCTTGGCGTTAAGAATGTTATGACTTTTCTAATTACAGGAAATCTAATCCACTCGATGAATCTTGTCACAGAATAAAGTTTTCTGCTAACATACCATCCAAATCTATCAAGAGGTTGAACATAATAATTAAAATAAAATCTATAAATTGGGCATTTCATTTTATTCTTTTGAGTTTCTGCTTCTTTATCCCATTCTATTTGCTGTTCGATTCTATCTTTAGAAGAATATTTAGAATAATCTTTAACAATAGTCAATTCTTTAATTACTCCATTTACAACAACGCATCTCCAATCTGGATAAAAGTCTGTGCCATCAATAGTATCTCCATAAACAACGCAACCAAAAATAAAAGTGCCAGTATAATCTTCTCTCCAAACTTGTTCTTTTTTATCTTGAACAAATCGTCTATCTAAAATAAATCCAAATCTACTATTAGTTTTTTCTTCTGGACTAACTTCCTCATAATGACCCTCTACTTTTTCTTCAAATAATTTATTATCACGAAGAATAAAAGTATTTAAATAGTTTTCTTCTAATTCTTTTGTTTGATATTCTTCATCACGCCAATTACGATTAAGCGTTTGTAAGGTAGCGTCCAAGGGAAGCTCTTGTTCTATTTTAACATAATTAAATAAACCCATATACTATATATTATTCTATATTAATATCTTTGTCAAATACAAATTTTTGGCATCCTTGATGCTCAAAAGTTAATAATCCATATCTGTGGCTATTCTTATTACAGCATACGCCCCAATCTTGTCCTAAATCTCCCTGTAAAGGTATAAAATATTTACATCCCATAGAACAATCTGGATATTCTACTTCTGGATTCTGCCACCTTTCCAATTCTCCGAAAGGCTTATAGTCTTGAGATAATTTCTTGACCATCTCTAGTAAATAATTATGATTAATTATGCTCATACAAATTCTGAAAAATAATCTTCAAATAATTCTAATTGTTTATCTTCTTTGTCTTGCTTGTCTTTTCTTTTTGAAGATATTAGTCTTTGGTCTGACCAATATTCTTCTGTCATTTCTTTTGCTTCTTGCAACATTTGGTCAAAAAATAATTCATTTTCATCTAATTTATCTAAAGCATTTGCTGGTAAGTTATCTAAACTTCCGTATCTATTAATAAATTCTTGTTTAAGATATTCATTCCTAAAATTGCTTGCCAAAATAGCAGAAATAAATCCATTCTCATTTAAAATTTTACTTCCATATTTTGCCCAATAATATTTATGGGCGTATGTAATCGCTCTATACTTCCTTATTTCTCTTTCTATCGGGTCTGTAATAGAATCAAAATCAACTTCCGCTTTTGGAGTATTCATTCTATTATGAAATGAATCAGAAGGTTTTAAATTTTGAATACGATCTGGATATGGGTCAAATTTATTATCGTGATCTACTTTTTCTGGAATAAAATTATGGAAAGCATAGAAAATTAATCTGTGGGAAAGAACATCCGTGACTCCTGTTCGCCATTTATCTTTGTGCTGTGGACAATTAATACTGACTCTATAATATAAATCTCCTGTGGTCGGCCTACCTATTTTTTTCAATTTGCCCTTTTGATATTGTTTCCTAACATAAATCGTTCCTGTGTCAAAGTCTATATGAAACATTTTAAATACATCTTCTCTACCATTAGGGAATAAAATTTCTAATTTATCTTTTTTATTCATAGTTTAGCAAAAGATTGTTCTTTCATTTTTAATTCAAAATCTACATCTACATTATGTCCGTATGTATCGGGCAAGCGAGTAGCATAGTCGGCGTGTTTGCGTGGATTTTTATGTCCAGCAATACTCTCTGAATAATGAAATAAAGGAATATGATTGCCCCAAGTAATTCGTGCAAGATGAAATGCTTGTTCTTCTGATAGATTATCGGAATAACACTTGTGATGAAGGTAATCAAAGGTAATAGGGATATTAGTCTTGGAATGAAAATATTTCATAAGTTTCTTGACTGACCAACAAGTATCTTTGTCATCATTCTCAATAACTAATCTAGACTTTACATCTTGTGATAACCTATCAAAATTGCTCATAAACTTTTTGACAATACTATTTAGATCGCCCCTTGCATTATGTATGTGCATATTCATAGGTGCGTCATAGTTAAGTGGGCAACCAATCTGCGTCATAAACCAACCATAGTGATTTAATTCTTTGATTGTTTTATCTACTGCATTGTCGTTATCACTAGCAAGAACATTAAACTCACTAGGATGACAAGAGACTCGAACATTAGTAGATTGTATTAGTTTCTTAATACTATCAAATGATGCTAGTATTCGGGTATAATCTGGTAAATATTCGAGCATAACATCTGCTTTGTCATAAGTAATAAGAGGAAATAAGTCTGATGAAATTCTGTATGTATGATTATGGTCGGCACAATACTTGATATAATGATATGTAGTAAGCATATTGTTAAGTATGCGTGAAGAAAGAGTAGCAAGTGCTTCTTTTCTATCCATACCAGAAAAACGAGCATAAGTCATAGTATTAAACTTAATAGGTTCTTCTTTTTCTGCTAAAGATAATACGATACAGCAAACTCCTTTTCTACTCATACTACTATCTTAATACAACCTACAAGAATAGTCAAGCTATTATAACTATCTGTAAATATATGTTGCTGAACCATTTTGTTTTTTTAATTCTTTTTTAATCAACGATTTATCGTTTTCCTCCGACCATTTTATACTATCAAAGTTTTCTTTAAACCTATGAGAGAAACAATTTCTTGGCGTGTCTCCTTTACCAGCCTCCTTATTTGGCGTTTTTTCGCTCACAAATATCGTTCTCCTTATTTGAAAATATTTGGTTAGCAAATACAGTATTATTTGACATATTTTCTTTAGCAAATATATTATACATGGATCTACAAATAAGTCAAATATATTTGAAAATATTTGGTTAGCAAATATAATTTATCTATGGATTTAGAGTGGAATTTTCAATATGTAGACTGGTTAAAACCAATTGATATAAATAATAAAATCTTGGTGATTGAATTTTGGGGAAGTTGGTGTTCGATTTGCGAATATACTCTAAACCATATGAATCTTCTTCACGAGAAAATGAAAAATAAACCCGTAGAAGTTATAGGAATCTCTCACGATTATGAAGATGTATTAAAAAAGTTCTTAGAAAACCATGATATAAAATATACCCTCGGCCTAACAGAAAAAGAAGATTTTGATAAACAATTTGAGATGGGAATACCATTTATTTATTTGCTAGATAAAGATAAAAAAATTCGTTGGTCTGGTTTTGCAACAGACTTTCTAAGGAATAATTTAGCGTTCGCTGAGGTTGAGATACAAAAAATTATCGATTCGAACAATGTGTAAAACAGCTTTAATCAATAATTTAAGTGTTTTGGTATAAAAAATAAATTCGGAACGAGTAGGATTCGAACCTACGGATGATATTAAACCATCGGAAGTTTAGTAAACTTCTGCTTTAGACCACTCAGCCATCGTTCCAAAATCTCCCAAACTAGGATTCGAACCTAGAACATTCTCGTTAACAGCGAGACGCTCTACCATTGAGCTATTTGGGAATAAATTCATTTTAACCAAACCGATGTTGGATTATAGGCTTCTGTATCAAGATAGTCCCAAACTTGCCAATTTTTTTCTCCTTTTGTATAGCTTATAATATTAGAAAGAAAAGCTTGTAAATCCTCAATATGCCAAACATCATCCAATAATTTTTTTCCCATATACCTAGATTGATGAGCTACATGATCTGCGTAACTATATGCAAAAGCAGAAAACGGTGGAAGCACGCATCCCATAGAGCAAAGAACCCCCTGCATCCGTGACGCTACCTCTTTTCCTCCAACAGAATGCATTGTGACAATGACTCCTGCTGGCTTGCCTAATAAATGTTTTTTTCCTTCGATCTCTGTCATCTTTTCAAAAATTTGCTGCATATTTGAACCCCAACTATCCCAATATGTTCCTGTGCAGAATATAAGTGCGTCACTTTCTCTAATAGTATGTCTTACTTTAGGCCAGTAAAAATCTTTGTGCAAATGTAAAATTTTTATCTTTATATTTGCGTCAATCTTGTTAATCTTTTTGCGAATCTTTTTAATCAAAGATCCTGTATTTCCATTCTTACCGCCAATAGCTCCATTAATTATAGTAAGAGTGAGTGGTTTTATCTGCGATTTCATTCACATGTTCCTTGATTAAGTTGTATACTCTAACTTCCTCTGGTGTCGCTTCTCTTTCCACTTTACTAAGGTCATTAAAAATATATTCTTTTAATTGATGATGTTTAAAGCAAAAAGTTTTTTTATCTAAACTTCTTAAATGGCTATATTGTATATATCTAAACGGAAGCTCTTCTCCTTTGATTTTATAAAGTGTTCCAAGTCTTAAATCCTTTTCCTCAAAAGGAAAAATCCCATCAATAAAATTAAGAACTTTTACCCAGTTCACAGTATACCAAATACTTTTAATAAAACTAAAGATGATACCGTCGCCGCAATAAGACTACTGCAAGTTCTAATAATCTCTAATTTATGATTGTGGTGATCTACCCATATTTCAAATGGATCTCTAAGTTTTCCTTTAGCAAGAAGTTTTCTTTTTTGTTTTTTGCTTAACTTAAGATTAGAAATATCTTTAATTGTAATCATTTTCTTTTCTTCCTTTTAGATTTCTTTACATATTTCCAAATCTTCCCTTTTGTATCTAAATCACAACTCCAAAGCATTATCACTCTATACGCTGAATAACCAAAACCATTGCCCCAAACCATTGTAGTTCTGCTAATAATATCACCTACATAATATAAGAATAAGGAAACCAAGTGCTTCATATATAAATACTATCAAATACTAAAAATATTGTCAAGTTATTTTGATCCTGGATATCTAGATGCCATTTTCACTTTACATTTATCTACTTCGAATCCTGTAAAATCTTTAACTGCTTGATATACTTTAGAATTTAAATTGCCAAATCCAACATCAGCGTAATATTTATTTAGGTCTGCATAGATAACGGTAGGCAAAACACCATTAATAATACCATTCGGTTGTCTATAAACTATGTCGTATATTTTCCAAGTCATAAGATCTGAGCCAGAAATCGGATTCGAACCGATGACCTACGGTTTACAAAACCGTTGCACTACCGCTGTGCTATTCTGGCATTTAATTTATATTAATATTATTTTTTAATTTTGTCAAGAATATATTCTTCCGCTACCCATTGAACATAATCTAAATCTGTGTGGATTTGATATCTCACCTCGTAATCCCAATTTAAATGAGCCTGTCTTATATTTATTATTTCACCTTTTACATTCTCATTTTGATATTTACAAAAGAAACTAACAAAATCTCCTACTTTATATTTTGGATTCTTCACTATATTATTTACACATCAAATGTTTATGAGACATTTTGACAGATAGGATTATTTTATATTTGAGTAATATTGTCTCATTTTTACTCTGTTGTCTCTTATGAAAGTTGGCATGGATCTTGCATATAAGTGTTAATATGAAAGGAGAACAAATATGACTCTACAACTTAGAAATAACATATTTAAACCACATAATCTTTTAGATGATTGGTTTAATGAAGAATGGTATACTCATCTTAACAAAACAGAGAATGGGTATAAACTTGAGGTTCCTCTTGCTGGCTTCAAAAAAGAAAATATTGAAGTCCATATCGAAAAAGGAATCTTAAAGGTCGAGGGACATAGAGGTGAAAAAGGAGAAATTAAATTCGAGCAGAACTACTATCTGCCAAAAGATGTTAATACAGATAATGTAAAAGCATCGCACGAGGATGGTCTTTTGACTTTGAATTTTAATTCAAACACTAAAACCTATAAAATAAATATTAAATAATAAAAGACCCCGCAGGTCTTAGGGCTTGCGGGGCTTTTTACTTTTGGCTATAAAATTATTTATTTCTGTTTCTATATTAGATAAATTTATTAATTCGTGCTCGCTTTTTTGCAATAAAGCTTTTATCTTCTTTGCGGTTTCAGTTATAGCTTTTTCATTTTCCTCCGACCAAGGAAGATCATTTAATTGATCCATTTTCTTAAATTCCACTTCGGCAAGTTGTTCTAAAAAAGCAGAAGAATTAATAGCTAATAAAGCCTTATCTACAAGATCTCTTTCTTTGCTCATATTTTTTTTATTCTTGGTCCAAATTCTACAAGAATCTCCTTCCCATGCACTTCGAAATATCTTAATGAGAACCCTTTATGGTCCATGATATTGCACAACTCATCAAAATATTTTCTTTCTATATAAGCTCCTATCACACGATCTTCATGAACGCTTACCCCATACTGGTTAGTAAATTCTGAGCATAAACAAAGGGCTTCTTCCATATTGCTCACGATAGTATTTACACTATTCATTTTGATTTAATTTTATATAGTTCTGGTTTTGTCGTTATCTTATTCAAGTACTTTCTTGCGTGACTCAGTCCTTCTTTGCTGTATGGAAATACTCCATATTGGAAATTATCCTTTTTTGAAATAAGAATATAATATTTTTTCTTTTTGGCTATTTTTGGTTGTTTAATTTTTCTTTTTTTAGACATTGGTAATATACTCCGCTAAATTTTTCCATTCATTCTTTGTGAATCCGTGCAAGCTTGCTTCTGCAACAAATAAAGAGTTCCTCGTCCACCATTTTGATTCATGAATGACATCGTCTATATCTAATTCTTTCATCCAATCAAGAACATAGGTCGTATTATCTTTTCTTAAATTTGGCATAGGCATTTGATCTAATTTTTGAAAATAAAGATCAATTAACTCATTAAGCTTAATATCCTGTTTAGACTTACCAAAGAATTTAGCCATCTCGTATAGTCTTTCTCTGGCAATTTCTCTACTTGGTCCTTGTTGCATCGTTAATCTTTTCTTCTAAAAATGAAATAAATTCACCAAATGTTTTCATCCCTTTTTTCATTTCTTCTATTTGTTGAGCATTCTTTATCAGCCAAATATTATATTTATCTTCTAGATCTGATGCAATAGACAATAGGGCAAAAGAATCTAAATTAAGATCTTCTAAGGAGGTATTATTATCAATAATTATACCTTGCTTATCTTTAATAAGCTCTTTTTTTATTAAAGATTTTAAATATTCTGTATCTATACTTTTCATAATTAATATTATATTTATATTTTAGCTTTATCTCCAGAAAAAGTAATATCATCGCACTCTCCAAAAGTATTATCGTATATATAAGTCTTAATATATCTTTTCATTTCATCTAAATTAATGAACTCTATTTTACTCGTGGGATTATCAAATAAAACCGTGAACTTATTTACAGATTCTAATATATCGCATTTATTTATAATTAACTTATTGACTCCAGATTTTTTAATAGCTTCTGCTAATTTATCTAGTCTCAACCAATTAACGATTCTTTTTCTTCCAGTGGTAGAACCAAACTCTTGACCTACTTCAATAATCTTATTTAACAGCTCGTCTTCCCATAATGTTTCTGGAAATAATGGATCAACTCCGCTTTTTGTATCATAAATTTTAGCTACACCAATAATCTCTCGAATGTACTTTGGACTAAACCCTAATGAACATGCTCCATAAGGAAGTGTTTCACTACTCGTAACATATGGATAATCTCCATAATTTATATCTAACCAAAAACTTTGTGCTCCTTCGCAAAGAATCTCTCCATAAAGTTCTCCATCCCAAATATAGTCCTTGTCTAAGCAGTCTTTAGCGAGAGTTCCTACTCTAAGTGCCTTGTCTGCGTAAGCAGGAGCGATGCCTTGACCAGTCGTTCCTAACTTTTTCTGTAAAAAATTTAAATCGTATTCGATATGCTTGTCTGTAATAATATTTGTTTTAGGACTGACTTTAATTAATTTTGTGTCAAAACCCTCTTTTTTTAGATATTCCACCTCTTCAAAAAACTTTTTAATATTTAGAACACAATTAGGTCCTATTATAGATTTTTTATTATAAAAAATCCCAGATGGAATCAAATGAGTTTTATATTGTTTATTATTTAAATAAACTGTATGACCCGCATTTGGGCCTCCATTCCACCTGCAAACAAAATCATAATTGTTTGATAGCGCTGCGGAAATTTTTCCTTTACCCTCATCACCCCAGCACAGACCAAAAACTATATCAACTCCTCGAATCATTTATTCACAATTATAAATTCTGCTTGGAGTTCTTATGTCGAAAATCGAGACTTCCTTATCATCTTTAGTCTTAAAAGAAGACACTATGACTGAGTCTTCGCTAACTACTTTAGATACGATCCCGCAATATCCTTCATCAGAGATGGAATTTGTGAGAACAAAGACTCTTGTTCCAAGCATTCTTTTAAGAATATTGATCTTTACTTTCTTTAGTTCGTTACTCATTATATTTGTATTATAATATATTTATCTTTTTAAGTCAAGGCTTTTAAATGTCAAAACTGGATTTTCTTTATAGTTATCTGAGTAATCCCATTTCTTTTGATTTGATAGCAATGGTTTTGATGGGTCGTATTCTTCTTCTGTGATATAATTATAACTCTTAATGATAGGTGGTGGTATTTTATCTAATATTAAATCTAAAACCTTTTCTGCAAAGCTTTCTCCTGTCAAATGCTTGTATAAGTCTTCATGCCAAAAATCATCTCCTGGAAGCCTTGGGTTTAGGTCTAAAAATGCTACCTCTCCATTCTCTAATATTAAAAACTGTATAAACGCCATCCAATTTTTAATTTTTAATTTTTTGTTTATTTCTTTTATCTTTTCGTATATATCATTTTCAAATGGCGAAAAAGTTGCATGGCCTTTTTCCGTAGAATACCATAATATATATGGATCTTGATTAAGGTCAAAAAAAGTCATTGCCCAAACTTCGCTTACATGAGGGATATAATTCTGCAGCATATAGGGGCGCTGCCACATAAAATATTCAGGGTTTTTAACAAGTATTTTATATATATCTTCCTTTGATCTAATTCTAAATATGTTTCTTTTACCTATTGCATTCACACATGGCTTAAATATAAAATCTCCAGGCAAAGAGTTCTCTATCTCTTTTTCATTAAGTATCTTTTTAAAAGGAATTCCTATTTTTCTATAGTAGAAATGTTTACAAGAATACATTAATGCATAATAAGGTTTTAGTATGTTTGGATTTAAGCATGACATTTCAAATAATGTGAGTTCATCGAATCCTACTATTTGATCTCCTGGCTCTAACTTTAAATCATAAACATTTACTTTAGGAACGGTGCTAATAAACATAACTTTCTGCCTAACGTCTTCATTAATCTGCATGGTTTTTGCAAAATCTTCGTCTAGTTCTATTGGGGTCATGTGTTTTGCTCTAAAATATTCTTTAACTCCCCTATATTTAAATATTTTTTCTGTTTGATCATATATATCTAAAGAAGCTATTTTATATCCCCTTCTCTGAGCCTCTTTATATATATAATAACATCTTAGTCCGGGGTATATGATGTATAATGTACCTTTTTCTTGCATCTTATGTATAATATACTATTATTTATATTTTTTAAAATATAAAACTGGATTTTTTTTATAGAAATCTGTATATGGCCAGACTTTAATTGACTTTTTATTTTCTAAGTTTTGATTCTCTTTCTCCACAATATATTTGTGAGTTCTATAAATATTTGGTTTTTTATTATCAAGAATTAAATCTAAGACGACTTTTGAAAGTCTGACGCCAGTAAGATATTTATAAGCTAATTCATACCAATCATCATCTCCTGGAAGCCTTGGGTTTAAATCTATAAAGTGTAATTCTCCGTTTTGGTCAAGCAAAAATTGGATCGTTGCCATCCAAGATGTTATCTTTAGCTTTTCGTTTACTTCTTTTATCTTTAATTCTAGATCTTTTTCAAATGGTGAGAATGTCGCATTCCCTTCTTCTGTAAGAAACCATAATAAATATGGTTTTCCATCTGCATCAAATAATGTGAATACCCAAATCTCTTTTATAAAATCTATTATAGGTGTGGATATAAACAATCTTTTACCATTAAAAATTTCTGAGTATTTATCTGGCAAATCTTTTTTTTCTAATTCGCTTGTTATTTTGAATGCCCCTCTTTTACCAAAAGAGCATACGGAAGGCTTTATAAAAAAACGATCTTCTTTTATATTGTTGTAATCTTCTAGACTGTAGATTTTTTTAAATGGGATTGCAAGCTTTCGATAGTAGATGTGTTTAGAAATTAAAGAAAGGGCTTGCTTTTTACTTAAAAATTTTTCGCTCAAAAAAGTCGCCTCATAAAGATCAAATTCATTCAAACATATTACGATATCCTCTTCTTTTAGATTCAAATCTTCTACAGATACATCTTCAATTTTTGATAAATATTCCTTGGCCCTTTTAGGAAGAACTTGCGCGTCTTGGTTGAGATTAAGATATTCCTTCTCTTTAGGAGATATGACTTTTTGTGAAAAAATATTTTTTAATCCGAAGTCTGTATCAATTGGATATTTTTCATAAAAAATTAAACTTTTGATATCGTATCCTCTTCTTTCCAAGCCTCTATATATTGGATAATATCTTAGTTCTTTTCCGTCAATAATATATGCTTTTTTCATTTAGTCTATAAACTTATCATACCATATATATTGTCCAGAGATTTTATAATTCTTATCCTTCAAGAAACCTTGAGAAGATTTATTTGTGACTTTAATAATTCTAGAAATATACTTTATTGATCTTTCTTTAAGTCTATTTATTAAAAATTCTTGTAATTGTGTGCCAATCCTTTTTCTTCTATATGCTGGATCTATATAGAAACTATCTACAAATGCCCAATGATATGAAAATATTTTACAAAAACAAAATCCTATAAATTTATTATTTTCTTTAACCACGCATAACAAATTATACTTTGTATCTGCGGACCATTCTATAATTTCTTTCTCCTCGTAAAAATTAATTTGATTATTAACTTTAAAAGTTTTTATCTTTGAAAAAGTTCTATAGAAGCTTTTGGCGTCTTTCTTTTTTAAAAGCTCTATATTAATTTTCATATTCATTTAAAATAATCTTATCTTTTTTAATCGTAACATATGTGCATTTCTTTTCACAGAAGCTTCCGGTATTAATATACTTTTCTGTATACTCAGGGATGTGAGAATGGCCACATATTATCTTATCATAATTATTAAATTCTATATATTTTAGAGCGTTCTTTTTCATATCGCCAGCTTTTTCAAGAAAATTATTTGTTCTATGTTGCAAAATATTAAAAAAATTATCTGCGAAAGGAGTATAGTGCCTAAATACATAATATAATTTAATGATAAAATTTGTAATATACTTATATCTTGTAAAAAACATATCAAATATATCTCCGTGAACGACTAAAACTTTTTTATCTTTTAGAGATAAAACATGCTCATCTTTGCAATCGAAACCAAGTAAAATGCTCATGAATTCCGCTTTTAAAAAACAATGATTTCCTATCAAATATATTACCCTATGTTTTTTAGAAAGTTTTCTAAGCTTTGATAAGACTTTCCAATGAGTCTTTGATAATCTGGTAAGATTATGATGATCAAATAAATCACCAGCTATGATAATATTTTTTGCCTTAACATGCGATAATAATTTTAATAACTTATCAGCATGACAATCTTTTGAGCCCAAATGCACATCAGATATTATTAGATAATCATGTTTCATTTAGGTTAATTGCCATGGCAATTGCATATTCTTCTTCATGGCTAATAGATAATATAACGTTTAAATTTTTATTATTATGTATTGCTACTGGTTTATTATTAATTGTGATAATCTCCACCTCTTTATTTGCATATTTAAAGCCAGCCTTAAATACCGCCTCTTTAGCTGCCCACTTACCAGCTAGTTTTTGATAAAAATTTACTTTAGCTTCTGACAATTCTCTATCTGTAAAGACTTTAGATAGAAATTTATTATCTTTCCTTTTTATTCTATCTATTTTAAATATATCAATTCCGATCATAAGATTATTATATAGACATATTATATTAATTGCAATAAAATAGAATTTACATTATTTAATAATATAATATAATCAGATGATTGATTATATTAAACTTTTAGATTCTGATCAAGTAAAAAAATGTAGAGATACTGTAGAAAATTTAAAGGAATATTATACAGGATTTCCTGAGACGTATTTTTTATCAACTCTTGGCGCAGCGACGTATCAGCATTGCGAGGAAATAGATGGTGAATACGAAAGGGATGAATACCTAAAGATTAAAGAAGAGATGAATCCTATATTAATGAAAAACTTTGGATGGCTTTATGATATATTAATCAATAAAATAGAGTCTATGATAAATGAGAAATGTATTATTTCTGAAGAATCGAGACTTGCTTACCCTGGTTTTCATATGTTATACGCACATGAAAATAGTGAAAAAATCACAGAAGCAATTCATTTAGATCTGCAGTGGAAGTTTCATATAGATCAACTAGATAAAATCTTCAAAAATGTTGAGCGAGATAATTTTTTAACATATACATTATGTGTAAAGTTACCGCCAGGAGGAGGGGGTTTATATTATTGGCCTCTTAAAGATGAAAATAAAAAATATACTTATGCAGAGGCAGATGAAGAATATTCTGAATTACAAAAAATTTCTGAAGAGATTGCTCCGTTCAATACTGACGATAGTTTTTTAGGCTGCGAAAAAAATCTTTATGAAACGACGACTAAACCTAGTATCATAGTCTATCAAGAGGGTTATATGACTTTTTTTAGAAAGCCTGTAATTCATCAAGTTATGCCTTTTAATCCTCCGTTTTCAGTAGGCGATACTCGAATTACTTTACAAGGCCACGCTATAAAATGCGATAATATTTGGAGATTATATTTTTAATGAAACTTTTTAAATTATTAAATGAAGAAGAATCTAAAAGAGCTAAAGAACAAGTCCATTCTCTAAAAGATCACTATACCTTATTGCCAGATAACTCTGGTCTAGATTTACTTGGGGCATGTTCTTATATACATAAAGATATATATAGACCTAAAGATGAAGAATATGATCCAAAAGCAAAACTAATGGATGAACTTGCTAAAGGAGAATGGACTGAGCTTGATATCGATAAAGAAA
>Ga0194133_10006007_pt1 | contig 15170 bp, 10 predicted proteins | sample TA2KigOf40mmetaG_FD_155448 | JGI IMG/M metagenome (GOLD analysis project Ga0194133, IMG submission 155448) | Freshwater microbial communities from Lake Tanganyika, Tanzania - TA2015055 Kigoma Offshore 40m | ecosystem: Environmental > Aquatic > Freshwater > Lake | place: Tanzania: Lake...
CGTATTTGAAAACTTCCTAAAAATAATTTGAGAAGTAAAAAAGATTCACAAATTCCAGCCAGAGTTCAACAAAGAGATAAAAACTAATATTAATTCAAAAGTTCTTAAATTCACTCTTTTGTAACAAAATATATAGTCTGACAAGTTAGTAATTATATTCAAATATATATATATATATATAAATGTGTCAAAAGTTGTGTTTTCATTCACAAAACATTCAAATTAAACCAAAATGTGTAAGATTAAATCTGAAAAATGTAGAGTAGTTGCATTTTCAGCTTATTCTTTTGATTTTATCAAAAAAAGTTTTGACTATAATCATATTAAAAAGTCCAAAATTGCATTGAAGATGGTTTCATCGTCCGGAAAATCCAGTTGGAGGTAAACCAGGGGGCAACTGATACCCTGTGCTTAAGCTTCTGACATACCTGGGCCTGACGGTATCAGCCTGTCAAAAATAGTATTAAATTATTCTCTTGATTGGAACTGTTGGACATGTACAAACCTTTGCTTCAAATTTCGTTGATTTTAGATAGGAATCCGGAGGTTGAGGGGTCATTGATCGACTTGAGGAATATATGGAGGTCACAGGGGTACTTTCACAAGTTGAAGAGCTTCGAATTTTTTTATGATCATAACTCAATGCGTCATCACATAATTTCTAGATAAAATGTCGTTTGTTTGATGATGGTCGTAAATATTCTTAAATCTTTTTTTACCTGGTGAATAAGTTTTGCCGATTGAATTTGATCTCGGAACATCGAAAAATCTGTAGGTTTTGAAGGCATTAAATCAGTTAGAGAATTAGATTTTGCATCGACTTTTGCTTGTTGGAATCGATCTGAAATAGTTTTGGAGATTTTTGTAATGATTTTCGTACAACTAGCAGAGTTTTAGAGAGGCAATCTTTCCCACCCGCTCTCTTAAAATGTGATTTCCCAGAAAAAGAGATTGAATAAATAAAAATAACAACTAAATTTAAGATTTTATTAAAATGTTTGAGGGTAAGTACTTTTGGTTTCAATCATGCATTCAGACCCATCTCCAGCAAGTATTGAGAGAAGCTCGACCTTAAGCCTAGAAATATCTTTTTTCTAGTTCTGAATCTGGCCAATCATAAATTCTGGATCTTTGAGAGATAACTTTTGTTACAAAAAAATTTGTTTAAAAAGTTTCTTCGGGATTGCTGGAACATGAACCCAACGCCAACAACCTGAGCTGCAACACCAATTTTTACCAAATCTTGATGTGAGCTGCAGGAACTTTTAAATCCTGGTTTTACCCTGCCATATCCCTTCACTTTCCTGGTTGACAACCCAGGGAAATATTGCAAATTTTACCTGTTGTTTTAATTCTTTCTGTGATGTTATCCGGCTTAGTTCTTATAAAGTGATCCACTGTGAATGTAGATGAGGCTTTCATAGATATTTTTGATGCTGCTGCAGGAAAATGCTTGATCTCTGATGATCTGTTGGGTCGAATGAATGGCAAGTCCAAGGAATCTGGCAAAGGGGGTGGTGGCTTTGATGGTGGAGGAGGTGGCGGAGTCACAGTAAAACTTGATGGTTTGTAAAAATTTGAATGAACCTTGGTTGCATTTGATGCATAATCAAACAGATTTGGGCTTGCATCTCTTTGGTCTAGATTATAACTCTGAATCATTTTTGGACTGGAACTTATTGATGTTCGAAAGTGATCTGATTCAAGTCTTGACACAGATCTTCTTTGTTCATTATTTTGGTGTTTTGAAGGTGTTGAGCTTAAACTGGATCCTCTTTGCCATCTGGAAGGTGTTTGGTCTTCTTTCCAACTAAAGTTGAAATTATCAGCAATAAAATTTGAAAATACGAAATTTCTATTGCTTACTCTTTAGAGTGTTGAGCCTCATCTGTGTCTGAACAAAAACTTGTTTTTTGAAAAATCTCCTTTTGGTATATCTGCCTTGGCTTTAAATTCGAAAAATTAACTTAAAAGTGTTCAAAAGGCTGGTTTTCATAGATTTTCATGATACCTTATTGTCATCATTTGTCAATGAATTAGATGGGTATTCTGATTTTTCATTTTCATGTGACGAAGCAGGTTTGTCATTGAGAGTCAAATTTTCTACGTTGATTTTGCTGAAAATTATAAGAATCTTTAGACTTTTTATGTTTTCCTAATTGTGTTTTAACTTTTTGCTAGACTTAAATCAATTTCATTCGGGTTCCTTTGTTTGAACAGTAGGAAAAAATCCCCGACTTCTAAAAGCTTTCTCTATTTCATAATCAGTCAAGAGTGTTTTGCTTGCTTTCCAATGTATTTCCTTTGGGTTATGCTCAAAATATATTCTTTTTTGCTTTTTAAGGAAGCCAGGACATTTTTTTGATGCAATATTTGACTTTTTGGCTAGGGTAAAGCGTTGAAATGTTCTTTGAAACCCAAGGGCAGAAGGGTTAATTGGCTGAACTTGAAATCGATTAGAGGTCTGATCTGATAATTTCCTTAGTTTTTAAAGTTTATATTAAAAGCATTCTGCATAAATATGGCACAATACGTTTAGAAGTTGCAAACTTTTCAAAAATACCTCAAATTTTCTGTCCCTTTCTCATTGTTTGAAAGGGACATAAAGTGTTGACCCACGTTGACACTGCCACATGTTTGACCGCTGACGACCTCAACATTGAGTTGGCAGGTTGCCAAGGTCAAATTTGATTTCGAAATGCTGTATAAGACGTCATCTCTAATCACATCCTGCTTGCTTACACTTTTAGTTTCCAACTGCATTTCATTTGGTTGGACTTGTTGCTGGCCAGTTTGTGTAAACCCTAGTTTGGTTGTTGGTGTTGAGATGTTTTTCATGTCCATTGGAAAGAGGATAAATGAGAAAAGGATAAAGGACAGGAGAGGAAAGCAAAAAATAACTTTGTAAATTAAACTGAAATAGTTGAATGACCCTTTAAATTTACTTAATTTTTTAAGATTTTAAGGTATCTGCATGCATTTAAGGTAGATATAGTGTTTTTGAAATGGCAAGGGCAATGTTGAGATGCAAGGGGATAAAAACTATTTGTTTAGCAGTTAATAAACAATAATTCTAATTACAAGGGGTCTACATTCAAGGTTGTAAATGTCTTTAATTTTGATACTTTATTGGGTAAAAGGTGGCGATATAAGAAAGGCAACAGGTGAAGCTTTGAATGCAGGGAAGGAGAAGATAATGTTTAAAAGTGTAACATTCTGATTTGACCATAAACATGCAAAATATTACATCTAACAAAATTTCTAAACAAAAAAAATATTTTCACAAAGAGCTTTCCAGTGTTTTGAATCTACTGAATCAAACTTAATTTTTCAAGAAAAAATGAGCAGATAATTAACAAATGAACTTAGTACAACAAGAACGCAGGTTTCACCTTATAAGGTACAAAATGAATGAACAGGGAAACTGATTGGTTGTGTTATTCCAAGTCTCTTTAAAATTTTGAATGAAAGTCTCATAGTCTGTTTGTGTTTGGATCTGACAGCAGAGGTAAACAAGAAGATGGGATAAAAAGCTAAAAATTTGAGTTTTGACAATGAAGACCATTTTAAGTTTCAAATCAATTTTTTCTAAAATTTGATAGAAAAATTATTGATTGCATTTCGAATGACTCAATTTTTTTTAACAGAGGTAAGTCATCTTCATGTTAATGCAATTATCTCCCATTTTGTTCATGAGTAAACCGAACATATACAAAAATAACCTTTAGAAATGTACCCAAATTACTTAAAAGCTACTGTACTGTACTGTAAAGCTTGAAAAAGAACAAAAGTCGAGAGAAATTTTACACAATACGTTGCATTAAGAAAAAAGAGTCAGAGTAATTTTGAAGAGAAAATCTGATTGGTTTGATTGACTTCTAAGATCCTGTTAAACAGATTTTTGAAATTTCGCCCCACACCATTATTTTTGTAAAAGTAAACTGTTGTTGCAATATATATACCTAATTATTTGTACCACATGCATGAATCAGATTCAATAAAGCTATCTATCTATCTATAAAGTTTTAACTTTCCTTAATGAATAAAAGATGAGACCTGAGAGAGAGTTTTTATTGCATTCAAATTTTAACTTTGAAATTTTAAACTTGATCCGCAAACGTGCAAATGCCTTTGGTTAAAAAAATGTTTCTGAATGATGTTTCAAACAGTTTTTAAAAAGAACCTGAACAGTTGTTATTTTGGTTAATATAAAAAGTTAACTTTTGGTACTAGACTACATTTAAGAATATTTGACTATATTTCACTTTTCTTTGCTTATAAACAAACACTATAGTTAAACTGATGAAAAACCACTCAGTTCAAATTATCTCTTGTTATCAACCTTAATTAATTAACTAAAGAGAATTTAATTCAAAACAGATCAACACTTTTATAAGGTGTTTTTGATGGTAATTAATGTGAATTGAAAATGATATAAGTAAAATTTTTGTAATCTCAGGGCATCCTATATTTCTTAAATTTACAAAGCTCATTTTTCATGCAAAAGAACTTGAGACTGTATGAAAAAGTTTCTATTTCTAAGAGAAAGCATCTTCAAAATTCTAAGGATTAGTTTCTGCTTTAGTATTAATGGATATCCATATGAGCTTAGTTTTTTTATTTGACATCAAGCAAAATGTTGCTTTAGTAAACAACTTGTCCCTAAAAGAATAAGATAGATCTTGAAAATTTGTTTTAGGAAGGTGAAATAGATTCTTTAAGTCCTGCATAGAAATACAAGAGATGAACTTTTGAAAAGTTAGAATTTCAAGGGATTCAAAGAGCTAGTAAGCAGGCAAGCACTAAGACAATGGAAATGACAATTAAAGTGAGGGCAAAAGATAGCTTTTTCTGACCTTCAAGAAATTGCTTATCCTGAGGCTTCATATGGTTCTCAACACCAAGTAGAATTTTTTCATCAAAGGCCAATTCTTTTCCTGAATCAGTATTTGTAAGACTTTGTTGTTCTAAATCGATTTCTTTGTTTTCAGACACTTTTTCATCCAGATCCATTTTGACCTTTTCAGCATTTTCATCTAAATTTACTGCCTTCTCAACAACAAAGATATTTGAGGAGTTTTCCAAGTCTTCAGGGTCTTTTTTCGAGTTTGGAGCCACTTCCAATTCTGATTTCTCAAATGATATTGTTTCCACCTTTTTTGGAGTTTCAATTACAACCTCACTATCAGATGTAAATATTATAGGCTGTTCTTCTATCAAACTTTCTTCTTTTTTCAAGACTTCTTCAGCCTCGTCATCGATACCATCTAATTTGGAATCCTCTGAAGAATGTCTTGAATTTATTTCAGATTGTAACCCAGAGTGATGAATGGTTGATTTCAAATTATCTGAGTTGCCATCTTCAAACTTTACCTTTGTTACATCATCTGCTAATATGAAAGACTTTTCCTTGTTGTTATCATCAATTTCATCAACATCCATTTCAGAAGAGACCTTTGAATCCAAAATGGTATTTGCACTGTTGTCCAAAACAGTTTCCATGGCCTCAAACTTAGATGTTGTGGTCTCATTTCTGGCTGTAACTTTGATTTCTTTAGATTTTTTGGGTTGCTTTGATTTACTTGCTAATTTTTCAGCAATTTTAGAAAAATCTCTCTTCTTCCGAACAGGTTTTTCTTCTGCAGGTTTTTGTTGGTCCTCTAAAACAGTCGTTTCAGGTTTGTTAGTTTCGATATCAGTCGTTTCAACATGACTTGTTGATTCCTCCATAATAGATTGACTAAAAGATATTGAATAAGATAGTTGTTGTAAGTTTATTTTACTAAAAACTTTACCTTTCTGAAAGATTTGATGATTTTACTTCCTGAAACTCAGGTTGATTTTCTTCAACTTTTGTGCTTTTTATTTCTGTTTCTATCCTTTCTTGTTCATCTGATTTAGTATCTTTTCTTGCTTCTTCAATTTTTGTCTGCTGAGCTATCCCACCAATCGTAAAAGCATTCGATGTCATGTTGTAAACTTTGGGGAATCCATCATCCCTCATAATGGGCGGAGATGTTGACTCTTGAGACCTGTTTAGTGATAAATCTCTATAAGTAAGTAATTTTTCAAGGACTTCAATTTTTGTTTCATTAAACCGTTTTTTAATTTCATCCTCTTTCTCTTTCCGTTTCCTTTCATCCTCTTCTTCTTGTGCTCTCCTAGCCTCTTCTTTGGCCCTTCTTAAACGTGCTTCTTCCTCTTCTCGTGCACGTCGTTGAGCATCTTCTTGTTCCTTCTTTGGATTTGACTTTGAGTCTCCTTTAGGCATGCTCTGAAAAAATCAAGGGCTTAAAACCTAGATTGGCAAATGCTTCATTGGTTATTATCATCTCTAAATTGCCTCTTCCTTCTCTCACTCATATTGCATATGGCCCGATCTTTCATCTCACACCTATATTGCCCCAACAACCACCTTATCCTCAGGAAAAATACTTAAAACCCCAACTATAATTATTTCCTTCACATTTTCACCAAATCAGGGTCCAACCACAACCCCAAAATAGTGAGAGGGTCTGTCGAGCAGCAAGCAATTAGATGAAATTTAAGGGGACCTTAATGGCAACCATTAGTGCACTACTAAACCTGGTTCTTCCAGTCATGCCTTGCCGATGAGCATGGCTCAATGTCGACGAAATCGTATTCTGCCAAGCTCATAATCCGCCACTATAAAAACTTGATCTTTTTAAAAATGAAAACAGATGCTAACTTAGAGGTCAAACCACATTTAACCTGATCAAAAGAGATTTTTTTGTCTTTGTTCACATGAAGATGGAGAGGCATTTTCTGCTCTTGAATCCACGCCATATAGTTTTGACATTTACAATGTATTTTTGGTATTTTGTCTTCAGGATCTTCATAGAGTATCACAGTGATTGGTCCAGTAAGTTTTCCACGTCCTTTATATTGCTTAAAAGGGCCCTAAATTAGTTTAAACCATTAGCATCTTGTATTATTCATCCACAAAAAAAGGGTTTTTTTACACTGGCATTAGATTTTTATGTGAATTATTGGGTCAAATATTACCATGGTTTGGAGCCTTTACCCTCAGATCTCCACCCAGTTGAAGTGTACCCTAAATGATACAAAATCAGGAATTTGTCTTACCTGGAAAATTGTATTTTTAACATCTGATGATTTTGGAGTTCCATATTGGTTCTTTAGTTTTTCCCACCATTTTGGCAATGCTTGCTTTGAGATCTCAATGATAACAGAAGTGTTTCTTAAATCACTTTCTGCCTCCATTCGTTCCAAACGGTCAATGTGTGAGATCAATTTATTGTAGGCCTCATTGACAATGCGAAACTTTGTGGGGTCTCCACCCTAGTTAGAAAAAGATGAAAGAAAACATTACATTTCACATTATTATAAATATTAATGTTTTCAAACTTTCCTAATTCCTATGGATTAGTTACCCAAAGAACCTTTTCTCCATCTTTATCCATCTACCCCAAGCTTGACTTTTAGAGTTTTAAAATAATAAGGGTTTTATGGAAAGAACATTTAAGAGTAGATTTATAAAAAGCTTTCAAAGATTCGTGTAGTTTAACACAGATAAGAGAAACAAAGGAATTTAGATTATTTCAAAATTGTTTAAAATGTCAAAGTAAAATCGTTAATCTTGCTTTTTCTATCCTTTTTAAAGTCTTTCATTCAAATGATTAGACATTGAAAAATTGCTATTGAATTTGCATCAAGTGATAAAATATTTTTACAATCACAAGTAAATTTTCCTGCTTACAGCTCGTAACTAATGAGGGTCTAAATTCAAACAAAAAAAGGACTCAATCATATTTTTTCATATATAATAAATGTGAAATGAATGAATAAGAGATAATTCTGATCAAGTTTCTGCACCCAAACAATCCTGACTCTGGAGATGATTAATTATGGCAAATCCAGGGTCAAAGATTTTGCCAGGGCTGGGGATTGAACCCTGGTATCCTAATTCTCAGGCAGACACTAAAACAATTATATGCAACACAGCGCAGAAATCTTTTATCACTTTTGTCAAAAACATCTTAGACTCCTTCAGCCATATAATATAATATACTTCAAGAAGGTATTTCCAATGTTTATCAGACCTTAAATAAGATCTATCCTGCACAAAATAATTTTTTGAAATTACCTTATCTGGATGAGTTTTAAGTGCAAGTTTTCTGAATGCCTTTTCTATGGCTTTGCGGTCTGGATCTGAGGGTGTTTGTCCGGTACATTGCAAAGCTTGACAAAGCTCATAAAACTTTTGGTCCTTAAGAAGAGCCATCCTTTCCTCCTACAAAAATGATCTTCTTTGTAGGCGAGTCTCAGTTACAATGTTAGTTTTGACTTAATTTGTCTCAAGCCACAATTCTCTTGATGTTATAGAATTTCTGGCCGCCTGTCTGAAACTGATTTTCACATGAATGATACGGTTAATGCGATACTGGGCAAGTTAGTTATAAGGCAGGCCAGCTTTGAAAGCTACTTTGACATGTGTGGGCTGTAATAGTTAGTTTTTGCTCTTCTTTAAAGTTATTTGGCCTCCTGATAGCTAAAAACTAGCAGCAACTTGATCTTACAGTTTGGGAAATTTTCTGAAAACATAAATTAGAGAAAAGTATCTGTCGTCGTATTATTTTGATCTTGGTAAAATTAAGGTCAAAGGTATCATTCAAGGGTAATGCTATTGAAATTCAATGTTTTGTTTGGTAAAAAGATATGATTGCTTTTTAAACTAACCACGAATCAAGTAAAAAAATAATAAAATCTTTGCAAATCAAATGTAGACGTCGCAATGAATTTTTCTAAAATATTAATTTTGCTGCTTAATTAATTAATGCTTAGATTTATATTTCGAATTTATGAGCTGTGAAGGCCATTTGGCCAAATCTAAAACATCACGAAACATAAAAGTTTAGCCGGAAGACATTGATTAAGCCCATTTTATAACCCTGAGTCAAAGAATTCGGGGAACTCAGTGGGAAATCCATTAAAACCTTCTTTAGATAAAACTACATTAATTTGAACGTTTTCGATTTTAATAAGTACTCTTGGAGATTAACTCAAACAAAAAGGAGCTTTCAAATTCAATTAAAAGATAAATTATAATGGAAGAGAAAGAAAAGCAACTTTAAAGTCATCTGTAAAATTTATTTCAAAATTGGTAGAATAGTTCACAATTTCTATCAAGGAACAATTTTTTTTGTAAATGACCTTGGCTGAGCTGGGTAACTCAAGGTCCAAAGGTTGCAATAAAGTAATTTCCCTATCCTCTTAGCAATTTTTATTTATGTTGCTTGGAAGTTAATGAAAAAAACTAACTGGGGAAGGGTTTTGTGCAAGCCAAATTTCCAGTCAGCTAGGAACCAGCTAAAATTATAACTCAGTTTAAGGTCAGTCAGCTGGCTGCCGCCTGCCAGGCTCTCCCAACCTTTGGAGCCATTGGTACATTCTTTCATTTTTCGACTCAGTTGGCCGATTATGACCAGCGAAAATTTGTGCCAGGTTTGTTTTTTGAAAAAGAAACAAGATTATGAATGTATTTTGAAGCCTGTTACAAATTTCAAAAACAATACTTTCATTTAATGAATTGATATTATCTTATAACTTCAACAAGAATTGGCCAGCAGGTTGCGTCTTGCAATACCCAACAACTTGAATGCTTCATCTGCACCAGGCAGTCCTGTTTTATCAGGGTGCAGTAAGATTGCTAGTTTCCTGTATATTCTGTTGATCTCATCTCGACTGGAGTTCAGTGGGAAAAGCTGAAAAGGGCAGACTTTTAAGTCCAAATTCTTCTTTCTTCAAAAGAGAAGCAAAAATTTAGTACCTGCTCAACCTGACCCAATTTGATAAGCTTCATAACTGCTGATTGTTCTGGAGTAGCTTGCACCCCCTTAGTTGTCTCCCTTGGGAGTGTGTTACAAGACACTGAGACAGAACTTAATGAGGATGCAAGTTGGACTCTCCTTGCTGATGCTGGGGTTCGAGGCATTGTCCCTGAAGCTGATATTTCCAATTGCTGCTTCACAATTTGAGAAAAGAATGTCTGAAACATTTTTAAAATGAACTATATTTTTGAATGATTGAATGGTGTAAGTTATAAAATATGCCATAATGACAATGGAGTAGTGGTCAGCTTGCAATATTTTCACACCAAATTCAATTTCAGTTTATTGATTCTTTCTTTCTCATCACACTGACATAAATGACAAAAGCTTTTTATGAATCAAACCGTATCTTGGGACAACTTAAACTAAGAGTGATTGAAAAGCTTTACAAAATATGATTCCCCAAAATAAATTTCAAGATTGCTTACTCAATATAAAAAAATCCCATTAAAGAATTTGTCAGTTTGGGTAAAATGTTGTCAGTTATAATTACAATGAAAAAAGTCAATGCATGGGTTCAAAAGACATTTTTATGATTTTTTGAGCCCCACTATTAGGGTGTCGTTCCCACATTTAAAGATTGAGGTTAGTATATTTCTTAAACATTTTCTTAATTGATACAATCTTGCATCTTGAAATGTCATGAAATGTTATCCGACTTCAACCATATTTTATTTGGCGATTCATTCAAAAGTATTCTAATGTCCATGTATATTTACAACAAACATTCAAAGATTAAGTTATCAGGAAAATGATGTCATCAAAGGTTTGATCCTCAGAACTAACTGCATACTTGTAGCCAAGATTCTTCCTGAGATAGTATGACAGCTTTTCTTATTTCCATTTTTTTAAATATTTAATTTCTTGGCTTATACCTACTTTTAATTTTTTTATTCTTTTCTTGGCAATTAATTCAGGAAAATGTAATTGGAAAAAACTAGTAGCGCCCAATGCACTCTGACCTTGCTACTTCTAAGTTCAATTTACTTAAACTTGACATCAAAAAAAGTCTACAATTGATTTTGGTTTTTTAAATATTAAAGTACGCCTTACAAAATCAATCATTAAATGCATAATTTGGCTAGGAATATTTGTTGGATTTTCTAAAGCAATCCGGAGTCAAAGATATTGCTTGGAGGTTCCAGCTCTTAGATTCCCAGCCCAATGCAATTGATAAAACTAGTTTGCCTAATTACCATTAAATAAAAATTACCAAGTCATTCACTGCTTTAAAAACATGGTCAAGTTGGCCTTTCATAAAATTGAAACAACTCTGAAGTGTTGGGGGTCGGTGAAAAGTAAAAACAATATTTTCCCTTTTAAATATTGGATATAAAGATGATCTCTTGGAAATCTCCAAGCATGGGTTTGGGAAACTTAACAATGCCGATACTAGAATGTAAAAATCTAGCTAATCTAAATGATTCAGAGTGGGAATCAAAATAGATAGTTTTTGTGAACTCAACTGAAGCATCTGATGTTAAAAGGAAAGAAAAATTAAAGAGTTTTTCTTTTTACAAAATGCTCATGGCAAAATACAGCTTTTTCACTTAGGTATAAAAAATTGTTTTAATTGTAGATGAGGGCCAATGACGAATTGAGTTGAACCATAGATAGATAGATAGCTTTTATTAAGAACTCATTATGCAATTATTAAAACATTTACATGCAAGTAATAATGCCTTTACAAAAGTTCTTAAAGATATCAACCTGGATTTTTGTTTTTTAAAATTTAAAGAAAATTTTCTTCATTTCAATTTGAATCTCGTCATCAGTTAAAATTTGATTAAGCCAAGGCGTGTTAATCTCTTTCATTAATTCTAAACAATTTTTCAAAATTTGTTTTCCAGGTTTCCATTTTGAATTATCAAAGAAATAGCCAATGTCAGGTTTACGTGGCTCAGAGTAAAGGATTGACATTAATGAATTGTACAGGTCGGGGGGTTCTTTATTTCTTGTAATCTTGATGACTTTAGACGACGTAAGAAATCTGACCCATTGAAGTGGAGTAACTCTTTTGCATCTAACCATGTATGAGAACTCCCATGAGCTCAGCCTGTACTGATCAACATATCTGACATTGCTTAATCACGTTTTATGCGAACATTTATTTAATTTTGGCAATCAAAGGGGTCTATGGGTTTGATTTTGTTGGGAAACAACCTCCAGATCTCATCCAGATAAATTAGGTCACAATGAACCTTTGACATTTGTAAAAAGCTTAATAATTAAGAGTATCACCTGAAACATCTCACCAACCCCTTGTCCAGAACTTGCTGAAGTCTCACAATATGAAAATCCATGAAGCTCTTCAGCAATCGTGAAAAGGCTTTACTCGAATATTTTTTTGGGGTTAAAATTTGTTTACTAACCAGCCCATAGCTTTGCTTCTGTTTCATCAACTCTATTTTCCAAACTGGCATTATTGGCATCAATTTTATTTGCACAGACCACAACTGTTTTGGTTGAGCCTCTACCTAAAATGAATAATTTAAAGCTCTAACTTATCTGGTACTCAGAGTTATTGACTTTGAAATGTTTACTTAGCAAAGTTATGCTTCACTTTTATTTTTTCCTTGGACAGTTTACTTGAGTAACTTTGTTCTAATAAGCTTGCCTGAAATATCTTCACCGGTTCCCCTTTGAAGCAATTCTGATCTTATTTCGTGCAGAAGTTTTGGAAGTGCATAAAAAGTTTCTTTTCTGGTAACATCAAAAACAAGCAATATCCCATGGGCATCCTGAAGAATTTTAAAAAAAATGAGATTTGGGATACAAAAGCTGAATTTTACCTGGAAAAATTCATTCCGTATGTCTTTAAACAGTGGATTTCCAGAGGTATCGAAAATGTGAACACTGACTTCTCTTTTGTCAACAAATATTTTTGTTGCACCATAATCAATCCCAATTGTTGCCATGTATTTTAAAACAAATCTTTTTTCACAATATCTTTTGATGAGGCATGATTTTCCAGTTTTTTCCGCTCCAACCATGACAATCCGGACACGTATTGGACGTACAACTGATTTGGTTGCTCTAAAAGAATTCTCACAAAATTCTTTTTATAGAATCCTGGTAATATGAAACTTACTTGTAATTTATTTTTGGTGATGAAGGTACTGTTGATGAGTTCAATCTGTGATTTTCAAATCATTTTTTTTGCGTGAAATTTTCGAGATTAGGATTTAAAAAAATTACTTGTTTGCAAGATGAGAATTTCTGGTGCTGTTTTTTGGGGTCCATGACTCACCACTGACAGGAGAATCAACCCTGTTTGCCATTTTGCTGTTATTAAATGAAGATAAACTTTATGCTTTACCAATTTTTTCTTCAAAAATAGATATAAAAAATAATGATGTCTAAAGCAGTAGTGACTCAACAAATGTTCATGATTAACTTATTCAAATAATAAGCTATCCCAGTTTCCACCAAGTGTTGAAACCAAATTAATTTTCAATACAGATTGCTCATATCCCTACAAGCATGGCAATTTATTTCAGGGTTCTCGAACCGGCACGGATTCAGCTGTTGAAGGTTTTTGCTTATGGCTTATGATTATATTTATTTTATAATTTTAAGTGTCTGTTGGCCCTCGATACTTAAGTAAATGGGCATTTTTTGCTACGGGGAAAAATGCCAAACCCTCTCAAGCTAGGTTTTGTGACTGACATTCAGCTGACAGACTTGTAAGTCATAAAATGTTTCTCACTTTTTCAGCCTGGGGTCTAGAAAAATCCCCATGCTGACTTTGTGCTTAATTTTACAGTAAAGTGTATTAAAGTCAATATTTATAGGTGTTGGTTCGCAAGCTGTGTCCATGCAAAATATCTCAATCATATCTCAGCTCCGAGACAAAAATCTGGTTGGTAACTTTTTTGGCATTAATATGAGAAGTCCGTATGCAAAATTTCAGCCCTTTAGCTTTAAACTGAGGGAGTGAGTTGAGGATGACTGGTGGACGTACTGTAAAAATGCAAAATTTCACACAGCCCCTTATAGAACAAAAATCTTATTAATGACTCTCACTAAACTCCCTCTCTCGCATTGCTCAAAAGGGATAAACAAAAAAAAATCTTAAAGTGAATCAGTTCTGGGATAGTAGCCCCAGTTATATCGCTACCTGCTCACCCTGTATTCATCATCTCTTTGGTTACAAGAAACTTTGTAACTATTCCCGGGAGAGGTTTCTAGGCGGACATCTTCAGCTTAGAAAATTATTTTCCTCAAAAAGGCTTTCATATTGATAAAAATAAATCCATAAAATGTGTTTCAAAAATAAAAATAACTTACAAATTTTCACTTTTTGGGCAAAGCAACGACCAATCCTTGACCCAAAATGTAAACTTAAAACAAAAATTGTTGATGAAAATATCGCTCACATAAAGTTTTTTAATGTTCAATTCATTAATGAATGAAAAAAAGATAACTAATTCAAATAAAAAACTTTTCAAAGTCACTATATTTTTAAAGATTATGCTTGTTTTTTCTTGCTTAGGACTTGCTTCAGAATGACAGCATCAAGGGGGAAAATTGTTTCTTTTGCTCCTCTCAGCATCAAGTTTATTCTTTCTTTTTCCATCTAAACTTGTGCCACTTTCTTGTCTTGTCTGTCCTTAGTGAAAGTAAATTCAAAAGAATTTGACATGCACAGCTAAAAGGTTTACTAGACCCAAATTGATTTAATCTAAAATTTTCAGTCTGGCCTAAAAAGCACTAAATTACTTTATATATTCAGATGAAAAAGCAGTAAGATTAACCCATAAAGTATTATTAACGTGAAGAAAAACTCTTTCCAGTAATTGCCAAAAACAATTATTTTATTGCATGAAAAACTTAACTTTTTGAAATTGGCAATACAAAATATGATCGAGGATTTTTTGATCAAAAATACATTTTTGAAATATTCTTATTTTTCAATGTCTAGAATCAAAAATCTCCTCAAAAGTGTGAGAACTTGCTGTGAGAAAAAATTTCAGGAATTGTTCCATGAAAATCAAAATTTGAATCTATGTTGCAAAGTCAAAATTTTAGGGTCAGTTTAGAAGTTCAAGCTTTCTTTTGCTTGAGAGTAAAACTTTGGCCACAGAAGCTTTTTATTTCTGTCTTCATTTTTTTTGTTTATTGTATTCCTACACTTTCTCCCTCTCGAATTCTGCAATACCTATTCACGACTATCTCTTGTTGGAAAAAAATCAACAAACAAACATTTCAAGATTGATGTTTATTTCTAAACTATTTGAGTTTCTTAATGCCGGACTTTTTTGAAATATTTTTATCAGAGGTGTTTTTTTGAAATTT
>Ga0194133_10006011_pt1 | contig 15165 bp, 15 predicted proteins | sample TA2KigOf40mmetaG_FD_155448 | JGI IMG/M metagenome (GOLD analysis project Ga0194133, IMG submission 155448) | Freshwater microbial communities from Lake Tanganyika, Tanzania - TA2015055 Kigoma Offshore 40m | ecosystem: Environmental > Aquatic > Freshwater > Lake | place: Tanzania: Lake...
ACGTTTTTGTCGGCGGGGGCTTTATAAAAGCGGGCGATGCATCGCGCAATTATATCGCAAGATGGAACGCGAACAATTCCAGTTGGAACGCTATGGGCTCTGGCACGAGTGGAAATGTGTACGCAATTGCGGTATTGGATGCGAGTAACGTTTTTGTCGGTGGGTCCTTTACAAGCGCGGGAGGCGTAACTGGAAGAAACTATATCGCAAGATGGAACGCGAACAATTCCAGTTGGAACGCTATGGGCTCTGGCACGTCGACAACTGTGTCCGCAATTGCGGTATTGGATGCGAGTAACGTTTTTGTCGGTGGGTCCTTTACAAGCGCGGGAGGCGTAACTGGAAGAAACTATATCGCAAGATGGAACGCGAACAATTCCAGTTGGAACTCTATGGGCTCTGGCACGAGTAGCTATGTGGGCCCAATTGCGGTATTGAATGCAAGTAACGTTTTTGTCGGCGGGTCCTTTACAAGCGCGGGTGGTGTATCGTGCAATTATATCGCAAGATGGAACGCGATTGATTCCAGTTGGAACTCTATGGGCTCTGGCACGAGTAGCTCTGTGGAGACAATTGCCGTGCTAGATGCATCAAATGTTTTTGTCGGCGGGTTCTTTACGCAAGCGGGCGATGTATCGTGCAATTATATCGCTGTCTGGGGGTAATATGCACTGGACCACGTGCCCCTATACCTATACCCATACCCATATGTATACACATAATTATATTTTATTATATACATATAAATAAAGAAATACACTCATATGCCCATTTAAGTGTTTAAGTAAAAATGTCCAATCCATATAACAATATAACAACAATACAATATACCCATATATAAAGAGAAATTATGGGCATCAAGTTTTTGAACGGGTTTTTAAAAAAATCGTGTTCCCCCAGTTCAATAAGCAAAGTTGGGTTATCCGCGCTAACTGGCAAAAAGATTGCCGTGGATGTGAGCATATATTTGTATAAGTTTTCCGCAGAAAACAAGCTAATTGAGCGTTTGCATCTTATGCTGAACACGTTTCACTACTATAAAATCGTCCCCGTCTTTATTTTTGACGGCAAGCCTCCCAAGGAAAAAAGATATGTGTTGCAGCAGAGGCGGAACAGCAAGGCCAATGCGCTCAACGAGTATAACCGGTTACAGATGTTATTAAACACCAGGTCATATACTACCGAGCGCGAGCAAATCATTCAAAAGATGGAGTTCCTCAAGACCCAGTTTGTTTCGGTAAACAAAGACACTATTCAAAAAGCCAAAGAGTTGTTGCGTGCATTCGGCGCCACGTATTACGATTCGCCCGAAGAGGCGGATGCGTTGTGTGCAATGCTTGTGCAATCCAATAAAGTGTGGGGGTGTTTAAGCGATGATATGGATTTGTTTGCGTATGGCACTTCCGTCGTGTTGCGCGAGCTTGATTTAACCGCAGAAACCGTAATGGTCTATACATTGCAAGACATATTGAATGACCTGCGGTTAACGATGGAAGAGTTTACCACGTTGTGTATTTATGCTGGCACGGATTACCATGCGCTAACTACCCGCACATCGCAAATGAATATCTATAATGCGTTTGCCTCTCTGAACCAATACAAGCAATCGGGCGCGCCCTGTTTTCGCGATTGGTTGTGCCAACAGCACGATATACTGAACGCGCACGAGTTCACTTCGGTGTGCAAAATGTTTGATTTGCAATCTGATAGCAATAAGAGAAAGTTTGACGTATTCCGAAATGTGAAAATAATGAATGGACAAATCATGCATCGGCAATTGGCGCAAATCTATGCCTCGTTACCAAGAGATGAGGGCTCTTCTGCGTAATGTGTTCGTCTTAATTAGTATTTGAATATTTTACTTCATAAAAAATAATAATGTTTTTTATTATTTTTTGTTTTTATTTTTTGTTGTGTTTGTGATTGTTTTTTTTGTTTTTTCTGGTTTCTGGTTTCTATTTGGCTACATGGTTACGATTGGATTGCTTGTTTAAGCAACAGTCTCGGCAGAGGCCTTGGCGGTCTTAGAGAAGTGGGGGCTCATGTATCTCTGTAAGTTGAAGTAGGTAAGCTCCTCGCCATTGTTTAACTTAAGAAGGGAGGAAAGCTTGACATCAGGGATAATCTTGCGTCCGTTGCTCTTGTCCTGCAAGTTGTTGGTGCGGATGTACGCGTTGATATCTCTGGTCACTTCAGTTCTGGCCATTTCTGCACCAACTTGCTTTCCCAAAAACTGGGCAAGCTCGTCACTGATGCGGGTGGGCTTGACGAATCCGCTGGGAGCGCGGTTTCCTGACTTTCTCTTTCTCTTGGTAGAAGCCTTCTGGGCGCTCTTCAAGTCGCGGGACCATTGCTTCTCAAGGGTCTTGAACTCAGACTTCAAAGAAGCAATCAATGCACCTAGCTGTTGGAGCTTGGCGCAGAACTCAACGGACTTCTCTACAAGGCTGGTGTCAATCTCCACAACGGGCTCATCTACGTGCTCAGGGGCAACAACAACAGGGGCAGGGGCAACAACAGCAGAGGCAGAAACAACAGGGGCAACAGCAACAGGCTCAGCGACCTTCTTGGTCTCCTTCACCTTCTTCACCTTGGTGGCAACCTCCTGAACAACAGGGGCAACAACAACAGGGGCAGGGGCAACAACTTCAGTAACAGGGGCAGGGGCAGAGGCAGTAGTCTTGGCTTTGGTTTGCTTTGGCATATTATACACTTTATATATACATTCTTTTTAAGTAGTTTAACGCATAAAATTGTAATATTACAATTTTTATTAATTTTTACGATTTGGGTTGCTCTTGTTTTTATTTTTTCCTAAAGATTCGTAAAAAACGTATATCCAGATTTATGTTTTCTTGTTTTCTTGTTTTCTTCCTTTGTTCCCAATTCTCTTTCCTATTTTCCTCATTGACTGCCTGCCCTCTTTGTCTGCTCCATTCTTTATAACCCCTCTAAACCCTCTAATAATTGTAGGACACAGATTGATACAACCAGGGCAAGGATATGGCGGCGTTAAGATTAACCAATGTCAGCGCCCCAAGCACATAATATGCTCCTAAACATTTGCTATCATGGTCTACCCCTGTGTTTACCAAGGTTTCTACCACGTCCAGCACTTTCCCCCGAATGGCATCTATGTTGCCCATTTCTCGCAACTCTTGCAAATGAATGTTCCGAAATGGGTTCCCGTGTGGTGGGCAAATCGTGCACTTCATTTGTGGTGTGATTTGCAATCGGTAATTCCATATATCAAACATCTCCCTCACAAACTTCATTAATTTCACCTTGTCCAAATCCATAAACCACGATGGCTCGCTATAATTTCCTAAAATATTCATATTCTGGAAAACACCTAGCACGCGTAGCTCCAAGTTTTTTTCGCTCGTAATCTCAAGAGGTTCTTCCTTTATATCCGTCTCAATCTCGGATTTTAACATTCTTCCTAGCTGTATTAGCCGTGCTATATTTTTGCTCACCTCTTCTGGAAAGGTGTTTCGGTTATACGGGTTCTGCTTCTTCGAGCCAGGCACTAACAACAAGTTATACAAGGAAATAATATCAAACCCATAAATGAAGCCATCAACATCTTTGTAGCTAAAAAATTGGCGCGCAGGGATGGCGTCCATATCTTCCATTGTTAAAAAGTCGGTTTGGTTCACGCATAGTTTCCTGTTTGCATACGCGGGGCCGTGGAGCGTGCTATTAAACACTCGTTGAAGGTGTCCACGAAAAACCTTTTGTATCTTGATGATAAAGGAAGAAAAGTATAAATGTCCGTATATGCGGTCCGTTAGTTCGCGTTTTGTACCAGTCAGTTTGATTCGCAATGACTTGGCAATATGCTTTAAATCGGCAACAGTGCTTTTGCTTGTTATTATGGGTGAGGGGATAATACTTTGTTTGCTATTATGAGTATTCAGCGTATTCAGAGTGAAACGTTTGGCGCCAGTTGCGCGGGTGTCAAACACATATTCCAGCATATCGTTCTCTTTACTGCATTGTTGTCCACTTCTTGTAATTCGTGAAAACAGCTCGCTCATATAGTCTTCCATTTTTTGCTTATGTGTTCTTGTCGGTCCTTGCCCGCCTGTGTCGCTACCCATTGGATAAACATCATTGGTGACATTTTCTATTTCATTGTTGTATAATATGCTCATCTATTATATCTAATAATACTTAATATAATTTCTTTTTGTATTGTTTCCATTTATACATATTACAAGTGCAACTTTTCTTCCTTTGATACAATTATTCTTGTCCATTTTATTGAAAACATCCATGTATGAGAGCGTGGTATAACTTTGCTCCACAGCTCTCTCCAACAAAAGAACTCATAATATTTACCTTTGATAAATACAATAAAGGAAGAAAAGGGCAACCTTTATTGGAATCTATATGTTTGTGACTTTGTCTTTTACTCTGGGGTCATCTGATAATAACGCGGGTGGTTGAAAATGTGTGACCTATTATCATGCGGCTGTTTATATATGTTGTGAAAATTAGAAATGTATAAAAGTAAAAAATTGATTTAAAGACACAACACAATAATACATTATAATAGAACAAAATGGCATCCAATAGCTCTAACGAAACTCAATTATTTGTTGATGGAACTTTATTTGACTGCACCAAGGTGCGATATAGTGCGCCCAAAGCGAATGCTTCGGGTGGAAAAGCAATTAGTATATTCAGCACTGTAATTAATAGCGGACTCAAGGTCAGCACACCTTTAATGCTCACCTGGGGTGCGTCTGACTATGAAGGCAATAAGCAGTATGCAATGAGCCTTCAATTCCCTTCCTCCGAGTATTTGACTGCGGACACAGAAGCATTCTTAAAAAATATGAAGGCCCTAGAAGAGAAAATCAAGGCAGATGCGCTCACTAATTCCAAGGAATGGTTTGGAAAGGTTCACAAGTCCGCAGAAGTCATTGATGCGTTGTTTACTCCTATGCTCAAGTATCCCAAGGACAAGCAAACACGCGATTTTGACTACACCAAGTCTCCTATCTTAAGCGTAAAGACACCTTATTATGATGGCGTTTGGAAGTTTGAAGTCTACGATGAAGACGAGAACAAGTTGCATCCCAATGGCGCAAACGAGCTAATCAACCCTCTTGACTACTTGCAGAAGGGAACACATTTGGCTTGCATTATCCAGTGCGGTGGATTGTGGTTTGCCAATGGTAAGTTTGGTATTACTTGGAGACTGGCACAAGCAATTGTTCAGAAACCCAAGGAGACCATTGGGGGCAGATGCTTATTGAAGCTGAAGACCGCCGATAAGGAGAAGCTCAAGTCACAGCCTGCTCCTGTTATTGACGAAGTAGACAATGTGGCACTCAGCGTGGTAGTAGATGACAGCGATGACGAGATTGACATTCCTGCCCCCACCCCAGTTGTTCCTACTCCAGTTCCAGTGGTTGCTACTCCTGCCCCCGTAGTTGAGCAAGTAGTTGCCCCCGTTGTGTCCGAAGTAGCCGAGCCCGTCGCAGCAGAAAAGAAGAAGAAGATTGTTAAGAAGAAGGAATAAACGCCCACGCCGTAACAAACAAAACAAAACAAAACAAAAAAATAAAATAAAATAAAAAAGGTAAGACACAGGTAAAAACAGGTAACTAAATAATTATTATTATATTTTTTATGAGTAGATTTTTCAAATACTTTTTATTGTATTGTATTTGAAAAATATTTTTATTGTAGCATTTTCAATTGATTTATTTACGTATCCATTCTGCAATTTGGTCTTTGTTTTTATAGCAATGATATCCAGCATATATGGGTGGGGATATGATTACAAGCGGGATATGCGCATATTGATTGCTCTGAATCGTATAACATAGCCCTGCGCCAAGTAGTAAGGTATGGAGCGGAGAGGTGGCGATGTAGCGTATTATTTCAATATTTGCGCGCGGGTTCATTTATATATACTATCCATAATGATATATTTAAATATTAATCGTCATCGTAATCGTATATGAACATTTATGGTAAGGCTATTCTAGCAAGACTTTGACGATAATATCCGACCTGGTGTCTACATTGTATATGTTGGTTTCGTCAATTCGGGAGATGCCCTGTTTTCTAATTGTATAATACTGTTGCGCTTTTATCATTAGCTTTTCGCACGGAATGGAAAAGGTTCGCGACCCAAGCTGTAAGTGCAATACTGGGTTCTGAATGGATATGTCGGCCAGTTTTGCTTTCACCGTCGTGTGGATATTGTTAAACTCATCGGTAAACGTATCGCCCCGCAAGTCTGGAACGCATTTCACAATGATTTCGCTTGCATTAGATTGGTCATCGGGTTCGCCTTGGCTAGGAGGTGCGTCTGTGTCGGTTGCGCCCAAATAATCATAATAGAGCTCGCTATGCCATAAAGGCACAAAATACGGCTTGCCGTGGAGCACCAGCTTGTAAACGTTGTTGTCAAACAAATCATCCATACTTGGATTCAGCTTGAATATATAGGTGTGCTTATACTTTTCAAAGAGGACCAAACGTATTTGCTCCAATATTTCTTCCTTTATGTGCAATACATTTTGGTATTTTAACAGCAAACTATATATTTCCAAACACATCTCCTTGCTCAGGCCGTCAAACAGTTTCAAGCTGATTTGCTTGCACCCCATCACAATGTCTTTAATAATTGCGACAAACACGTCGCTCTTGGTGAACGCATTTGTTACCAGCGTGTGTATGAAAATACCCAGCAAGTTTACGTAGGCTGGCACCTCTTTGGAATCGTCGGAATCAGCGGAGGGTGGAAACTTCTCGCTCATATGTATACCTATCTTGTCAAAATATTGCATTTCTTTCTTCAAATATTGGTAGGCCGTATTAATACCCTGAAAACGCCGCGTAGATTCCTCGCTATTCCCATGCTTGTCTGGATGGTATCGCAAGGCCAGTTTGTAGTATTGTTTTTTGATTTTCTCATTCGTAAAGGAAGAAATGTTGTTTAAATTGAGTTCTAGTGTTTCTGCTGCGGTTTGTATATTCATCGCTTACTAGTTATATTACTTATATTACTTATATCCTTTACGCTTAATATTCTTATTCTGCGTTTGTTATAGGTTGCTCCTATTTATTGAATTGAATGAATAGGACCAAGGGTTGGTTGATTTATTAGAGTAATATTTACAACATAGGAAGAAAACCTAAGGGACAGTTATTTTTCTGAGCTCATTGGTGGGCTGCGTAGCTCATTCTTGCTATTCACATCAAACCCGTGAATGCACGCAGTCAAATACAGCAAATAGTTCTCTAAATGATAAATGGGGCGATAGTTGTTGTTATAGTATTGCAGAAAGTTATACGTCTTGATTAATATCTTGTGTATATCGTCGGATTTAAACTTGTGTTGCTTTAATAAGGAAGAAAAGATATACCAAACGCACTCCCCAATATCCAGGTTCACTATAAATGCGTCATACTGCAGGTCACGAAAGCGCAAAAAGTTCATATCTTCCACGTGCAACATCTCGTGTATCAGTTTGTCGCAAATAATCTTGTGAGGCACAATTACCTCATTATTGGGTCCTTGACAGTTCAGCTGTTTTATGTTGACTATATTCTCCAGCAACGTATTGGTCGGCAACACGGTTTTGACGCTTTCCTCCGAAGCCTTTGGCGACGTTTTGGGTAAGCAAAGGTGCAAACATTTTTTATATAGGGCGCGACTAGGGCGAGGGACATTGATTATTTTGCAACACGTCAGCACATTTTCGGGGATAAAGCTTATCTCTTCGCTGATGATGATATAGTTGAGCTGTATACCGATTGAGTTGTTTTGTTGCATATAGCTGTAAAAATTATCTAATAGCTCGCTGTGTATTTCGTGAAAGTTCTTGCACACAATGATGCCGAACTTCTCCGATTTCGCGTAAATGATATCAATGATTTGCTGGTATATCTCGTGCCAAAGCAGTTTTGAGTTGCACCCCAGTAGCGACATATCAATCTCGTAATGCACGTCGCTGATTTTAAATGTGTATTGCTGCTTTAAATACGAAATGTTCAGCTTCTTCTCGTATTTCAACTCGCTCGGGCTGTACTTTAATATGGCGCGCAACATTTGCGTATATTTGCCCACACCAGGCGGACCATAGAACAAGACGTTCCGAAACAGCTTACGATTGTTGGGGAACTGCTTTATTACCTTTTCCAGCTTGGGATGCAGATTTTCTTTTAATGTCGTTTGGATATACTCTTCAAAATGCGTCTCTTGAAATTTCATATTTTATTATATATTTTCGCCTCTTTAATATCTTGTTTTTGGTTTTATTGTTTTGGTCTTTCTTCTCTTGGTCTTCTTCTCTTGGTCTTCTTCTCTTGGTCTTATGTTGCTTTTTGGGTTACTCGCGCCCCCAAATCTTCGGTTTCACATAGTTAAGCAGGCGCGTTGCGTGGTCTTTTGTGATGCGTATTCGGTTGTTAACTATGTGTGGTGAGAAATCAAAATAGGATAACCCGACGGTAATGTATTCGGATAATACTGGGGGCACATAGATGGTTTGTAAATCATAGTCGTCCTCTGGAATATCACGCACACTCGCTTCCAGCTTTCTAAATGCGTCTTGCTCTGGGTCGTTAACACTTCTACTAGTATACTGGTTATCGCTCTGGCAGCCATCGTTGACATAGCTCGGTTCTACTCGTGGGCGTGTGGAATACATTATATATAGATTCCGCGTTCTATTTAATTCTTTTTCATTCTGTTTTGCATTACCATACGCACATACGCAAACGGTTCCCTACTTGGACGTCGTGTGTAGTCCCGTCTCTCATAGTGAACTTTATTCGCGACTCCTCGGGCATCAGATGCATTCTCCCTGACCCAATCCATCTAAACTCGCTGTCATACATATTCCAGCACTTCCCGTCCAAATATCTATGCAGCTCGGGGTTATCGGTTATTGTTCCCACATTTTTTACTCGCAGGTCTTCCTTGAAGGTTTGCACGACGTCCATTATAGACTACCCCTGCTATAATTTTTAATTTGTAAACGCGCACCGAAATAACAATAAAATTGAACTCGCGCCACTTCTCCTAAATAACTCAACCCACCGACTACAACGCACCCTAACATGGCTACCCCCCAACTATGCGATGCACTAATTGCGCTGATTCAGGAGTTCACCAATGTGCGCATCTTCACCTCCATAACAAAGCAAATGAAATATTTTCGGTATTACCGTTTGCGCTGGTCGTTTACGCATTTTTACTCTCATAAATACTGCACATCATCCGAGTTTCGGGCGCGCGTGGCACTCACAATACACGACCTGTATTCTCAGCTGGACATCACTCTACCCTTGTCGGACTCCTTTTACAATTTCCCCGTATTGCCTGGCGTGCATAAGGTAGACCTTTCGCGCAATAGCGCCATCAGCAATGTGAACCTACCTCTGTTCGCCAATGCGCACACGCTTATTATGACCAACCATAGTAGATATACCACCATTTCCGACTTGACCCCATTGCGCAATGTGCGTATACTAGACTTGACAGATTGCTTTTATATTATGGACGTCTCTGTATTGCAAAACGTGGAAGAAATCAACCTTTCCTACTGCTACCGATTGACAGATGTGTCTCCACTGCGAAACGCCCGTAAGGTAATTCTGAAATGTTGTTACGGAATCACCGACGTATCCTCGTTGCAGAATGTGGACACGCTGGACCTACACACGTGCATCAACGTGACCGATGTGAGCAAGCTAACCAATGTCAGGAAGCTATGCCTGCGCAACTGCTCTTCGGTGACTAGTGTGGTTGGGCTCCAAAACGTCCAAGAGCTAGATATACGAGAATGCAACGTAGAAGGGGTGGAGACTCTGCCCAACTTGAGAACGCTGTATAAGGATAACCTGATTGTAAAGTTTCCGCGACGAGATACAAAGACATAATAAACCAAATAAACGAAACCAAATAAACAATATAATAATTATTTTGCAATAATAATTATAGACATCGTCATACTCATATATATACCAATGTGCGCCAATATAGTAAAACGTTTAGACCAATACAACGAGAATCACATCTTTTTTTGTGACCCAATCAAGAACAACATTATGAGCGAGGGGAACTTTTTGCGCATACTGTATTCTAACCATTTGTTTGTGCTAAATGGCGTCCACGTAATGTTCACCATTTATAGCTCAGGTATTGAGAAATGCTACAACAAAATCAAGTTCGCGTTTCACCCCGACCAAAATGCGCACACGATTGAGCGCCTCCAGTTTATTGAGGAATCCATCTTGGACCAGTGCCCAATTAAAAACAAAACGCCTCAATACAAAATCATTGACCAGCTGAAAAACAATTACATCAAAATATTTTTTGACAGCACCCAAACAATGAACAACAATGCAAACACCTTTTTACTAAAAATATCTGGCGTATGGGAAACCGCGACCCACTATGGCGTCACATACAAGTTTACTAAAGTGAATTACCCATCTGTAATATAATACTTGAGCGCAATGTATTCGCACATAAGCAAAATGAAGCAACCCAAGCTCACAAGGTATACTTTCACCCCGTCAACAGGCGACACCCGAAATGGCTCTACTAATAAAAAGTTGCGCGTGGTAATGATGCCGTAGGATAACAACACGGTGGCTAAAAAGATGAATGTGGACAAGTAAGGAACCACTCCAAAGGAGATTTCTTTCATAAACTTGCTAAATAACATCAGGTTGGCAATAATGAGCAAAATAATGACTGCACACAGGACTAGAAAGGTAATATTCTGTTTTATATTAATGGCATCGTTGCTTATGGCGTAGGATATCATAGACAACATCCCCACGAGCAACCCAGAATACCCGATGATGGTCGTTATTGTGGCCGCCTTGTTGGCGCCGAATGAAGTCGTAATGAGCACGATTAAGGTTCCGCCAATCAATAAAGTAAAGACGAAACTTAAATACGCATTTTTTTCTGAAGGGCTATATTCTACCATATATTACGTGCATATTTATATTTAACTATCGCAGGATTGCTCTTTCAGTTTATCTAATTGCATTTGCAGGTCTTGTATTTTTAGCAATAGCACAGGTATCAGTTCTAAATAGTTTACCATTTTGTAAGCGGGCTCGTATGGAGTGATGTCGTCGTATACGTTCGTGCCTTGTTTCACTAAATTGGGGAACACTTGTTCTACCTCCTGAGCGATAAACCCGTAATGAAAAGGGCCATTTTCTTCCCGCGTCAAGCGAAAACATTTGGGCTGCAGATGCATTAGCTTCTCGTTCATATCGAAGGGCATTTGTAGTATGTTGTATTTTAGTCTCTCGTCAGAATAGGTGAACATCGGGTCGTTTGTATCATTTATATGGCTCATATGATGGTATTAACTGTATTAATATAATAAAATGCAAATCTATTTTTATATATTTTGACTTGCATTGTAAAAGTAAATAAAGTTTAATGTAATTATATATTATGAGCAGATTTAACACTTCCACATCGCACCCAATCATACCTAACGCGAATGAATACTTGTTGAAAAAGAAATATGTGTCTATCCATTCGGAAGACAGAAACATAGACAAATACCCTCATTCCACCGATTTTGAAATTGAGCTACCCCAAGATTATACCAATGTGCAAGGGATAAGATTAAGCGATTGGACATTTCCATCCAACTACAATGTGTTTTCTAACGACCAATTTAATTTAATGATTGCCTTCCAAATCACAAACCCGTATAATCCAGGGGATGTTCCCTTCTACAGTCCGTTGCAAGAAATCATTTTTGCAGCGCTATACTACAACATCGGGAAAAACTTTTATGCCACCATTGAAGAAGGATACTACACCCCTACGCAAATGGCTACTGAGCTTACCAACAAGATGAACGAAGCCGTCTATGATTATTTATACACCTATATTGAAACAAATAATAATTCGTTGCTTTCTTCCTTTGTTACCCAAGGATACAGCCAGTTTGTGGTTGCTTTTCACAAAGTGAACCAACAGCTGTGGTTTGGACATAAGAGCGCCGAGTTCAAAATCATCGGGTTCAACGATTTTAGCAATTGCAACGCTAATGATGACCCTCTTATCTATATTAAAGACAACAATAACATCTGCAAGTCTTTTAATGCTTCTAATTCCTATCCCGATTATTCCAACTGGGGTCTTCCCACCTATTTAGGTTTTGCGCACGCCAATGTGGATAGCGTTCCGATTCCTGCGAGCAAACCCGCGCGATTTTATTACGGAGATGCCCTTGCACCAGGCGACAATGGGGTTTGGCTGTTGCCAGACCCGACCCTTCCCGAATCCGTGGCAAGCTATTTAAAAGCGCCATTTAAGATTAACCTTTTAGGGGATGCGTATTTTTATATGGAGATTGATAACTTAAACACCCTGGATGAAACAATGCCCTACAACCCAAACCGGTTTACTAGGCACACGAATGAAAGCAATGGAATCGTAAACTCCGCGTTTGCCAAAATACCAATGCCAACGGGAGATGTTTCCCAAGTATACGATAACACAATGAACAGCTATATGCTATTCCAACCTCCCGCAGAACGAATACGTAAAATTAAAGTGCGCCTTCGGTATCACAATGGCACGTTGGTTAATTTTGGGTCGTCCAACTACTCATTTACTCTTGAGTTTGTCATCTTTGATGCGCAGATGGCGAAAAAAACAAATATGTACGTCCCAGAAACAGTACAGTTTACTGGCGGGCGAAGATATTAAGCGCGTTTACATCATATGCATTTAATGTATTTCTATGTTATATACTACATACATGCAATATTTAGAAAATGTGGACCTTATAGAACATATGCCCCCCTGCAAACCAGTTATTTTGTATGGAGCGAACGATAACTTTCGCGACATTACCAGCAAGGCAATGGACTCGCTAATGACGAATGGGATTATTTATATACCCAGCAATGATGATGTGCGCGCGCATTATTACGGAGACCATATATATGGAACATTAAAAACCGTTCTCATTGTTTACAAGGTGGATGGGGTAGATATCACGCGGGAGTGTTCGCATCTTCAAGAAGGGTATATTGATGTTGCCAATAATCAGGTATATGTAGACAATGCCTCAGAAGAAATTAAAAATAAATGCAACACGTGGGAGCATAAGCTGCGCGCAATACATAGATGCTATATCTTGTCTGGGGGTAGCTTTTACTATGAGTATCCAGAGCAACTGATGGTAATAAAGCATCTCACAGGAAAGGAAAAAGTCTTGGAAATTGGTGCCAACATAGGAAGAAACACAATGGTGATTTATCATATGCTTAAGGACAGCGCGCAAAATAACTTTGTCACGATGGAATGCGACCCCAACACAGCAAAATCATTAATGTATAATCGCGATATTAACAATGTGAGCTTTTTTGTTGAAGCCGCCGCGTTATCCAAGCGCAAGCTCATTCAAAAGGGATGGAATACGATTGCCAGCGATGAACTCTTAGAGGGGTATAATCCAGTCAAGACAATTACGTGGGAGCAATTAAACAAAAAATACAATATTGCGTTTGACACACTTATATTAGATTGCGAAGGCGCGTTTTACTATATTTTAATGGATATGCCCGAAGTGTTGGATAATATTAAAATGATTATTGTTGAAAATGATTACAGAGACATTGAGCATAAGAAATACGTAGACAATATGTTGTTGGAGCGTGGGTTCCAGGTTGTGCACAGCGAAGCAGGAGGGTGGGGACCTTGTCAACCGTTTTTCTTCCAAGTTTGGAAGAAACCCGACGCGGTGGTTGAGCACGTGTCACCAGAGCAGATTGTGGTTTCAGATATCACTGCATAATGCGTTTTCGTATTTTATGAATTATACTATTTTGATAAAACAAAATAATATAAATATGCAATTCGGGAGAGGGGATTGGTTACCCAATGTTATGGGTGGATTTTATCCAATCTTTGATGATTTGAATATCGCACGTCTTCACTTTTGCTTTCGTGTCCTTTTCAAACGTCTTCATATCATAAAACGCAGGGGTTTTCATTTGGGTCGTCTTGTAGTACACGTAGGGACCCCATTTCCCGTCTCGAATGGAAATGCTGGAATTGATTTCGCGCACGATTTTTTTACGTTTCTGGTCCTCCGAGTAGCTCGCTTTTAGCACTCCTCCTTCTTCCAGTATCGCAAACACATCGGCGTAGGTTATGTTTTCAATCGGTCTATTCCCCAGCGCGTTCAGGGAGCTTTTGTTCTCTCCATACGTGACATACAGCCCGTATTTCCCCTTTTTCAGTATCAAATCGTCCCCTTTATACTTTCCCAGGGTTCGGTGCGTCGGGGATTCCACCAAGTCTTCCACCTTGTATTCCCCTCTTTCCAGCTTTTGCATATCAATATCCTTTTTCACTGGCTTGAAATGCGTCTCCCCGTTTTCCACGTATTTAATCACTGGTCCGTTCTTCCCAATAATGTAGGTGTGCGCCTCGTCAATCGTGTAGTCCACCTTTTTCTCGTTTTTCAGTGCCCCCGTCAGCGCAGTCAGCATCTCGTTGCAGTCCGCGCATAGTTGGTACCACGGCTTCTGGGTGGTTACAATGTCGTCCAGTTGTTTCTCCATTTTGTTCGTGTATTCGTAGTTAAACAGCTCGTGGAAATGCGTCTGCAAAAACTCCATCACTATAATACCCAGTGGCTGGATAACCAGCTTCCCCTTCTCGGCGCCAATTTTTCGCACGATTGTGCTCTCGGTTAGCGTGTCCTCCGCCAGCGTAAAATCCGTGCAGCTCACCTCTAACCCCTCCACGTCCTCCTTTTTCACGTAGTTGCGGTCCTGTATTTTGTCCACCAGCGATGCATATGTGGATGGCCTTCCTATCCCGTGCTCCTCCAGCAGACTAACAAGCTTCGCCTCCGTATAGTGCATATGTAGCGATTTGATAGTCTGGGTGGCTACTACCCTCTTATATTCCACTGTAGCGCCCTGTTTTAGAGTCAACAAGTAGCTATACTCTTTGCTCTGTTGCTCAAACTTATTGGACACAATCAGCCAGCCTGGGAACACGATTTGCTCTGCACGATAGGCAAACTTACACTCTTCCGCCGCCGAAATATGCGAGGTAAAGGCAGAAAACTGGGCATCGGTCATCAGGCTTTCCAACGCGTTAGACCATATGAGCTCGTATAGCTTGGC
>Ga0194133_10006012_pt1 | contig 15163 bp, 6 predicted proteins | sample TA2KigOf40mmetaG_FD_155448 | JGI IMG/M metagenome (GOLD analysis project Ga0194133, IMG submission 155448) | Freshwater microbial communities from Lake Tanganyika, Tanzania - TA2015055 Kigoma Offshore 40m | ecosystem: Environmental > Aquatic > Freshwater > Lake | place: Tanzania: Lake Tanganyika...
TTAAGCAACAAATGCATTCCATTTGAATGCCTCAACCCTGAAAGGTATTTGATACTTCCCTTGAATAGCTTTAATGATTTGTCTCTCTTGCATATAAAAGGGCTCTTCTTCCATCTTTTAACAAGATGAAAACAGCTTTGGTGTTTTTTCATTGAAAAAGATCATCACCAGGGTATATTGTTTGCTCCTACTTCAATTCTTAGGTCTTGTCAACAAAGTTTTTCTTACTGTTTTCAAAAAGTATCTAAGTAAAAGGCCTTCCAAGACAAGGGATCAACTCAAGCTTCTCAGTTCTCTGCAAATATCAACATTATTCCGGAAAGACGATGCTTTTTTACTCATCATCATAATCATATTTCAAACTTACAAAATTAGTCATATGTTAAAATTAACTCGATGCTTTTAGTTATATTGCTTGTTTTCTTACATCTTGTGATTTTACCACAAGAATGGTTTGTTCAAAAATATTGCTTCCAAGTGAACATGAACTCGTCAATTGATGAAAGAAAGTTGGCAAGTAAACAACAAAGTCTCTATTAGATTAAAGGATGTCAATAGAACTGATTTTTAGCTGTTAAGGGACAAATTTTTGTATCATGGTACTTTGTAGCATCTTAGATTATTGACCAAACTATTTATTAAAATATAAAAACGTACATTTTGTCACAAGTATGTCCCAAAAAATTCAAGTAAGGAAAACAGGAAGAAAATTTTTTTGATGAGTCAAAGAAAATATCCTCACCCCATTTTGAATAAATGCTTCTCTACTTCTCTAGAAAAAATACTTTTATGAAATTTGTTCTGACAATTGCAGGATGTTGTTGCAGAGAACTTTACACATCTGAATTTCAGACTCGAAAACCACTCAGCATTACAAAGAAAAAAAACTTTATGTAATTTTATGGTTCATTAAACTATACTGAGATAGATATAAGAAAGCAAACTTTGTTTTTTTCTCTCTTTCAACAACTACTCTTTGAACATATTCGAGCAAATCGAGGAAAACATTACCGAGAACTAATCTAAAAATTGTCTTCACTATTGTGTGAATCGACTTGTTTTTAAGTTGCTTTTTTGAAAACGTGTTCTTATTTTGTTGAAATTAAATGAAACTTCAATCCATCATTTATTTATAATATCTAAAATTTCAACTTTTTTTATAATAACGATGAAAGTTTTTCCTTTCTCTGTTTTTGAAGAAATTAAAAATGTTGCTCTGGAAAATATTCAAAGTTTTTCCAATTAACAATTAAAGTTTCAACAAATAAGACAGAAAACATTAAAGTTCAATAAATTTCTTTGGATTGCCAGACTAAACAAAGTGAAATTGTAATTGTTAAGTGTACCTTGAAACTTTTTTTGGGGTTTCACACACAATTAATAGTTTTAGTTCCCAATGAATCATAAAGTTGTTGGAAACAAACTCTCAAATGTTGAATAAACTCCCACAAAACATGTCTAGAACAGGCAGAAGAAATCTGAGAAAATTGATAAACAAATAAACAGAAAATACATGCCCAAAAAAGTAATTTTTTCAGTAAGGAACGATCAGCCAGAAAAATAAGTCATCATCATAAAATACTCTTGCACAAATTTTCAACAATGAAGGAGGCACTTTTGCTTTTATTGTTGACAATTTACATTGTTTCAACATCTTCATTGCCGTCAGAAGCTGACATCCGGATGGCAAAAATCAGAGTGGAAAGGGTGACTATTTTTAAATGGATTTCTTATTTATAATTAATCAGGATGGAATTTTGATCTTGTTTTATAACATGTAGGACTTGAATAACGACCTCGATGATAGCTACGATTATGCAGCAATTCCAGTAAGATTAACACAAAAAACCTTTTACTTTAATTCCAGAAACATTTTTCCATCTGTTTTGACAAAGTTTCACCAAGTAAGAACAATAGATAGATTTAATACCTTAATCCAAACCAAATCGTTGGATTATCTCAAACTCTAGATATAGAAAACAAAGTAATTGATAAGTTTGTTCTTGAAGGCAAAGTTTCTGCTCAAGCTGAAAATTGAACAAGATTCAAAATTTAACTTCCTTCCCTTTTCCATTCTAAAGGTTTTTTATTTCATTTCTTTTTTTTAATTCCCCCCCCCTAATTTTCAAGTCATGTTCCCCACCACATGGAGTCTGGTGTAATTGTTACGTAGCTAGATCTTTCATCTCATATCCTATCCCAGAAACTGAAAGTGCATTGGCGCAGTGAACTTATTCACAAGGGACTTGCTTGGTTTCCACTTGAATTCAGACCATGTCGACGACTCATGATGGTTTCATCTGCGCCCTTACTGCTCACATAAGATCAAAAATAAATGTGATTTTGATAAGGATGAAGAAAAGAAGATTTTTCTTGTCAATCACAAAAGCAAAAAAAGATTGGTCTGGCACATTAAACATTGACACTGACCAAAATGTATCATTAACGTTGTCTTGTATCCCTCCTCTTGCTTGCATTATGAAGACAAAAACAAAAGTTTTGATTAAATTTAGAGTTCAACAAATAAGTTATAACGAAGCAACGAATTCCTATCCTTTTTCATGATTTTTTTCAAGTTTTTGGTTGCATCCAAAACTTTTCACAACATGATAGAGTGAGAAACAATTCCAGACAATGCATTAAAGCTCAAACAAAATCTTGCCTTTACTGAAAAATAAAATTATCATTTACTTATATGGCTTTTGCTATAACTGATTCTTCTAACACTAAATCACGTGAATGAGAATAGTGTTGACGTTACGTACAACAATTTGTTTGACTGAAAGCTGTGTCTTAATTAGCAAGAGATAATTCTAATCAAGTTTCTACACAGCAATCAGTCCTGACTGAGATGTTCATCTCATAGAAATGATAGATTAAGGCAAATACAGAAGTCAAGGATTTCGCCAAGACTGGGGATTGAAACCTTTTCTCCCAGGTCTGGGGTTAAATCTCAAGGTGTTTGGCTTCCATGACCAATTCAATGGACTTGTTAAATTATTTTTGGGAAGCTCTTCAGTCATAATGTCAGCTTTCAAACCTAAAGATAATATGAGTTGAAATGGTGAGACTTTTAAATAAACAACTTTCTATTGGAATGAAGATATTTGAGCGGAAATTCTATTTTGTTTTCAGTTGATATCTTTGATCAAATATATAATGACTTTGTTGTAGGCCGGAAGAAATGCAAACGGTCCTTCAGACGGAAACTACAACTACGATTACAATTACGAAACTGATGATGCTAACGGTCAAAATAGACCAGGTAGAGCACCAAACCTTTCTTCTCTGCTTAAAAAAAAGAAACTATTAAGTTACTTGAATATAAACGGCACACTTGGATAAATTCAGAACTTACTAGTTCTTTAAAACAAAAACCTTTTTACACTTGGTGAGGGGATGTGAGATGGAATCAGTTAACTTATCCGGTTATGCATTGTTAATTGTCTCATCTGCATTTCCATTCATTCTTTAAGGGTACTTTAAATCCCCCATGCCATTCCCACAGGTTCTTAACATGGCAACAAATTGTGTGCATCAAATATTCGAAGAATATGTGTTTTTTGAATGATTTGCTTTAGAGATTTATTATTCTTCTAAAATAAAATTTGGGTAAATCTCAAAAAAGTTGTGTCTGCTGAGTCTTAAAAATTGTCACAATTAATGTAGATTTTATAAGAGAGGATTTCTATTGTAATTGTCAAGAATCCCAAAAGTGTTTGGCAATTAACAATCATTAAGCAAAACTATTTTACTAAGCATGTAGGGTTCCTAATAAGCTTATGTGTTGATTATCTTTTAATTGTCTTGTAATGTTTAAGAGCCTTAAGAAAATAAATAAGTAATTAATATTTTTTTACCTTTCAGGTTCCATAGCTTTGAGCTCTGGTTTGAACTCAAACAGTGGCTTCGATGATTCAAATTCAAATTGACTTTCTTTGTATATTTCAGTTTTCAAAATTTCAAATTTCTCTCAGGAAGTTCTCAATTTCTTACGATGAATAAAATTTGATGCATGGTGTTGTTTTCATCGAAATAAATTTGCATCAAAGCTAGAGAATTAGAAACAAACATTCTCACTCTTTTTCAACTTCATCAATTTTTCGAGCTGAGTTATACCATCTATTTAAGTACATAACCACTTTGCAAATTGAGGTCTATGGAAATATTCTCCAGGCTTCTTTCTCTTTGAAAAAAGTTCTTTACATATTTATTATTACTTGTCCTAATATTTCTTTTTCTTCAAGAATAAGTTGACCAAGGAAAAAATAATCTTTTAAAAGAGATGATTCTTGATATACTGCACGCCTTGATGACTTCATATCTTGTCTTGAACTCCTCAACTTTGGCTTGTGGTTATTGATTGCTAGTCTCATTAAACACCGCAAAAAGTCTACCCCTCCTTGGAGGAAAAAAGTTACTTGACAAGAAAGTTTTCACCACAATTGGGTGAAATATAGGCAAGAAGAAGAAAAAACACTACATTTTCTTTGCTAACGTTGGAATTCAAACAAAAAAAGGTAGATGAAATAAAGATGATGATGTATCGTTAAAAGTCTGCACCAAGGCAGAACAAAGATAAGGATGACATGAGTAAGCAAAACCATTGAGAATTTTATTCCATACAAAGTTTTTAATTTGAAGAAACTGTCATCCATTTTTTAAAAAAAGCAAAGCTTTTTCATCTTTAGCTAAACATTATTTGTTTTGATGAATGATTCAAACAATATTCACGTTGGTATTGATCATAATCTTTGACATGCCTTACAAACATCTAAACAAGGTATAATTCTGATCAGCAAAACTTTATTGTTACAAGAAAACAAAAACTTCAATCATTATAGACTTTTGTTTGCCAAGGCTATTCAGAGCAATTATTCTTTTACTCTTAATCTTAGATAATACAAATGCTTTCTCTTTCTCATGGGACAACCGACTTTTATATTTTCGATATGGTCTTTTTATCAAAATATCAAGTGAATTGAGATGTGAGCCATTTGACAACGTCTAACATCAACATACTAACTATTTTTTTCCTTTTTGGCCTGAAATAGCCCCCTGGCCCTGGCCGACTTTTTTTTGGCATATAGCAATGTCTCGCCTAATGGTTCAATTTTCTCAGATTTCTTTTGTTCATTTACAATTTTGGCTCGACCAAGGCGGGCAATTAGTTGAAAACTTTTTTGCCATTCAGAAGAGACATGATCCAATAGAGAGCCTGCATGGCTACAATGAAAAGAAACGACCCTCAGCTCTTACATGAGCAACTAGGAACAACTTGAACTTTTAAATAGCCTTCATTCATCAAGCTATAATTACATCATATCGAAACATTCACTTTTCATAATTTTAGCCGCTAAAAATATGTATGTAAAAGAGGAATATTTATGTTGAAAGATATCTGTGTGAAATAAAAGACATAAAAGTGATAATATGATAATGAGGAACTGGATATCTGCAAGGAAGAATCACTTTCCATGGTTGGAAAAAAAGACCACTTACCTAAAAATGAAAAAGATAAGGGGTTGATCGAGGAAACTATTATTTTGTAAGACCTCCTCAAAAATGAGTAATGAACTCTAACATTTTTGCCAGAACCAAGTTCAAATGCTGAAAAAATCAGGGTTATTTGTTGCAGATCATTACAATTATTGACCATGTTTTATCAATAGTGGTTTTTTGGTCATTGATTTATTGCACTTGAAGCTTTGATGTCTTTGTATGATGTAAACTACTTCTCTTTTTCTTTTTCAGTCTCCACAGAGGCATTATCTACGCATGGGATAATGACAACCAGAGACAATCGTATGTCATGTTAACTATTCACTTCCAAAAGAGGAGGGAAATAACATGAGAATTGAAGGAAATCGGACAGACCAAAAAAATAGTCACCCCCATCATTAAATATATTTACTCACTCAAACTTCCAGCTAGTAACGTGATACCCATTTGTCATACTTATAAAAATAAACATTTGTGTGAGAAGAAATTCCTGAACAAGCCTCTATACTTTTAGTGACAAAATCATCTATTGATTTTTGTTTTCTACACAAAATGTGATTGGCTATATATACATAACTGCTCAATCTTCGTGTGGGATTGAATAGGCTGAAGGTGAAGATAGTGTCACGTTCAATAACACAGATTATATATTTCATCTTCAAAAATAAAAAGAGAACCTGACATGTTCGTATTAGCAACTATGAACATGTCGATTTGGTTTGAAAGGAATACCGAGTCGAGAACTGCATTTGCATGACTTGAACCCACATTGCATTAGTGCAAGTGTAAAAAAGCGTAAAGTTAGTGGCAAGTTTCCTATTTTAAAAAAAAGGTCTTCTTTCATATTAAGCTTCATCGGAATTCTGGAAAATATTTGCCCCACATGGTACGGATGTTGCAACTTACTTTGCAGCTATTTAAGTCCACTGAGACCAATAGTTTTGCAAATGAAATGCATGAATTTTGTAATGGCTATATGTCTGTTTAGTTGCCCTCTACTTGTTTTTTTTCCTACTGACATCTGGAATGGTAAGTCCCCATCTAAACTTATAGGATTTACATGGCACCTCCTGTCTTTTCATCTCTCAAGTAATTACTAATGCTTACCAGATGGAGACGCTATAATGAAGACCATCAAGGCCAAGTTAAAAATACCAATAGCATAAGAAATCTTTCAGCTTAAAATTTAAAACCCTCTGTCTAAAAATAAACCATTTATTAATGTTTATGTTCTCGTTTAATTTTCTGTAAGTCAAGACAGTGACTTTTGTGTGTGATTGAAATGCCATCTTTAATTTTCAAGCTGCCCTCTCGCTCCGTTGCATTCTGCAGAAGATCTATTTTTGAAAAAAAATTGATGCTCTTTCTAAAGAAAAATACTGCCAATACAACGTCCTTGGAATGAAAGTCCGTTTGAAAATGGACATGAAGTTTGCTCTCTCAATATTTAATAAAAATAAGTTTCAAACTCAGAAAAATTTTAATTCGACTTTTACTCATGAAAGTTTTTCCATCCAAAATCACCCACCCATACTTGATCAAATTTAAATTTTGGTGTTTGCAAGTAAGAAATAGTCAGTTTTACAGAAATATAACACTTATTCACAATCAAGTTTTGTTCTCTTCTCATAAAATTTAAGCTTTGCACAAAAGTTTTAGGACAAATTATGAGTCATACCCAAAGATTGGGGTCTTATCGAAGCTCATGGCAATCACAACTAGATTCAGAGTTAGGTCGCTGTTAGCTTTAATTACTCCTCAGTCAGGATGTTCACCATAAAAATATAATATATACAGTATTATAGTTTGATAACTCAGGATGAGACTTTTTACTATTGTAAAATCAACACTATTCTCATTCCTTTGGTTCAGTGTTGGAAAAATCAGTTCTTAACATTTAAGCTAACATGACTTTGACAACTGGGAGACTGGGGTTCAATCCCCTGTCTGGGCAAAATAAGAATAATTAGCTCTTATAATACAAGTTGTCTTCTTCTTTTTTAAAGATATTCAGTTACATCTAAAATAATATTTGTGGACGTCTGAAGTTAAAAAAAATTATCATTCTCGTTTTTTACTCAAAGTGAACTTTTTGATTCCAGGCTTTTTCCGCATTTACTTTGTTTGAACTTGGCATAACGAACCTTAATATTGAAGATCTATTCAAGCAAAAAAAAACTCTACCTTCTAACATTTATTTAATAAAAAAGCTGCTGTAAAAAACTTTCGACTCTAAGCAACACTTATCTAAGAAGGATTAAGTCTTTAAAAATATTTATCGTAAGAAGATTTGTTACAAAAGAAAACATCCAGTTAAATTATTCGGTTAAAAAAACAGTTTTTCAGAGCATATAACTCAATAGATATTTTCAAAAAAACTATCTTGAGAAGGATAATTTTGAAAATTGCATTGAGTGTGAAGTATTTTCATTGAATTTTTCAAAAATCGATTTGTGGGCAAAAATAATCCAAATGCTTCACCTAAAAATATTTTTAAGGTTTTCCGATAGTGATTGAAATTGGCTCATGGGACATTCTAAAAGAAGACTCCCTTGAGCCACTTGTCGATTTAGAAAATATTCTCAAAAGGTCCTTTTTGAAACATGATAAGAGTTTACATTCAAAATCTATGTACCTTAAAAATCAAATCAAACTGTAAGGCTTGAACTTTTTGCTCCTTAAGAGAAAGGCCAAAAGGTCAAAACACATTCCTTGCCTCATTGACTTTAAGAGCATTAAGTAAATGTGCCGAAAAATCTAAATGCTAAAAATATATTTTGAATAAACTTTTATTAAAAAGTTCCATGTATTTTAAAAATATATTTACTATCTTTTTTCCAGATGAAAAGGGGTCAAAACAATTCACTGACAGTGAGATTTTCAAGCAAATAAAAAGGAGGAAAGATTAAAGATCTCCAAGGAACCTTTAAGGTGTGATCATTAATAACCTAATAGTCGCTTTGTGATGGTTGAGGGTGTAAATCACTTGGCAAACCACCCTAATGTCGACTTTTGCATTTGACGACAATTAGTTTCATCCTTAAAGGACATTTCTTTGCTATTTTCAATTGACAAATGGAGCTTGTAGTTTGTAAATGACAACTAAGAGTTATTGTTTGTTGCTAAGAAATGATTTTGACACTGTTCGGTATTTTGTTTTCTGTATTTTTGCACTGACTTCTGTAACTTACTCTGTCAGGTTCAATTAATCCAGTATTTTTTGTTTGGTAGTGTCGATATAGAAAAACCTTTGCAGCCGGAAGATGGTCATTAGCCGAGACTTTGAAAAGGGGCAAGCATTGTTAAAAAAAGCTTATTAGGGCAGGGGATTAAAGTTTTGCATTTTGTCATGAACAAAATATTAAAATGTTCTAGTTGAATTCAAATCATTGCAACTGAAAATAATTCTTAATTAAGAAGTAGAATTTCACTGGATAAAAGATAGATTAAATTTAATCAAAAATGAAAAAAACATTATTTCTCATGTGTTAATCATTAAAACAGTTTTGGGATGAACCTAAAATGAGCTTGGAGGTGCAGTTTAAAGTTTCAGTGGCCATAAATCACAATTTAGAAAATGGCTCTAATAAAAATAAAGCTGCCTTGAGGTAAGCTCTTTGAAAATAGAGTTTTGAAATACTTTCACTTACATTTGTATAAAATGTCATTGTAGTTAAAAAAATATTAGAAATGCAAAGTTCGAAAAAGTTTTTGGTACCATAGGTGCATACATGCCTCTGCCAAAATAATTAGTGAAGATAAAAGTTTTTTATTTGCTTTTCGAAATTTAAAAACCCTTCATTATAAACCATTGATCCCACTGAGCTGATACTTATTTCCAAATATAAAATCCAGGCCATTTTTTTCAAAGAGCTTATTTTTTCTTCATCCACTCTCTTCATTCCATTTCCTGTTTTTCTCAAACCTAATAGTATTTTTCTACACTGTAAAAATAGAGTTTTTGTTTTTGGTGCGAACAAACATCAAATTTTTAATAATCACAAGCTGAAAATTTCAGTTTTGCTCAAACCTCAAGACAACCATAGATTGGTTTGCTCAATTCCATCTTATTTTGTCAGTTGCAAAAGATGTCAGTTGTCTCTATAAATACAAACTTTTTAACATAATTGTCACAAAAATATTTCAGTGATATGTTATTTCACCTTGATGAAATAGATATTTCCATTTCACAGTTTCAAGCCATCCCAAACAATACTTATACCTCAGTGTGTGGTTCGTATTTGTAGAAAATGCATGTATCAGCATAAATAATTCAGAGAATTTCCGCCATGAGCTGAAACTTTGTCCATATTTTTGTCAATCTATACCCAGATTTTGGTTTGTAAAAAATCTTGAAATAGAGTATGGATAAAAAAAATAGTGGATTTTTCTACTTCTAGGGTATTCACAGTGTGATATTTGATAGTGATGTCCAACTGATGATCTACAAATCAAAACCACATGGCTGCAGGTAAAGAAAAACCAACGACAAATGGTACAATATTATTCCTGTCCTCCTTAAGAAAAAGACAATTTTGTGGCCATTTAAAATAACATTATTTTATTTTTATTAATCCTTCCTGCATTTCTCTACCAAATGGAGTTATTTTCGTTTTGCTTTTAAAAATCCAGGATTTATATAAAAAAGCCAATTAATTTTGATGATGTAGTATGATTAGATACAAAAAACAGCTTCTCACTTTATTCATAGCAAATTTATACATGGAGGAAAGTAGTCTGAAAAATCTTACAAATTATGCTCATTTCATCTTTTTTTTCAGTAGTTTCTTTCACAAAAGGATTTTTCAGGTCAAGATTACTTTTTATTTGTGGGGTCTAACAAAATTGAAATGTGTGGGGTCTTATTTTCACAAATATCTTAAACAATAGAGGAATTTTTTGACTCGAATAGTTGATTGATAGTAATTTACAAATTTCATTCTAGCCTTCAAGAAATTTAAAGCTCTTGTGTTTCATGTTCAGACTAGTTCTATTTTGAAACTAATGATTAGTGAGACACTTTTTTGGCTGTGCATTTATTTTCTTATTAAAAAAGAAAAAATAGTAAATACGAATCAGAGGGTCTTCACGAGAATAAAAAATGTCACTTCAAATTAATAATTACAAGTACTAATTGTAAACCCATTTCATTTCCAACTTAAACGGTCTTGGGCAATTGATCTCAACATTTTAATTACTAGTTTATTATTTTATTTTTGTTGTTGGCAACCCAATGCCTGGGAAGGTTAATTGCACCTGGATCTCTTTCCTTTGATGTCTTTCTTCCATAATTATTTTTCTCCATGTGTTTCTTTTGCAAATAGACACAGTCAGATATTCAAGTTGGTGAAAAAACTTTATCATTGTTTCTTTTTATTGAAATCCATCCACTCAACAGTGGGTGCATTTGGAGCCCTTTGTTTTGCTTCTTTGTTTGAAGTTCTAGCTTTGGCTTTGGTTTTAGACATTAAATATTCGCCTAGAATTGTAATGTTACTTACAAAACCTCAGAATGGAAGGAAGTTCACAAAGGATTTGTTTGAGGCGGTTGAAATGGCATTTCATGCGATGGAAAGTACTATTCACTCATTCAAAGTGAACATTTAGAAAACCCAACAATATGTGATGTTGGAAACAAAGTTAAAACGGTGCCGAAGGCTTGGACAGGGTAGATGCTGTTCAGGCAACTTTTAAACACATTTTTCAGCCTAACCGCATTAATTTTTGAGAAAATGTAAGTCATTTGCGATTCTATTTTGTATTTTATTATAAAGCTAGTGAAAAATAGCAGCTTCCTTTTTTCATCAAGCTCTCATGGGATTCATAAAACCTATTTCACCACAAAACAAATGAGAAATTGTTTTGAAATAGCATCAAGTCAGAGATTTAAGTATTCTATAAAATGAAATTTAAAAGAGACTCAAATGAAAAATGGAGGTTGAACACACAGAACGAAAACCAGAAAAGACAGGATCGTTTTGAATCACACTAGTTTGAAAAATGGTTTATGTTAAACGGGCTGATTCTAAGTCGTTGAGGATTTTAACTAGGCCAGAGGAATTTAGTCACCCTACCCCATCGAAATGAGTAACAAATTTTTTCAGTAATTTACAATTGTGTGAAATATGAATGAGGCTTTAATTTAAAAAACCTTTAAACATTTGAAAATAATTTACTTAGGTATGTTCTCTTTTCAAGGCAGAAAAGAGCTTTTAAATGTGTTAAATACCAAAAGCTAGATATGGTGGATACCTATAGTTGATTAAATATTTGGTCAATATTTATTTGAGGTAATTTTAGCTTCTTCTATTTTGAACAGCTCAGTTGGCTTTTGCCCAATCGAGCTAATGCGATAACTTAAAGCTGATTTACGATGTTTCATTTGAGAAAACGACCATCACTTCATTACTCTAATCATTATGCTTTCTGGAAAGTCTTTTTATGGCCTTGACAGGCAACTTTTGACAGCTAAGGCAGTGCCAAAAAATGTTTTGCTTGTTGAGTCATGCTTAGTTGTTAATTGACGGATCCTAACTTCTGAGTTTGGAATAAATCAATATTAAAGAAACGGGGAAAAAATGTTTTCTTGTTTAATTTCTTGAACAAAATATGTCTGATTATTGATTCATAATTCATGTACTTTTAGTTTAAAACACACGGATTCAAAAATGTTTACCTTTTAAAACCCAGATTATTTAGTAGTAGTTTTTACACTTATTAATGGTTTGCCTTTGTATTTTGGACCAAAATTGAATAGAAATTTTAAAAATGCAAGATACTTTCTACATTTTTTTGTGTGTGTGAGATTCTGCCTCCCAGTTAAGTTTGGCATTTGAAACATTTTCTGTCAGATAACAAATGTGTCAAAATATTTTTGGTCAAAATTAGCCGTCAAATAAAAGCTCAAATGCGCAAATATTTTTGAAAATGTTAACAAACACATTTGAATTTGTAGAAAATGGAAAGTTTCTTTCAGTCAATGGCTGTTCAAAAGCCAATAGGTATTTATTTTTTTTCAGTGGCTTTTGAGTTTTATTTTGCATGAAATGAGATGCTTTGAAGTTTCAGATTGCTTGGGGTGGTTTGTTTGGTCTAAGCTTCTTTTAACAAAAGCAACCACAAAAGCACACAGCTACCTTTTGATGTCAAGATCATCATACAGACAATCAAGATGAAGGAGTACTTTACAATGTCATTCTTAAATAGTTTTTGGAGTTTTGTATCACCGACAAAATGGATGAGTTACTCGACTGGGACACTTGTGATAAAAATAATGAGAGATAAGTTTCCTTTTTGTTTATATGAAAAACTTTCTGAGACAGTTTACCAGGAAAGGAGAAAACCTAACAGACTTTTGTTTTATGACAACTCTATATCTAAATTTGGATTTCAAGCAATTCAGAATAGAATTAGAGACTACTTTTATAATTTTAACTTTGACCACTTCCCTGAGATAAACAATGATCAACTAAGGATCCAACTCAAAAAGTCTCTAAACTTTTAATCTCTCATTACAGAATGTATTTGTGCTTATTGTGATAAACTCTGCGGTCAATGCCCAAATGCACACCTCTATGCAGCCCCATGACTGGTGAATGGTTTTTCCACTGGGTGAGGCACTTCTCCGAGCATGAAATCCCAGTTTTCCATTCAAAAGCGCAATCCATCATGGTCTTCAAGCCCTCCAGCTGCGAGATCAGCACTTTGCAGTGTTTTTCTCATCAGACTCTTATAAAGTTTCATTTATTATTTTATGAAATGTATGAGTCTTACGTCAATAAATAAATAAAAGCTAATTATTTCATTTTTGACAAGAGATCATGCCTCAGGGTCCAAGCAAATAAAAATACAGACTTCTAAATAAGTTTCTCCGTCTTCTTTTCTCCTGTTGGATTCGTATAAAAGAAGCACAAACTGAAAATATCAAACTTTTTACACACAATCTTTCCCTATTCAGGTGTAAGTTCTTTCAACTTTTTTTTCCTTATCACCATCTCATTGATTGATAGGAACAAGTGAAGATGTGAAAAAAGAAAAACATACAAATAGATATATAAATTCAAACCCACAAACACTGACTTCTTTTTCAAGGCAGTTCATTAAATAACAAATATTTTTTTATATAATAAATTAAAGTTTAAAGTCCCGAGGGGTTTAGCAAAGACACACATTTTCACAAAACTTATCTGATTTTTATACAGTTTCAGTCGCCAAGGCAATTAAATCTGAACAAAAGATTTTTATATATAAAAAACTAGAGTGTAAAAATTTGCCTCAGCTGAAAAACTTTAAAATTTTCCAACATTAACCGGTTACTCTTTCTTAATAAGGCTGCAGAATAAAGAAACTTTCTAACGGAAAAGAGGTTTTGTATGAATATTTCACTCCATTTAAGACAAGATAAGCACCTTTTTTGTCCAAAGGAAGACGTTACATACTTAGTATGATTTATTCAAAAGACCGGAGCAACTTTTTCCGGAAATCTGAATCAATTTAAGGTTTGATTAAACAGGGCGAATGCAGTTGGAATTTCAAACGAATGAAACTAAGATTTTTCCAACTAACGTCTCAAATAGAAAATGTAGATTCAAGTCAATAAAAGGAACATTCCAGTTTTTCTTTCAATCAGAATTTCAAGAATTTTTTTTGCTTTGGTTTTACTTGGATGGTTTTCTTTCAGATCAAACACTGTCGAAACATGTCTTGAAATGTCAAACTTACTTGGTTTTTATTTGAAAAAATTTCAAAATTGAAAGTGATCTGATTTCTCCCAACTTTTTTTTTACTTAAAATAGTCATTCCAAATATATGACTTCTTTAAAATGTTTTTTTTATAACGAAAGATCTTTTTGGTAAACAATTTTCTATCATTTATTTTGATAATAAAAAGCTTTATTCTTTAATAGGTTCCAATCTGCCTAGTTGTTCTCAATGGCAACAACGTTTTTCTTCGTTGCCATCTCCATTTCCACAGCCCCTGAGATTCGGACCGTCTAAAATTGAATTCGATCAGATAAACTTTCTCGAAATGGTTGTACCTTCTTATCACGGGGCTCAACTAAATCACCGAAAGGATCCATCAGTTCGAAATTTCTCAATGGTAGTTCATAAGAATCCTCTTTCATGAAATTTTATCACCCAAATGGAATTCTAATGCACTGGCAACAATTGGAAACTTTCCTTTGACAGTTTTATTTTCGGTTTACTTAAACATCCCATTTTATCTTGAAAGAAACAAAAAATTCAAGCCTCCATTTGAAGTAAAGCTCTCACCTGAAAAGTTGTCACAGATTTAATTTTTATTTTGGAAATTTATTCATTTCAAAACCTAAATTACAAACACAAACTTTCTGTATAAGTCTTTGTAAACTAAAAAGAATCTTTTAAGTCTATAATAAAGTCAAACACTTAAATTATAAAATGGTCATTCCATCAACTTATGTGTAAAAGACTTTTTGCCAGGATTTATCAAACTAGTCCTTAGACGCCTTTTTTTGGCCAAATTTTTTTTCCACATCCAAATCTAAGATGCGGCGAATGCTGTTTGGTGCAAAAAGCAACATAATACTTGTCATATATAGCTCTTATCTTTCCAAACGGATTAGCCATATTTTTTACTTGACCCCTAAAGGTCAAGTTTTAAAGCAAAGTAAAAAGATCA
>Ga0194133_10006014_pt1 | contig 15161 bp, 4 predicted proteins | sample TA2KigOf40mmetaG_FD_155448 | JGI IMG/M metagenome (GOLD analysis project Ga0194133, IMG submission 155448) | Freshwater microbial communities from Lake Tanganyika, Tanzania - TA2015055 Kigoma Offshore 40m | ecosystem: Environmental > Aquatic > Freshwater > Lake | place: Tanzania: Lake Tanganyika...
TTTAAAACAAAATTGTTTTCATTTAATTTAAAATTTTTAAGATTTGTATTGTTTTTTAAATAATTCAATGAATCATTAACAGATGTAATATATAAAGGTTGACCTTGTAATGAAGTATCTATTGTTAAATTTCTATGTTGAATTAATGCATCATACATTTCATATGAATCTACACCTATACCGTTTTCATATGTATTATAATATTTAACCAATTCCATATTCATTGCTGAAGATACATCATTTAATAATAAACCTCTACTAATATGATTATACCAATTATGAGAAATATCAATAGAATTTTTGTATATTAAACGATAAGGATTTGATCGATTTATATTTTTATTAAAATAGTGATCCAAAATATTTTTAAACAACAAATCATTAGTATTATATCTCTTATTCTTAATGACATTTTCAAAGTTTTTATAATTTAAATAGTTATTGTCTTCAACTATATTTTCGCAACCAGAAATAATATTCTCATCGGTTTCGAAATTATAATAGTTTTTATTTAATGTGTAAGATGGTACAATAATATATTCAAAAATATCTTTCATTGTGATAATATTTTGATATATTAAGGAATTAATATTATGAGGAATATATAATTCAGTCAACACTTCCAAAACACTTTTACCTAAACTTATCAATTCTTTTTTATATCTTCCAGCCTCTATAAGACGATCAACTTCAGCATGCTTTATATTTTTTTGTATATTTACATCTGTTGTCCTCACACCGTTGAACTCGCGATCTAAAGTATTATAGGCATCATCTATCTCTGTTTTAATAATTTGAATATTTTTCTCAATCCATGGATTAAAATTAGTCCATGTAAGCATTGGCTTAACTTCCAAATCTAAACCATCAATAGTAATAGAAATTGTTAATGAATTATTTTTAACTTGACCTGTTATTTTGGCATCTTTATCCAAATCACGTCGATCATACTCAATAAATAATCTTTCGGGATGATTCTGAGAAAAATCAAATATTTCTTTTGCTTCATTTGCCTTTGAATTTTCAAAAAGAAGATCATATAAATATGTAGAAACATCATTAATCATACTAAATTTATTATCTTCAATATGTTTAAAATTCAATATACTTTTTAATTTAAAATTTGTGGTGTTAAAATATTCAAATATATTCGAATTTTTACTAAACAAAGCAGGATTTGTCTTTATATATGTAAATATCTTAATAAGATCTTTTTGATATGTATCATTAATTCCTAATATTTTTTCGAGATAATGTGCAAATTTAAATTCTGAAGGTTTTAAATTTTTATATTTAGAAAAAACTACTTCTGAATTTACAATTGCTTTAGAACTTTCATTTAAATCATTATTTTCTTCACCAAAATATCCACTATTAAATCTAAATGAATTAAGATTGTAACTACTTAATATTTCATTACTAGTAGAAAATGTAGTATAATTCGTGTTTCTCACAGTCCTGTTCATATTTTTCATATAATCAATAGAAGTATAAAAGTTTGAAAGATTATGATTATAATTTGACATTGAAAGATTATGATTATAAATATCACCATATGGTATTGCATAATTATTTGCAAAAAAGTTTGCATCAAAAGTACGATCACATAAAGAATTATAACTTTGAATTTCTGAAAACATTCTTAAAAATACATCTGAACATACAAATAATGAAGATTCAAATAATGATTTTAGTTTATTCATTTGTAAAGAACTAACTGATTTAAATGATTCATACGTACTAACGTCTAGACTTTGAAAAATTGCTTTAAACTCCGGAAAATCAATTAATTGTTTTAAAAAATTACTTAAAAATGAATCATTGTGATTAATAAATGATTTTTCAATATTTGCCTTATTTAAAATATTTTTCTCTAAAATAATATTATCAATATTGTCAATTAGACGTTGTGGGTTTTTAATATAAAATTTATGATTTGTATTTGTCTCAATACCGGTATAGTCTACACTTCTACGTAAACTGTTTTGTACACCATCTTTTAATTTAGCTAAATCTTTATTCCAATCTAATTTCATTGATATAATAAAACTAGGATTATTTCCTGTAATATCATATTCAATAAAAGGCAAAAATACATTATATACATGTAAATTCGGTAACCGATCCCGTTGTTCCTGGGATATATCATTCTTAAATTCACGATATTTTCCGGAATTAAAAATATTTTTAAAATAAACATTATCAGAAATATCATCAGTATAAATACAAAGATTTGAATTTATAAATCTATTAATATTAAAATTATTATCACGTTCTATTATTTGACCATTTTCATCATACTGATAATGTTTTGATTGTGATATTAAATTAAATAAAAAATGATAGAATAATCCATCTTGATCAATCAAATTAAAATTTTGTGATTTTTCTTCATTTACATTATGATAAGGATTAAAATTATGATAATCATTTTCATCTAAAGTAGGACTATATACATAAAATCCGGAAATATCAGATATTAACGTAGGAGTCATAACCGATTTTAAGATATCGATTTTTCTATTTTTTAATGATTCATCTCTATTTTTTAAATTCAAATAATATTCATAAAATAAAACATTCAATAATTCATTTTTATAATTCAGTTTAATATTTTGATAATTGTTATAATAATTTTCATTATTTTTGTCTGCAAATATTGTTGATTTATTATTTAAAGCATACAATAAAGAAGCAGTTTCTACAATATTTGCTCTTTTTGCAAAATTAGACTTATGATCATCATTTGTTAAATTATTAGAAATATATTCTTTACAAAAATTTTTAATGAATTCAAAAGTTTCATAAGTATTTGAAAAATGCTTTAATTTTTCTTTTTCATAAAATTTATCAAATGAGTTGAAATCGATCAAGTTATTGTTATAAAATCCTTTAAATTCATTTGATGAAATATTTTTTTCGATATCGATAATGTCATTGTTGACGTTTTTAAAATTTTCAATATTATACTTTATAGAAGATTCATTAACAAATGATTTGTTTTTTAAAATATACTTCTCGTTTAAAATAATGTCATTACCTTCATTATGTAAAAAGCCTAAGCTTTCTTCAATATAAAAATTATTCGAAAACATATTTTTTGTATTTTCTGAATTTGAGTAGAATTTTGTAAAAAAATTGTTTTTTATATTGTTAATATTTAATGAATATTCTATTTTATCATAATTCTTATTCATTATTTTAGTATTACTTAAATTACTTCTATTATCTAAAAGATTATTTCGAATACTAAAACCAGAAAAAATCATTAAATTTTTAGCTGTTTTATTTATGTCATTAATCAAATATCTATTTTTTACTATTGAAGATGCAAAATATTGATTGTCATCAAAAAAGTCATAATTTAATATACCTTTTATATTGTCGTTTAACAATTTCTTTACTTTATAGCTATATACTGTTGTTCCTTTTTCTTTTTTTATATTTGCATTTTTTACTACTTCATTAACTAAAATAGTAGGTTGACTTTGTGTTGTTTTTCCTGTAGATTGATTCTGAACTGGCTGAAATACAGTATTTTGATTTTGTTGACTTTGTGTGGAGTTAGAGTTAGATTGATTTTTTGTTTTTGGGTTTTCTGTTATTAATTGAGTTCTTTGATTAAAAGGACTAGCACCTCTGATTCTAATTTCTGCAGAATTAATTCCTTGAATAGGCTTTGAATTAGATGAATTATCAGTAATATTTCTAGTAGCATCATTTGAAGGAGTAGCAGCTAAATTATATGAAAAACCAGTACCGTTATTAAAGCTATGATCATAGACTGAGACAATTTTTATATTTTCAGATTTGACCTTTGAAGCCAATAACTGAATCAAATTTAATCCTATTTTTTTCTTATCTTTTTTAAATTCTTTATATAAAGTATAATTTTCATCATCATCTGAATCCCTTATAAGAATGGACTGAGGAGGTTGATTATTATTTTCCTTATTGTTAAAGTAACTATTTTTAAATATCTCAAATTTATTGTTATTACTGTTTTCTTCTTCTAAATTGTATATGGATTTATCAAATTTATTTTGAATTGAAATATTACAATAACTTTCTATATCATTTATTTTTGTAGGTTGAACATTTAATAAATTAAATTTTGAAGAATTCAATAAATTATTATTTCTTATAATGAATTTCCCTGTTTGATTAATTCTATTTTTTTCTTCATTGGATAAAACTTTAAAGCTAGGATTATTTATTACCTGATTATCTATTGCATCAAAAAATTGTTTTAATAGTTCTTTATCTTCTAATACTAAAATATTTTTTTTATCAATATATTTTAAAGGAAAATATTCAATATTTAAAGATTTTTGAAAAACAGGAACATCCAATAATAATGAAGTGTTAAATCCTTTTATTTTTGAAAAAGGAAATATCCCATAAAATAAAGAATTATTTGAAAGATAATTTTCATTCTCAATTAAATTGTAAATTGATTGAGATAGGCCTGATATTGACACAGGATATTTTTTAAAATTTGTAATCAGGTTATTTTGATTTAAATCAATCATATGAGATAGATAATTCTTAAAGAATTGATTTAGTTTTAAATGTGTGTTAAAAGAAGTTATCAGGAATGAATTTGATATATCAGAACTAATATTATCAATAATCATGTCTAATTTATTAATATTATTTATAGGATTTGTTTTAGATACAATATTTTCATTTTCTATAGAGCTTAAAACTGAATTTAAATATGTAAATTTTTCTGAAATTTGTTGATCTGCATTTGAACTGATACCTTTGTTTAATAAATTTGTTAATTTTTTATTAAACAAAAAGTGACCATTAAAAAAATCCGTTGTTTCATCTAAAGAATTAGGTAAATATAAAAAATCAGAATAAAAACGATTAGAATATCCTTCATTACTTTTCAGATTTGAATTGTTCAAAATTCTTATTTCATTTTTTATTTCATATAATAATCTTTCATTATTCTTTAATATTTTAATATTTTTATCAGATGAACTATTTATTGTATTTAAAAAAAATCCAATATGATTGTTATTAATTTTTTTTAAGTATTCTAAGCTTTTTTCATAATATGCATCATGACTAATATCTAATTCATAACTCAAATCATATGAATTGTAATTTGAATCTTTCATTGAATTTGTTAATTGAAGTAATTCAGCTTTGATATTTTTCTTTGTATATAATTCATTTAATTTATTGATTTTTTCTAAATCTTTTTGAAAAATTGCCATAGATTCCGCACTAATTTATTGATTAATTCTATAACTATTTTAAAAATTAAAAAGTAAAATTAAAAAATTAAAAAGAAGTTATATCGAAATACTTGAATAACAGATCATTTTTATTAAATTTAATATCAATATTAAAAGTATTATTTGTATTTAAATCTAGATTTATCATTTTAAAACTAGACATATTAAGCTTTTGATAAATATTATTATTGATATTTAATTCGTTTTTTGAATTAATGTTTTTCTGTATATTTTTACAAAAAAGTAAAAAACTAAATAAATTAGGACATTTTTTCAAATCGATTTCTATTTTAAGAGTTATTATATTTTTACTTTTATTTTCAATGACAATGTCGCAATAAGAATTAATTTCCTTTATTAAAGAATTATAACTTTCATAGCTATATTGATTTTTATTTATTAATAAGTTTTCATAAAACTCTAAATACTTTTCTATACTTTCTCTTAAATAAAATTTTGAAAATGATATTTTTTTAGAAGATATTAACTTATTAAATTCAATAACAATATTTTCTTTTTTTAATCCTACTCCTAATAATTCTTCAATATTAAAATCGATATCTAAATATATTTTATTTTTTTCCTTTGAATATTTCAAATTTAAGATTTCGTCATTAGCATAAACTGTTTTTTCAATACTCTTACTAATTACTTTCTTCTCAACCACAATATCGTTAGATTTTGCATGCGAAAAATTAAAGCAATAATTATTATATAAAATTTCCTTTTCGATGTTTGATATTGATTCAATTCCATTAAAATTAATCTTTTTCAAAATTGATCTTATTTGATTAATTTTATTTTCATCAGGAATAATTTTTAAATCATTCAACAAAATTACTTCTTTAATCTTTCTATTAATTTTAAAGTCATTATTCTGATCAATAAAAAGATTATGAGGAATTGCAAATATTTTAGCTTCAAAATATATTTTTTTATATTTTTCATTAATACTAACTTTTTCTTTAAATCCACTAATATTAGAATTGTCAATAAATGCAAATAAATAATTATTATCTAATAATTCTAACTGAAAAGATTGAATATACTCATCAACAGGTGTTGTACTATTCTTTTTTATAATAATGAAATATTTATTTAATTGAATGTTATTTGAAATTTCATCTTTTTTATCATCTGATAAAATTTGTGAATATTGAGTTGAAAGATATCCTTCTAATTCAGAATTCTGTGTTTTAAATATATCATATGACTTTAATGAATTATTGATACTCCAATTATATTTAAAAACGTAATTGGTATATTCAGATTGTATTTCTAAATTTTCATTTTTTTGAATTATTTCTAATTTTGAAGAACCGGTTGAATCATTATTATAAATTATCTTTATTTCTTTTTCTAAATTAAAGACTTCCTGAGAATTATATAATTTTTTAACAACTATTTTGATATTATTAATTTGATGTTTTTCTATATTTACTACATCAATACAAAACTTAATAATATTATCTTTAACAGTATTTTTAATATCTTTATTTTCTAAAGATATCTTATTCACTTTATTTTTTTCAATATAACATTTGTCAATATAATTTTTACCATTTATAATAATAGATTTAAATTGAGGATCAAAATATTTTGTAAGCTCTAAATTATAAAAATTCAGAATTACTTCGATTAATTTTTCTTTTTCTAAATATTCAACATGAAAATCCTTTATTTTGTTTAAAAACATATTTTGATCATTAATTACTTCATTTGATTCATTTTTAATATAAAATTCATCAATATTTATAGATATTGATTTTGTTACATTTTTTCTATTATAAAATTCTACAATAATATTATATTCTAATTTGCTATCTTTTATTGCTTTTATGAAATTATTAAAAGTAACATCAGATAATTTTTCAATATCTTCTTCAATAACAAATCTTTGTATAATATTACCTTTATATGATTCCATTATTGTAATTTTTTCGATAAGATGTTTTTGTTTAGAATCAAAATACTTTAAATATTTACTTAAATTATTTCCAAATGAAATCATGATATTTCTAGATTGTTCTATGTTTAAGTCTTTTTTAAAAGATATATTAAAATCATTTAAAGCATTATTATCAACTTCAATATCAATAGAGTCTGACTGACTATATAATTCAGATTCGACATATAATTGAACATCTTGTGAAAGGATTATTTTTTTATCAATAATATTGTTGTCATTATCATAAGCATATACATAAAAATCATATTTTGACTTTTCATTTTCATCTAAATTTGAAGGATATAATAAGTCAAAATATATTTTAAAATAACCATTATTAATCTGTTCTTTGTTTAAAGTTATTAATTTTTCAGTTATTCTTTTTTTTGTATGATTTTCAATAATTTTTTTACTAGTTTTTTCAAAGGATTTATCTGAACCTAATAGTGAAGTAATTTTGTTTTGAATATTTCCTAAATTTAAATTCATTTTTGAATTTAAAAAATTAGGATGAACAAGATCAGATATATTACTTTTACGATTTTCAAATGTATTTGTTACATTTTCATCATAATTTAATGCTTTTTCATTAATAAATTTATTTATGCTTATTGCTTTAAAATAATTAATATTATATTTTTCAATACTTTCAGTATCTAAAAGAAAATCGATAGAAGCTATATTAGTATATTTTTTTTCTAAATCTGAACTATATTTGTAGTATTTTAAAAAATCTTTATATTCATTTTTAAATATTTTTCCATTTTGTATTTGAATCATTATTATATTCCTTTAATGCATCATAATCGTAAATAAATTAATAAAAAGATAATTGTCTTTATTTGTAATATTATTGATCAATCTATTGTTATCAATATCTTTTAAATCAATATCTGTTTTTGAATGAAATATTTTTCCTACTAAAAAGACATGTACATTTTTTTGTAATTCATTGTCATATATTTCACCATGATCAACAACCAATAATTTATTAAAATAGTTTTCATTTATATTTGATTCATAAATTTGAAATAGAAAAGGGCAATTTTCTTCAACTTCATCAAATTCCATTTCGAAACTTAATATTTTATTAGGATTATCAACATTTTCTTTATTAATATTTCCATTTAAATCAACTTTATCATATGCAATTTTATTTTTAGATAATAGATCTAGGTTCTTAATTGAATTAATAATTTCTCTATTTGTCGATAAAGGTTTTATTTCAATAACATTTTGTATGCTAATGTTTTTTGTATTTTTTAAATTTTTATAAATTAATTTTTGTGTGGATCTATTATCATTGGCAATATTGTAGGTATTTAATATTGAATTGTTTTTTGAAACAACATTTGTATTCATATTTGAAGGAGGCAAAAACAAAAAAGGTAATTTATTCATAAATCTAGAATCTTCAAACAATGATTTATCTGTTAAAGGAATTGAATCTTCTAATAAAGTATAATAACTACCAGAATTAATAAATTCGGTATAAAAATTATCATTATCTTTTAATAAAATATTGTCTTCTAATTTTTGATTTGTGATATTATCATTAATCTTTTTTAATTGTAAAGAAATACTCTTATTTGTTCCTAAGTCCGGATCAAAATTAATAAAATTATCTGATAATAATATTGATGAATTATTTAATGATCTGTTTGTTGTTTGACTAAGATGTGTAAATATTTGATCAATATTTGATGAAGATGTTACTAATGTACCATTTTGAATAGTTAATTGATTTGATTGATAATCTGTTGTTAATGATATATTATTGTTAAGATTTTCAGTTGTTAATGATATATTTAAATCAATTTCTTGATTAATTGTGTCATGTAAAGTATTAAAATTCTCAAATAAAAAAGGCATTGCATTCACATCTGCAGTATTAAATGTATTTTCTAAATTATCATATATTGCATTTCTATCATTAAACGTTGCATATTTTATTCTTAGATCTCCGTTCTGGACTTGTTCATATCCTTCACGAGTTAAAGTAAAATCCATTATCCTTTGCTTAGGATTTAATATTCCAGACATATATTCATAAACCTTTATTTTAAGATTAATTATAACTAATTATGAAGATACGTTTTCTCTAAATGCAACATGCTTTAAATTTAAAAAATCATTATATGACCATGACCATGTATTATTCCATCTCGGCACATTATCATAAAAAGGATAAGGTATTTTTCCAGCTTCAGGATCTGGATTAAAAGATTCAGGTGTCACAGGAACACCTTTAGAATCAACTAATTCATAAGTTAAGGATTTATTTAAACCATACATTGTATTTAAATCTGAGATGTTCTGGCCATTCTCCGGATTAATATATTGTTTTAAAACAACACTTTCTTTTTTAAGGCTAGATTTATTATATAAAGTAGTATATTTTCTCTGCTCTAAAATATCTCTTAAATGTCCATATCTTTTTGAACTGAAATACATATTGAAATTCTTAAGATTTAAGTTTTCTGAATTCTGTGCATAATCGTCACGATCAAAAATATATGAAATAGATTGTTGATTATAATCGACTCTGACAAGTGGTATTGAATATTTATATTTTTTAAATTGAATGATTGAATCAAATAAATTATTCGAATAATACCTGCCTAAAACAGTAATTTCATAACTTTTTGGGTATTGTAAAAATGCATCATCATATATAAAGTTTTCTTTTGTATTTAAATTATAATCATTTCCGATTCTCAAATAAGGATTAAATGTTTTTCCTTGAACCAAAGAAGAAGGTTCATTTTGGTCTAATCCTCTAGAATTATAAAAATCTACAGTTTTAGTGTATTGTTTATCTAAATAATTTAAATAATTTAATTCTTTAAAATCAGAATATTCATTCGTATTAACAATATCTCCTACAATAATATTAGGAAAATTATTTGATTTATAATTCTTAAGTAATCTATTTTCATCATATGTCTTATTATAATCATTTAAATGATGACCAAATAATGATATTCTACATTTTCCTTTTTTAATTTTTATTAATTGTTTAGCTTTCAATGGATGAATTAAAGGTGATATCGATACACATATAGAAATTTCATCATCAGGATATAAAACATATTGAGAAATGCTTTTTGTTGTCATATCTTGATACTGATATAATGCGTATTCATTTTCAATATTATAGTGTATATTAACATTTTGTAAAATAAATTTATCATTATCATATGATTCAGTCAATATATTAAAAGTATTTGAATTAAATTGCCTTCCACTACTTAAATCAGTTAACGTTCTTGTTCCGGAAAACTTATCAAAATAATTACTGATAGGTAAATCAAAATTCAAATTTAATAAATGAGCATTAATATTTTGATTAATTTGAATCGGATTTTTTATAATTGAATTTACATTAATTTCACCACTATAATCCAATAGAGATATCAAATTATTATTTTGTAATAAATTAGAATGATCAGGATACTCTAAAACTTTAATTTCATCAAAATTATTTTTTAGTAATAGAGAATTCAATCTAGAAGATTTATAACTAAATGTATTATATTTTGGAGTTGAAGATTCTGATATTGATAATACTGAAGGTGTGATAAATAACATATTTCCATAATTTACAATTTCTCGTAAATATTTTTTAGTGTTCAAATCTTCAATTTTACCTTTATTATTTAAATTTAAATCATTTTCATAAAAATTTGAATTTGACAATCTATTAGAAGTAAAATCGGTATGATCTAAATTGTTAGATAATTTTCTTATCACAAATTGATTATATTCAGATGAATTAATATCATCATAATTAATCTCTAATGATTTTAAATCAAAATCAGAATCTGATTCATATGTGAACGTTGTATTTTCTATTTTTTTATTTACAAATGGTTTCCATTTTGTTTCTATATTAAATTTATGTAATTTTGTTTGTTTAATTATAAAATAATTTAAGCATATATTAAAAGCTTCCTCATAATAAGTTTGATCTTCTGATGTAAATTCACCTATAACTTCAATATTTGTTGAAAAATTTGTTCTATTTAAAACAAAAGGTTTTTCAATAAATTTATTCATTTTAATTAAGTTATCAGAAAATCCATGAAATTTATGATGATTAGGAAAACCAAAAAGTTCAGTAGGTAAACTTAAAATAGGATATGAATAATTCTGATATTTTCCAGTCAAAGAATCTACAAGAAGATTATCATTTGTTTCAGGCCTTATTTTTGAAATTAAAGTCGAAGTAGAAGTAAGAGGATCTTGAGAAATAAAATATTTCTTAAAAAAATTAACAAACTCAGTAATATTTGCAGCTTCATTTGCATAAGTAAATTTCTTTAAATATCTATTTGCATAATTATTACTATCTATCAAACTTACTTTTCCGGATAATATACTAGTATTAATATAGTTATTTGTCATATGAATAAGAGGATAAGCAATACCTCTATATTCCCAATTTTTTTTATTAAAATTGTAAATTGCAAAAGGTGTATTAATCCTATTAAAAGTACGTGTTGCAGTACCTATATCATTTCGAATAGGATTAATATATTTCTTTTGTTCATTATTTGATGTCAATTTCCGAAAAGTATACTTTGAATCAGTATCTAAAACATTTTCATATGCTGATCTTATAATGTCGTCTTCCAATGATTTGGCAGTATATTGTAAAAATAAATCATTAGGTGTATCTAATTCTATTTCTATTTGTAATTCTTTTTTTTGATTTGAATTTATAATATTATATTTTTCTTCTGCTTTAATTTTATTACTTTGGTTATTCAATAATTTTGTTGAAGTAGTATTAAAATTTATATTTTTATCTAACAAAACTGGATCATTTAATAATAATGAGTTATTTTCTAAATTAAAGAAATTTCCTAATTTTATATCTAAAAATTTTTGTGATTGATCATTAAAAGGTTTGTCTAAATTAGTATAAGAGTACACAGCGGCAGTATTTAATATATTAGATAACTTTTTAATGTTATTGTTAATATAAATAAAAAAACTTTTTGAAATACTGTTAACATTAAAGTTTTTATTATATTCACTATTATAATTTAATAAGAAAGTAGTTTCATCAAATTCAGATGGTTTTGCAAATTCTAAATTAGTATTAGCATAATATTCTTGATAAAGAGTTAATGTATTTTTAAGAATATGATTTATATTATTAGGATTATAGTAGTTTTCATTCCACCAATCTAAATTTATATTATATTTTAATGAATCAATATAATTTGAAATATTTTCATTAAATTCTCTACCTGATATTATTTTATTATCAAATTCAGTAGTTAATTTACCATTCTTATAGAAATCAAAATAATATTCTGAATTTTCCATGGAATCATTTGTTTTTATTCTATTGAATTCATTAAGATATAATTTTCCTGATTTTGTATAACTTCCTTTTGATTTTATTCTTTTTTCCATAATACTATTCTAATCCTTTAAATGCTATTGAATTTTTACCTATACTATTTGTATAAGACCAATCAAAACCACAAGAGGAAAATTTTTCATTTTTTTCATAATAAATATTTGATTGTCTATTTTGTATATTTTCTATTAATTTATTATTTTTAAAAACTTCTTTAAAAGTTAAATCATTATAATTAGAGTTTGTGTATATTTTATTTTGATCATTATCATTAAATGGCAAAATATTATTTTTTTTATTCTCTAAAAACATATAAGTAGAAGGTGAAATAAAATTCTTTGAATATATATTTTTCTTGCTATTTGAATCATAAACCTTATATTTTTTATTTTTAGTTACTTTTCCAGTACTATCAAAGAGTGTATTTGTAATATTGTCATTAAGATAAGTAGTAATATATGAGTCTAATTTTTGAAATGAATTTTTATATATAAAACGATTATTTTTTAAATTGGTGTTATCAAAAAAAGATGTAAATTCTTTATTTAATTTAATATTTGATGAATATTTGTTTGTAAAACTTATCATATTAGATCTAGAATCATGAGACTGATTTATGTCTGAATAAAATCTATTTGCTTCGAACTCTTGTTTTGTTTTAAATTGAATTTGATTTGAAAAACTTAATGGTTCAATATGAACACCTTCATTAAAATTAATATATGAAACGTGATTCATAGGGTAATGAATATAATAAATATAATATTGTAATAAAGGATCGTCTACTTGCAATAATTGTTTTTCAATTTCATTATTTAATAATTTAATAGGTTCAGGATAATTAAAATTAGGAATACTATCATTATAAATAAAATTATCTTTTATAATTAACCTTTCGTCTACCTTTAAAGAATGATTTTTTATATTTTTAAATGAAGTTTTTTTATCAATATCTTCATCCAACAATTGAAATATTTCTTTATCTTTTACATCTTTAAAATAGATAGTTTCTTCTATAAATTCTTGTTTATCTTTAATGCTAATTCTTTCGAAATCAGAATCTGCTTTTATGTTTTTATTTTTTTTAATATTTTTTATTAATACAGATTTTTTATTTTGAAAAAAGTTACTTGAAGGTAATGTAATATTTGAAATAGAAGGTGTACAGTTTAAAACGATACCTTCTAAAATTTGTGAACTAACTTTTGTTTGTTGAGAAGTCGTAAGATTATAATCAGTAATGCCAACATAATAATATCCACATTGTGTTTCTACAAAAGGAGTTGAATTATTTATATTAACATTTATTCGAATTGCCATTAACTAAAACCTTTTAATTAATTTTAATTATATTATTAATGGTGCTCTCTTAAAATTCTTCCTTCCTGTAATATGTAATTCAAGCTTCTTCTGCTGTTATTAAAAGGATCATAATTAATCATATTTTCATTTATAATATAATTTCCTTTTATCACGTTTTGTGATTCACCTAGTTTATAAAAATATTTGTGGCGTTCAAAAGCATGTGATTCAATAACATAAATATTATTATTAAATTTAACTCTACCAGCAATAAAATTAGCCAATAATTCAGTTAATATATTGTCAAATATTTGATATATTTCATATAATGGTGTCATATTTAATTTATTTGTCATAATTCTTTTGAAATACATTTCTCTCTTTTTCTCAAAATCAATATATGTCATTTCATTTAATTGAGCAAAATCACTAAACATTGAAGATATATTATCAAAATCGGCCAACAAATTAGACATGTCTTCGTTTAAATGCTTTACATTTGACATTTCAATTGAAAATCTAATATCAGATTTTGATTTTCTTATATAACTATTTAAATAACTTACAGGAGATACGTCGACATCTTCTTTACTTGCTAATTCGACATCAAAATAACCAGCTGGCTTAACTTTATTAGTATCTGATTTTTCATCAAATTTAATATCGATTTGCTTAATATTTATTGATTTATTATTAATCGTGCTTAAAATATCGATATTGGAATTATCTAACTGAATAATATAATCAATATAATCACGATAATTAGTTGATTCAAGATCTAGATTTTGACTGTAATCGATCAGTTTACAATAATTTAAGGTATTATTTTCAATATTTTCAGAAATTGAATTTTTATCTTGACATGAAAGATCTAATAATAAATACTTGGATATGTCATTATTTGTATTTAATATATCTCTTAAACTTAATGAATTAGGATCATTTGAATGTTGTATTAAATCAATATTTTCAAATATATCGATCTTCTTCCATAATTTAATAAATGAAATATTTCCATTAAAATTAATATAATTTGAAAACAAATCATTATTATTGATAATTTTTCCAAATTTATTTATGAATGTGTTATTTGAAAAAATATTTGTTTGAGGAAAGGCAGATCCTATTCTACTAGTGTTTCCAACTGCTAATGTATTTGACTTTCTAGATCCATATGTTATTCTAAAATCATAATTTTCATTAAATATTAATAAATTTTCAATACTATCAATTAAAAATTCTAAACTATGATTATTTTCATATTCATTTAATAATCCTGCTCTTT